>Ga0114957_1003135_pt1 | contig 15131 bp, 15 predicted proteins | sample BantaG_FD_87175 | JGI IMG/M metagenome (GOLD analysis project Ga0114957, IMG submission 87175) | Marine algal microbial communities from Bantry Bay, Ireland - BantryBay_4 metaG | ecosystem: Host-associated > Algae > Red algae > Unclassified | place: Bantry Bay, Ireland | collected 2014-11-21 | reverse complement strand
ATGATTAACAAGCATTAATATGGTCATCCATGCCTTCAATTCATCTGAATTCTGATAAATCCAATGATTGTAAATTGATCTATTTAATGCGATCCATCCTTTATTTTTCATTATTGAACTTTACAGTTGATGCGACAGCCCTGAGATAATGCGCTAAGTTACCTGTAGCTTCACACGTCTCCATAGTTTGATTTTCTTCTACTAGATTCTTATCCATTAAATTCTTTACAAATTGAGGAACACAATTAACTTTTAATCTTGGATCAATTTTCGAAATCATTGCTCTGGTTAAAGGTTTAGGCGAGTTGAATATTATATCGAATGTCAATCTAGTTAGTGTTCCCTCGCCACCAGATTCAATTAATTTGGCTCGGTTAATTTTTGAAACTTGTCTTACAGACATAGGAGTAGTATTGTGATTAGATGCAACTCTAATCAGATGAATGAATAATAACGGTTAGGGCTGTAATCCAGCCACTTTTTTGCTTATGTATATTTTTGTAATTCGGTTGCAGGAATTGCAACAGTGCCGCCGACTTGTTTCCATTCTAGTCTACCAGCTCTACGTTCTTGATCAACAAAGGATGTAGACTTTCCAATCTTCGCCGCAAAGTCCTTTTTTGAGTAGTTGACTTTCTTGATACAATGAAATTCTTTCAAGGCCTTTAAAGTACCTTCATAGGCTGCTTTGGATTGCTCACTGTAACTTAGAGGTTTTGGAAATGATATTTGAGTTTCTGAGACTTCCATTATTGCACATTTTTTTGAGATGCACAATCACTTTCTGTTTCTTCTCGCAAGCTATCCAAGTATTTTTCAAAATCATAAGTACAAATAAAAATGGTAGCTTTCTTTCCCTCACTTGATTTAGAGAAGGGAATTAATTTATCCTCCAAAAGTTTTCGCATGTAGGTAACTGAAAAGCCTAATGACTTAAAATACTTAATTGGTTTATAATTTCTATTACTCATATTTTACATTGTTTAATAACTAATTATTTACAATGCAAACATAGGATAGAAATAAAAAAGTGATTGGAATTTAGGGGGTAACTAGGGGGTAAGTCTTATCTTCTAATGAATCAATTATGATCTTGTCTTTACATTCCTCTGGGAAGTAAAGTGAAATAAAATCCTTAGCGTTATCCCATGTCTTTTGTTGTGGTCTACCACCTTTGCCTCTTATGTATTCTCGCACTTTATCGTATACCTTATCAACATTATTCCCATTGCGCTCAGCATACTCAGCTACAAATATATAGAGATTACCGAACTCAAAATTATTTTTTTGTACTGGAGATTTAAATAAAAGAGCAAGTCCAAGCGAAAGCCCGCCAAAAGATATTGTTTGCTTTTTTGCACCAATAGTAATTTTTTCTAATTGATGTTCTTTTAAATAATCAACTCGAACTTCTAAATATTTCAGATAATCAAGAAGCTCTTCCTTGATCTTTTCTTTACAATTTATCAGCTTTTCTTTCGTAATTTTCTTCTCCCTTTGTAAATGGGCATTAATTAATAATATAGCGTCCTTATCTCCTGAACTCCAGCCCATTATTTTTAGTTCTAATTTCTCTCTTTTAAACCAATCCTCATTGCTGAGTTTCTTTAGAAAGTTTAGAGATCTTTCCTGAGACCTAATAGGATATTTTTCTTCAAAGTAATTTGATAGTTTTTCATATATCTCTGAACACACTTTCTTCTCAAAATTATTTCTATTTATTGGCTTTATATCTACTTCAATAAATTCCATTATTAAATGAATAGGCATACCCCAGCGAAGATTATCAACAATGACTTCATAAAAACACTTCACTTTTTTAGTCACCTTTAATATTTCACTTTCCTTCTGGTTTCTTCCTATCTCGCACACAATACTTTCTATGGACTCCTCACTAAAAAATGATTGAAACTCTTCTAGCCTATTCATACTGCCTCATTTTTAATAATAGTCAATCCGTTAAGTAATTTGTTTATTCGCGCTGAAGTCTTTTTAACTTTCTTTGCCTTATCTCCTTTGTAATAACCAAGAAGAACCTCATAACTCTGTCCAGTTATAGGAATCATTTCTTCAATAGGAACATCGAATTCATTGATCATATAATTTATAAATGCGTACCGGGCTTTATGATACGTAACATGATTGTATAAGAAATCACTGTAATCTTCTTCGTCCTTTACTCCAGTCTTCACAACTACATTTCTATCTAGTCCAGCAAGCTGAAACCCCTCTCTTATGTAAGAACCAATATCATTTTCACTAAACTTTTCTTCTTCAACTATTTTCTTAAAATTCCAATCATATTTTTTTGCTAGAACTCTAAATTGTGGTGTTATTGGAATCACTACCTCAGTGTCCTCTTTAATGTCTCGTCCTTTATAGGTGTATAGTTTAATTTGTTTATCGCCTTCATAGTCGACTTCATTATCTTTTGATAAACGCATAACATCAGACCATCTAAGACCACCACAAAAAGCACTCACTAAAAACAAATCAATTGCTTTTTCTATTGAGCCTTCAAAATCGTAATCAAATAAAATTTTCAGCTCATTAAGTTTTGGAAAGTGCTTAGATGTTTTTACTCTTTTTACAGCAACATCTTTATCAAGGTATATTTTATTTGAATGGTGCTTTTTAGAATCTCCTAGAATTGCTTTGATCTTAACAATATCAGAACTATAAGTATTGAGACTTATATTATTCGAATCCCTCCATATAATAAAATCATCAAACCAATCTTTATCTAGATCATTGTAAGACCATTGAGATACATTTTTTTCTAAAGCAAACGCCGCTAACATGTTTTTATAAGTTTGCAGCTTCTGCCATGTTTGACCTCCTACCCTTCCATTTACTCTTTTCTTGTTTTTAGCTACCTGATCATCAATAAACTCATACAATGTCTTATCAGATTTACTTATAGGCCTTTCAGTCCTGCCTAAAGCATAATCAAGTTCTTTTCTAAAAACTGAAACTGGTGTTTTCTTTCCAATGAAGTTCTGTTCATATATCTCCTTAATTTTCTCCTCTAAAATCTTAAGATCTTTATTAATAGAATTGGAATCCGTAAAGTCTATTGAAGACTTGCACTTTTGTTTCTTATCATCCCAATATCGAACTGGTACAAATCTTTTAGAAGTGTATACTAATTTCAATCCTTCATATCTGAATACAGATAGGATTAAAACTTTAGTGTCCTTACTTTTTTGATTTGGAGATTTTAGAGTAAATCTAACCTCTGGAACTCTTAGTACAGGTTTTGTATCTTGCATTATCTTAAATGTTTGGCGACACTAAGATAACAAATGAGCGGCAACTGGAACAATCTAGTTGCCGTTTTATTTAATAAGTTTAAGTAAACATAACCATGCTAAACCATATAACTAATTGATATTTAAATAAATAATAAAAGTAAACCTATTTAACATTACTACATAAATAGCCCGCCTCACGCTACATAGAAAAAGTCCCATTCTCAATGAGTTTGGGACTTTTTATTAGCTTCATTAACGATTTCAATACCATATTATCCTCATTTATTTAATTTTGGCATTGAGATCTTATTTCCTAATTCGTCTTTGATATTCACGCCAGATGTCTCAACTAAGATTTTCAACATATCTAATGCTAATTTTTCTCTGTTGAAACTTTTCGCTAGGGCTGCACATCCTTTCTGACATTTGGCATAGAGTGAAATATTAGAATAGATCTTTTCTAATTGATCTAAAAATTGCTGTTTATTTTCAGGTTCATAATATAGACCTGCATTATAATCTTCTATGATTTGTTGAGCTTCGCCCGATACACCAATAAGAATTGGTTTCAACATAGCTGCGTTTTCAAAAATTTTAGACGGTATAACTTTAGTAAAAGTGTCTTTTTTTCTGAGGTTGATGAGTGCTACATCAGAAATACTTATGTAATTAGCCACTTCCGATTTTGGCACAGCATCCAGCAAAGTAACATTATCCAATTGATAACTATCCGCTTGATCCATTAATCTTTTCTTCATGGCACCAGCTCCTACAAAAAGAAAATGAATGTTCTTATTAGTCACCTCTTTAGCACAGTCTAAGATAAAATCTAATTTATGTGCCATTCCGTGAGTACCTATGTATGCCACCACAAACTTATCTTGTAATCCTATTTTTTTGATGAGTGAATCATTTTTTTCTCGGATCGAATATTTGTGCATATGAACACCGTTTTTTACTACACCAATTTTATTTTTGGCCACACCGCATTCATATATTCGCTCTTTGAATGAGTCGGTCACTACTACGATATGACTAGCCTTGCTGTAAAGAAATAAAACGATTTGATCCAGAATCTTGAGTACAAAACTTTGCTTCATCGCCCCAACTGCTCTAATGGATTCTGGCCATAGATCCCTTACTTCCATAATCCATGGTTTCCTCTTAATAACCGAGACCAAATATCCAGCAACTGCGGTAAATAATTGTGGAGAGGTCGCTACTATGATATCAGTCTTTATCGACATACTAGCAAAGAATGCTGTAATGCAGAAACTCATATAATCTAGGATTCTACGAAAAAAACCACGATTAGGAGAAATATAAGTCCATACACGGATTACTCGTATTCCTTCCATTGTTTCCTCTTGCTTCCATTTGTTTTTATAACCAGGAAACACCTTTCCTTTTGGATAGTTAGGAGTGCAAGTAATAACGGTCACGTCAGCTCCTTGTTTAATCCATTCTATACAATGTTCATAGGTTCTTGAAGCAGGAGCATTACTCTCTGGAGGAAAATTATCTGTCAGGAATAGCACCTTCATTTACTTACTATTTGTGTTTGGAGAGTCTCCTTAAATGTAATTATCGCTTTATTGGTGGATATCGTTTTGTTGAATCCCAATGCAATTTCTACCTGTTCTAGTTTAATTTTGATCATATTGTCAAAAGTGATCTTACCGAATTTTCCATGGAGTTCTTGATCTATTAAAGACACCTCAATATCAGGATGAAAATGAAGAAAAGCTTCAGCCAGAATACCTTGAGTTATCGTATCTTTAATTTCTACCCTATCATCTCCACAAGTAAAACTCCTGTGGTGCGTGGCATTGATTTTTTGATATCCATTATGGGCTGCGGAGAATGTAGTCTTGTTTTCAATGAGATCCTTCACCGTTGCTCTTCTAGCAACTCTAAAACCTCCCCAAACTTCTGATTGTTCCATACCATTGAGCATCACCGTATTATGTGCAGCTGTAGATCGCTGATAAGTCCGAATCTCATTTTTCTCATATGTAGAGATTCCAGTATCGATGATAATTGGTGTCTCATTATGATGATAGATGAAATTAAAAGTATCACTATGAGCATGTCCAGGGATATAGTCTGGACCAATTTGTCCGACATCCAGAATCAACTCATAGTCCGAATTCGTCATCTTTCTATAACCACTTTCTCCTAAAGGTACTATATGGCTATTAACTCCAAGGCGATCAGCATACGCATGAAGTTGATCAGGGGTAGGAGCAATCCCGTTTGTACTATCATTAAACATAGGAACTGAACCATTTAACATAGTCATATTACAAAGCCAACCGAGCATTAGTTCAGCTTTACTTATGAGCATTTTTAACAGCCGACCGAGATCTAATCCAGGATTCTGTTGTATTAAATTAATACTGTCAAGCATACGATAAAGCATGATTTGATGATACATTGGGCTGAGCTCAAAATGACCACCATCAGCAAGAATTTGTTCTTCTAGCTGTTCTTGCAAAATCTTATTTGCTTGACTTAGGATTTTCTCATCTTTAAAATAACTTCCACCAAACAATAAACCAAAGCCATTTTCAAGTAAGTGATTTCCCATAAGGTGATATTCTGGACATCTACTCAATTTGTATATTTGATTATACAATGACTGGTCTATTTCCGAATCTGAAATATCATGCTTTATCAAAAATTTGATCCAAAATATAATGCGCAAGGAAATCGGAAAAGATTCCATACCATCCTTTATATATTCTAGATTAGCTATGAAGTCATGGATAAGGTATAGTCCTTGCTTTTTAGTTATATCCTGTTGAGTAAGAAACTCGAAATAGTTAAGATTGTAAGTCCATAATTTCCCATTAATACTATAATTCCAATCAATATTATCACTGAACTTATGCTCCACATTTAGGAATTGAAAACAATTTTCTCCTCTAAAAGAATCTGGAGAAACTATAGAATCTATTAATATTAAGGGGTGTATCTCAAGATATTTATTATTACCTAATCGCTTGTTTTTATGGTTTGATCGTAAAAATCGATTTCGTAATTGATATCTTATCTGTATCCACTTGAGATGCTTAATTGTATGATAATATTTGAGTGCTTTCGCTATCACTGTGCTATCTCTTTTCTAATGTTTACTTGCCTGTATGTACGAGTAGAAACACGCTTTTGGATCACTACCTTTTCATTTAACTTATAATGAATCATCAATGCTCAAGTGCACATGAGTTTATAAAGTCATATTGGCTAAAAATCTCATTACAGTTGAAGGATGTAAGGGATTCTCTAGCATGTTCTAAGAGTAGATTTAGTAAGTTATTTATAAGACCTAATCAAATAAAATCCTCAAACGTAATATTCTCTTTCAGAACCTTTGCCGGAATACCACCTACTATGGTATTATCTTCTACATCTTTGAGCACCACAGCATTCGGAGCTATAATGACATTATTGCCTATTTTTACTGGCCCAAGAATTCGAGCACCTGCTGCTATATATACTTTGTTGCCAATAATAGGTACATCTGGATTTTTGGATTTACCTCCTATCGTTATACCTTGACCGATAATACAATCATCACCTATTACAGCTCGCTGATGGATCACTACTCCTATCCCTGTATGTCCAAATAACGTATTCTTCCCAATCTTGACACTCGCCGGAATATCACTATTATAAATTAGAAAAATTACAAATCGAAATAGTCTTGGAAGAACAGGAATATTTTTCTTATAAAGAAAATGACTTAATCGATGCACTTTTATTAGATTCATAACTACCTCTTTTCTGAATTTGAAACTTCATTTTCATCAAACCTCTTTTTACGGTAAAATACACTAGGAAAGAGACTTTTAAAAATAGGAACTGAGAACAATTCTTGCGTGAATACTTTTAGAAAAGAATAGACTCTATTCTTAATCGGTATTTTAATTTCAACATTTTTACGATCGACCATGCCTATTCTCTTACTTCGGAATAGGCTTCTAAAGTTATCAGCTTGTTTGTATCTCAGCCGTTGCCAAGTAGAAAGCTGTTTGTGCTTATAAGTTGCTTTTGATGTTTCTAATTGATATCCAAATTTTTCTAAAATGGGACCTTGAATTCTTTCTATTCTTAATAATTGTTTCGCAGTCAATTTCTTTTTCCACATATCAATTTTACTCTTATCAAACGTACTTTTGACATATTTTTCTTTTTCAGCAACCTCCGCATCATCAGGATTTAGAATGCTAGGTTTGAATTCAATGGATAAAAATTTGCATATAGATTCCATTGTTTTTTGGGGATCGAGCAGAAGATCCTCATACCTAATTATTTTATAGCTTTCGCTTCCTACTATTCTTTGATTTACAATGGCTTGAATATTTCCATCTACCCATATTTGAGCACTGAGAAATAAACTGCGTGAAGATCTTGTTGACATGCTAGCAGCCACTGCTCTGCCGTCCCTAACGATATGAAGAGTCTTCGCTTTTGGCATTAGTAGTTTAATGTCATTGTAGAAATACTCTAAGTTCGGAGACTTATCTCCCCATATTTTTTTTCCATGATCTTTTAATTTTCCGTTTATCGATTGTTGTATTAGATTTACAATATTTTGCGTAGAATCAATCTCTTCCGTATTTATTAATTGGGCTAACCTTCCATGAGCATCATTCTCTATCAACCATGTAAGAAACTTAGTATTATCGACTTGGAGATTGTATGGCATGACATCATACATACTCTTAAAACATGAAATGACACGAAAAACTATAGACCTTCTTTCTAGTAAAATATCAGGATGTTTACTAAGCAATACTGAAACGAGTGTTGTCCCTGATCTTTGGACTCCTGATATAAAAAAGGTATTCATATCGCTTTCTTTTTAATTAAATTTATCCAATCGCGAAAATGTTCTATGCCCTGACGAAATGTTGTTTCGGGTTGATATCCAAGTAATTGCTGAGCTTTCTCAATGTCTGCGTAAGTTTGTGGCACATCGCCTGGTTGCATTGGTAGCCTATTGATTATAGCTTCTTTCTCAAATACGTCTTCTAGTGTCTGAATCATTTCACTCAACGAGACAGTTTTATGATTGCCAAGGTTTATAATTTCGTACTCGCTCTCTGTATACTCCATTGCTGCACGAATACCTTTTAGTATATCACCAATATAAGTATAATCCCTTCTTGTACTTCCATCTCCAAAAACAGGTATTGGTTCTCCTTTGAGGATTTTATGAGCGAATTTATGAATGGCTAAATCAGGCCTCTGTTTTGGTCCATAAACTGTAAAAAATCTCAGCCCTATAAATCTGATTTTATAAAGATTCGAATATACATGACCGAGCAATTCACAAGATATTTTGCTACTGGCGTAAGGACTTATGGGTAAGATATTATGGTCGGTTTCTTTCCAAGGTACATTTGGATTAACGCCATATACACTGCTTGAAGAAGCAAACACAAATTGTTTGATGTCCTTCTCTTTAGCTATTTCCAACAAATTTTGAGTACCCATTACATTCACTTTTTGACACGGAATAGGAGCCTGTATAGATGCATGCACTCCAGCTTTTGCAGCTATATGCACAATCTTGGTATAACTACCCGTTAATGCTTTCTGCATAGCATCTAAATCACAAATGTCTAATTCCAAAAATTTGAAATTTGGATGATCCGCAAAGGGTTCAATATTTCTTATCTTTATGGACTTATCATAAAATGGATCAAAATTATCAATAATGGTAACTTTGTGATTTTCACCAATTAATTGTTCAACTAGCGAACTGCCAATGAAACCTGCGCCTCCTGTGATTATAGTATGCTCCATTATTTTGTAAGAGTTGTGTTTTGATTTTTAAAAAGAGAATTAATTTTAGCAACCACCTGTCCACATACTTTTTCAGTCTCGAATTTTTTAAGAAAGTAAGCTCTTGCATTTTGAGAAAACATCTCATAATTTGTTTCATCAAAAGATTGAATTGCTGCAATGAGTGCATCGGTTGATTTGGGTTTTATTATTTGTCCAGTTTTATTATGCGATATTATTTCAGGAATTGCCTTCCAATCTGTTGATATCACAGGAAGTCCTAACGAGTAAGCCTCAATTATAACACCTGGATAGCCCTCTCCTTCATAATAGGTAGGTAGAATTAATACGTCATATGTTTTTAAAGTTTCCAAAACCTGTTCTTTTTTTAATACACCTTTGTAATGCTTATTCACTTCAAGTTGACCTAAAAACTTCTCTTGCTTGATTGGGCCAAACATATCAATGGTATAATCATCACCCAATCTAGATGCTGCTTCTAGAATATGATTGATACCTTTAGCTTCATTAATGAATCCAATATATACAAATCGTTTTTGGAAGACTCTATTTCCTCTTAATAAATGACTAGCAGGATTATCTCTGGATGTTGGAAGTTGGATTGTTTTTGCATCATATTTTGAATAATATTCTATGAGTTCTTTCGTCTGTAAAAAGAAGATGTCAGCTTTTATAATACTGGATTCAAATATCCAATTTTGCACCTTATTGTACTTAGATGTATACTCATTTATATTCCCGCCAAAGGGACGAAACACAAATTTTTTACTAAATGCTTTTGCTAAAAAATATAAGAATGGAGCCAAATATTTAGTACCTCCTCTACTAGAGTTTAAAAATAATACATCGGTTTTAAAGAGATTCAACATTACAAGAAATAATACTATTAAAGGATTAAAAATTTGAGATAAACCACTAGGAAAAACTTTCGTATTTACAACTGTAAACTCATTACCATTACGTGTAAAATAATCGACCAGGTATCCAAAAGATATAGTGGCTCCACCTATAAGATTAGACTTAATATTCGTTACAGGACCTATTAATAATATATGTATTTTCTCTATCCCCATATTACGTTTGCACATTAAAACGCTTTGCCCAACCTAACAATTGCATTATCATCCATAAGTGGTGAGCAGATTGAAAGACGCTGTGTTTTGCAGTATCTTTCTTAGTATTCATCCCTAAATGATATATTTTCTCCAATTCTTTTTGCGGAAAAAAATCTGGCCAGGGATTATCTTCAAAGAGTAGTGAAACTGCCAATCTTTTAAAGTTCTCATTTTGATATTTGTACAAAGGAATATTAAATCCAGTCTTAGGATGATCAAATACTTCTCTAGGTAAAAACTTTGCCATGATTTTACGCAATATATACTTTCCTTGACCATTATTTAAGAGCATTTCATCAGGCAATCTAAGCGAGGCATCGAAGAGGTCTGGGTCAAGAAATGGAGCTCTAACTTCCAGTGAATTAGCCATACTCATTCGATCAACTTTGATCAGCATATTAGACGCAAGTGTGTTTTTCAAACGATAGTACATTATCATTCTTAAGTCAGACCAATGTTGACTACCTTCTGGATATTTTTTCAGCAATGGATATTCACTTGAGTACCTAGAGTGATTTAGTAATTTTTGAATTTGATTTCCAGAAAACATCTCATTCAGTGCAATAGGTATGTCTTCTAGATGCATTAGTGAGGTATCCAATCCTCTTTTAAGTTTCCTAATAATTGATAATTGATCAGTTATAGGAAGGGATTGGGCTGCAGACACAAATGTATTAGCCAATTGAAGTATAGGTCTACCTACCTTTCGAACGCGAAGAATCTTTTGATACCATTGATAAAGATCATAACCGCCGAAAACTTCGTCACCGCCATCACCCGATAAAGCGACTTTTGTATATTTTGAAATTTCCTTAGAAATTAAGTGAGTCGGTATCGCAGAACTATCTCTGAATGGCAATCCGATGTGATCAATGATATTCCAAAAAATATCCTCATCAAAATCCAAATTGGGTACAAATATTTCGTGATGGTCGGTTCCGTAATATTGCGCTACCTTTTTGGCAATCCTAGATTCATCATACGCTTGATCCTCAAATTTTACATTGAATGTTTTTATCGGCTCACTACTTTGCCTTTGCAGCAATGCTACAATAGAACTAGAATCAATACCTCCAGATAAAAATGCACCAATTGGCACATCTCCGATGGTTTGTCTTTGGACAGATTTTTCAAGAAGTGGCTCAATACATTCGATCGCCTCTTCTTGAGTTTTGAATTTATTTTTAACAGAAAAATCTGGTTTAAAATATGAATTTATTTCAAGTCCGCTATCGCTAATCAGAATAAACTGACCCGCATTTAATCCATGGATATTTTGAAAAAGTGTCATTGGATCTGGTACGAGAGAAGTCCGTAAATAGTAAGGTAAAGCTTCATGATTGAGCTTGCGTTCTATGTTTTTATTTTCTAAAATAGATTTCACCTCACTTGAAAATGAAAAGATGCGATTCTTATAGTGATAATATAGAGGTTTTTCTCCAAATCGATCTCTCGCAATAAAGTAAATACCTTTTTTAATGTCACAGATACAAAAGGCAAACATTCCCTTTAGCATAAGTAGCATATCTGTTCCATAATCCTCATATAGGTGAACCAATACTTCGGTGTCGGTACTTGTTTTTAAGGTATGACCATTCTCAATTAAGCGATTTCTGAGTTCCTCAAAATTATAGATTTCTCCATTAAATACAATACAAATATCCTTAGTTTCATTGAATATGGGTTGGTTGCCACCTTCCGTATCTACAATAGAAAGACGGCGCATAGCAATGGTAAATTTCTTATCCGAATATATCCCTTCCGCGTCAGGTCCTCTATGGACTAATCTCTTATTCATGGCTATGACCAGCTCCTTTCTTGCCTCAAGGGGCAAGCTTTTAGATTGATCAATTATACCACAAATTCCACACATAATTTAATATTTCCAGAAAGCCCTTTTGTAATCAATTTAGAATTATTCTTTTTCCCTTTATTCGATTTTCTTTAAAATTTTAAATGGAGAACCTCCAATGATCACCCCAGAAGGGACATCTTTATTCACTAAAGTGTTGGCTCCTATTATCACATTATCCCCAATTGTTACTCCTTTAAGAATGGTACATTTATCTCCTATCCAGATGTTATTTCCTATTTTAATTGGTGCCTCTGTATAACCATCTAACTTCAAAACTTGACCATCCATCTTATAATTATGGTCATGATCAAGAATGCCCACCATCTGCCCTATGGTCACATGATTTCCTATTTCGATTTTTTGGTGTGCCACTATTCTTGAATACCTATTAATGCAAAAACGATTTCCCACCTTCAATAACCCTTTCGAATATAACATGACATGATCATCAACGATAATACGTCCTTGGCAATTTATTTTACCACCTTCTAAAATATGAATTCCAGAATTTTTACCAATCATGGACATTTCAGGACATTGAAAACTTTTGCCATGATATATACGTGCAATATAGAATCGCAATACCGACTTCGATTTGTACCACCATCCCTTATATGCTAATTTCATTTATTGAATTTCAGCAGTTTTTAGACTACTCTTTAAATTATTTACAACATTTGGACCATAGAATTGATTGGCTGCAATTCTTGCCGATTTTACTAATTCTTTCTGGTATTCTACATCATTTGCTATACGCTCCAACCCTTCGATTATTGCCGCAGAACTCGGTGCGTCAACCAATTCTGCGCAATGATTCTCTTTTATGAAGTCATTTAGAAATGATCCATCTGGAGAATGCACTAATATAGGTTTTCCTGACAATAGTAATGGAATTGTCCGAGTTGGAAAAATGGTTTTATATTCTATCTCACCGTATCCTCCAGTAAATCCATGCGTAAGAACACATATATCATACTGCTGAAGCACTTGATGAACTTCATCCGGAGAGACAAAACCTTCGTACTCAAAAGATTCAAGATCTAACCCTCTTTTTTTCAGCAAGATCTTTGGCACATGTGTAAACAAGCTTAAAGTATATTTAGGATTTTTACTAATAGCAGTTGCCAACCTTAATGTCGCATCCATGTTGGATTCATTAAAATTCCCAATAGCAACTATATTATACTGTTTCTTGCCTTCACCCGGTATTCCCTTCAGGGATGTTTCTTTTGGAAATTTATTAAATGTATGTACCAATGAGACAAATTTGAAACCCTTATACTTTTCTTGATAAAATGACTTCATTCCATTGCTCATCACAAAGATATTTTCAGATGATTCAAAAATTTGCTTTTGAATGGATTCAGCTTTGGGATCAGTGATTGCCTTGTTTTCAGTATATGTATTGTGAAAGTAGGAACTAAAAGGAATGCCCATTTCTTTAGCTGCAATAGATGAGGCTAAGCAGTAAAATGGATTCGGATATACTCCAATGATGTATTCAATTCCTTCCTCCTTTATGAGTTTCTTAATTTTATTAATTAGGGGTTTAAATGTCAATTTTCGAAACCAGACAAAATATCTATAACCTCTCCCAAATAAATAAAGCTCACTGAAGAAATAACGAAACTTAGGTCCATCTGGATTACGAGGAAAGTCGTTTTTTTGAAACATTTTTCTACCACCAAATACCACTAACTCATCTTTGCTGAAATTTTTAGCGAGATTTTCAATGATAATACTTGATCCTCCTTTACTTGGAAGGATGCTCCAACTTACAATTAATATTTTCATAAGTCAAGTCTTTGTCCCCAACTTTTAGCAATCTCCTCAAATACATCTGAAAGACTTTTAGTGATTTTCCATTGTGGATAGTGTGACTTTATCTTTGCTAGATTCGAGATGTAACAAATATGATCTCCGCTTCTATTCTGATCACTATATTTATATTTCATTGGTTTTCCAGTAATTTTTTCGATATGTGCAAATGCCTCCAAAATTGAAGTGCTATTATCTCTACCACCTCCGATATTGTAAACTTCACCTATTCGAGGCTCGGCAAAAAATGCATCCATGAATTTCGCTACATCTAAGGAGTGTATATTGTCTCTTACCTGTTTCCCTTTGTAACCAAATATGGTATATTCTTCTTCTGAAATGTTGACCTTAATTAGGTAACTTAAAAATCCGTGCAATTCTACTCCGGAATGATTAGGTCCCGTAAGACACCCACCTCTTAATACACAAGTAGGCATGTCAAAATACCGTCCGTATTCTTGCACCATAATATCAGCTGCAACCTTGGATGCACCGAATAGGGAATGCTTGGATTGATCGATAGTGAAATTTTCTTCTATCCCATTATAATACGCCTCATCTGCATATTCCCATCGAGTTTCTAATTCTACAAGATTGAGATTATTTGGGGCATCCCCATATACTTTATTGGTACTCATATGTACGAAAGGTGATGTTGGGCAATTTTGCCTTGCAGCTTCAAGTAGATTCATTGTGCCTACAGCATTGACATCAAAATCATCAAACGGGCGACTTGCCGCCAAGTCGTGACTGGGTTGTGCTGCTGTATGACATATGTAGTCAGGTTTAATTTTCTTAAAAAGATCTAAGACTCCTGTTCTATCTCGAATGTCAAGTTCTACATGATGAAAGTTCGAACATTCATTTTTTAGCTGATGCTGAACCCATCTTGTGTCTCCACGCTCACCAAAAAAGTCGGCTCTCATATTATTATCTATCCCATAGATTTCCCATCCTTTTTTGCTAAAATATCGTACTACTTCTGATCCGATTAGGCCGGATGAACCTGTTACTAATAGTTTATTCATCTTAAGATTTGTGATGCATTCTTTGATATTATTTACGTAATCAGAGACCTATTTGGATTATATGTTATCCGTGTATTATTAAGAGTTTACAAATCTACATTCTTATCCATTCTGCTGGCACTAGATCCGATGTATCGATAGACGAATCATTGAACCAATTTTTAGGAGCAATAACGATTTTAGTAGGATCTTGATTGAGCCAAACAGCCCACCACGCAAAGGAGCTATTCGGAATAATAAAATGCTT
>Ga0114957_1003134_pt1 | contig 15131 bp, 4 predicted proteins | sample BantaG_FD_87175 | JGI IMG/M metagenome (GOLD analysis project Ga0114957, IMG submission 87175) | Marine algal microbial communities from Bantry Bay, Ireland - BantryBay_4 metaG | ecosystem: Host-associated > Algae > Red algae > Unclassified | place: Bantry Bay, Ireland | collected 2014-11-21 | reverse complement strand
CTGACGAATTTATTCAATGGGTAGAAGATCGATTAAATAACAGACCTCGTAAAAGATTCGAGTTTTACTCTCCCAATGAAATTGTTAACCAAAAAGTTGCATTTATGAGTTGAATGCAAGTTTCAAAATAGTTAAAAATTAAAATTACCTTTGTTTTAGAATCACAAAAAGAACTTATTAATCGTTTTGTTAATAACTCTTTTTGAAAAAAAATATAAAACTCACAATATTTTTTCCAAAAAAAGAATTAATAAAGTGGATTCATCAATTTAGTAATCCCTTCTTCTCTACCTAACTTCAACTATCTAAACTTTCTTGAAATTTCCTGATTGGATTAAATTCGCTTTAATAAATTACTTTATTAAGGATTTTTTTATAATGTGTTGATATTCAATGCTTTATGATTTGTTTTAAAAGGCATGAGAATATTTTATTTAGTCCGATTATTATTTTAACTTTAAATAATTAAGAGCTTGTTGGGAGATTTAGTTTTGAGTGAAAAATAGTTCATTTCTTGATGATATAATGCGAAAAAATAGGAATATAGTCTGCGCTATTTGACTGTTTTTTTAAAGTAGTATCATCATGAAAGGGATATTTTTCGACAAAACAAAATCTCCTAACAAACTCTAAACAATCGAAAGACATTTACCCCGTGATGAAAATTTGTAACCGTACCTTTCCATTTGCTATACAACTTACCCTTGTATTGGCTTTTATTTCTTTTTTTCCAACCAATAATATTGCCCAAGTTCAAGTTGGGGTAACTATTAATTCTGGAAATTCTACGACTACTTGTACCGATGTTTTTGGCCAACCAGACCCACTTTGGCGGGTTAGAGTTGAAGCTGGGCCATGGGTCAATTATTCCAATAACAATTCTGACCCAAATACAGCAACTTATCCAAATCTAGCTTGGGGCTTTCCTTTTGATTGCCAGTTGGATATTCCAACTACTCTTCAGGTTTGTTTGGGTGCATTTGAAGAGGATCCATTTGGGGAAAGTTGTGTAGAAGAAGATTGTCAAAATTTTGTGGTACCTGCACCTGGAAATATATCTAATTATACTTTTAGCTTACCCGTAGGAGGTGATTCAGAAGCAACTATTGAATTTTCGATTGGGTCAATTGGTGCTCCATTGGAAAGTGCGAATGATGAACTTTGTGCTGCTACAAGTTTGGGAATTTTACCATCAGGAGGAACGCTTGGTGATGCAAGTGCAGGTGGATATAATAATTTATGTGGAAGCAATACCAATGAACCGAATCCTGCAGATGAAGGTCTTTGGGCAAATGAGCAAGGTGTTTGGGTGGAGTTTACGACTTCGAATACACCAGGTTATGATATCGTTATTGATGCCTTAAATGATCCCTTAAATTTAGGAGATGCGATGAACATTGAGTTGGCGGTATATACTTCTGATGATGGAACTTGTAATGGAAATATGACCATGGTTAGCTCCTCATTTGAGTGGATGGATTATGATGAAACCTTAATCTTAGATTGTCCTGAGCCAAATACTAATTACTTTGTTTTAATTGATGGAGATATTATTGGTTCAGAAATGGCAGGATATTTTGGAATCGAAATTTCAGATGTTGGAGTGATAGCTGCACCTGATCTTAGGTGTGATGCGTATGATTTGGGTATGGTTCCCGTTGGTGGAGATACTGGCGTTTACAATGTTCATAATGAATGTGCGAATAATGATGGAGACCCAAATCCATCTGCTTTTATTAGTCAAAATTCAGTTTGGTTTACTTTTCAAGCACCACCTTCGGGAAGTGTTTTAGTGGAAGCATTGAGTGTGGACGGCGCACCTTGGAATAATGGAATAGGAGCGCAAGTCGGAATTTACCGATCATTTAATAATACTTGTACTGGATTTTTCTTTGAAGTAGGAAGTAGTTTTACTGCTCAAAATAATGACGAATCCATTGAATTAAATTGTCTGGCTCCAGGAGATAATTATTGGATTTTGGTAGATGGATCTGGTTCGAATACTACTGGAATTTTTGATATGGTCGTAACTGATTTGGAAAATTACCCACCTGAAATCACTAATGATACCACGATATGTTTTGGAGGAAGCATTTCTGTTGGAAATTCTATTTATGATGTAACAGGGGATTATACTTATGTTTTTAGTTTGCCAAATGGATGTGATAGTACCGTTAATACCAATTTGGTCATAGCTGATTCGCTTGCAGCGGATGCACAAGCTGCAACTTTGGCGAGCTCTGCGACGGCTGCCGATGGAAGTGTAATTGCTAGTGAAACAGGCGGAACCGCACCTTTCACTTATTTGTGGTCAAATGGAGTAACTACTCAGTTGAATGAAAATATTCCTGCTGGAAACTATTGTGTTACGATTACCGATTCTATCGGATGTATGGCTGAGGATTGCGTTGATTTGGATTTTTCAATTCTTTCAGCGAATGCCTCTGGAGATGTGTTGGATTGTTTTGGCGATACGGATGGAACTATTTCATTTTCGGTTTCGAATGGAATTGCACCTTATACTTATTCCTATGAAAATATAAATAATCCAACTGTAGTAGGTGCTGGAAATATTAATGCTGACGGAGATTTAATTGTCATCAACAGTCTTCCCGCTGGAAATTATCAAATAGAAATGGAAGATGATAATGGAAGTATAACAATGGCATTTGCCATAATTATCGAGCCATTGGAGATCACTTCTGTTCAAGATTTTACGCTTTGTTTTGGCGAAAGTGTGGTGATTGGAAATACAACTTACGATGCAACAAGTACAATAGCTGAAACACTTGTTTCAGTCAATGGTTGTGATAGTTTAGTTTCTGGAATGGTAACAATTCTTCCTGATCCTTCATTTGAAATTAACTCTACTATTTGTTTTGGAGAAAATATTTTAGTGGGCAGTTCAACTTATTCTATGAGTGGAACTTATCTCGATACCTTAATTAGTGGAGATGGTTGCGATAGTATAATTACGACTAATTTAAATGTGTTGGATGAAATTAATATAACTTTTGATGTTGATTTTTTACCATCAGGATATAGTCAGCCCGATGGAACTTCAACAACACTAGCTACGGGAGGAGATGGAAATTTCACTTATTTATGGTCAGATGGACAAACGACTTCGACTGCAACTAACCTTCTAGGAGGAACAGAATATTGTGTAATTGTAACCGATGGAAATGGATGTTCGAATGAATCTTGTAGCACCATTTTGTACGAACCAAATATTGCGATAGCATTAAATGATACGTTGAATTGTTTCGGTGATACCAATGGAGAATTGACTTTGGCGGTTGCGAATGGTTTAGGAGATTATAATTTTAACTGGATGAATACGGAAAATGGCGCAACTGGAAATGGAACAATTACAGGAAATATTGGATCAACTACTATTACCGATTTAGCAAAAGGAAGTTATAATATCACGGTGACAGATACCTACGTTTCTCAAATTATCTCAGCAGATATTATCGAACCTTTACCTCTTCAAATAGAAATTATTTCTAGTCAAAATGTTGCTTGTCAAGGTGATTGCAATGGTTCTGTAGTTTTAAATACAATTGGCGGAACTAGTCCATTTTCTTACTCATGGTCTGGAGGAGTTGCGCCAGTTGCTGATCCTTCTGATCTTTGTTCAGGAGAGTATATGGTTACCGTTACTGATGCAAATAATTGTACTGCAACTTTTACTTTGAATATGGATGACCCTGTTCCATTCTCAGTAGTGATAGAAGAAGTAGCATCTATTAGTTGTGGTGGCGAAGCAGATGGAGGATTATCTGCGGTGGCAAGTGGAGGTACTGGAATTGCTTTTCAATATTTATGGAGCAACACTAATCTTGGAAACTTCAATAGCAATTTAGTATCGGGAGTTTATGAAGTTACGGTTACCGATGAGGTAGGATGTACTGCTATAGGTAGTTACGATTTAGGAGAACCAACTCCAATAAATTTTGACTTAGTGATTACTGATGTTGATTGTTGGAATGGATTGAGTAGTGGAAATATTATTGTGGAAAATGTGGTAGGTGGAACTGAACCTTATGTTTATGCGATTGCACAAAATGGATTTAATACTATTCCTAGTTTTAGCCAATTGACTTCTGGCTCTTATCAAGTATATGTTCAAGATGCCAATGGTTGCGAAGGAAACGAAGTTGCCATAGTCAATTTGCCGAACCAAATAGAAGTAAATTTAGGAGATGATTATGAAATTAATTTAGGGGAATCAGTTGCCTTAGAAGTCTTGGTTAATTCCGATAATGCTTTGATAGAATGGAATGTAGATAGTTGTCAAAATTGTCCTGTGCTTGAATTGATGCCTTTAAATAGTACGGGGTATCAAGTCAATGTTTTGGATACGATTACGGGATGTTCTGATTCAGATGTCATTTGGGTGTATGTTTCTAAGGAGCGAAAAGTATTTATTCCAAATGTATTTTCTCCAGATGAAAATGGATTAAATGATTATGCCACTATTTTTGCAGACGATGCAAGTGTACGTTCGATTCCGAGTTTTAGAATATTTAATCGTTGGGGAGAACTAGTTTTTGAAAGAGAAAATTTAATTCCCAATGTGGAAACGGAAGGTTGGAATGGATATTTTAATAATAAAAAAATGCAAAACGGAGTCTATATTTATATTGCAGAAATTGAATTCATTGATGGGAAAACAGAAATCTTCAAAGGTGATATAACTCTAATGGAGTAGTTTTTTTTATAAAAACAAAAAATGTAAAAGCATTGTTAGTAAATTATATTCTAACAATGCTTTTTTATTTGCAACTCAATTTGTAAATAATTTAATTCCCCAATTCCCCAATCAGCTACTTTAAATTTTTAAAAAACTTAACCTGCTTAATATAGTATTGCCAAACCATACTTCCTTGATAAATACCCACTTTGTTCGGCGTATTGGAAATACTTATTTTTTGAATTTTTTCATTATACATTTTTCGTTTTTTTACCATGCTAGAAAAGGATTGGTAAAATGAAAGGTGCGCTTGCAAGATGGCTTTGATATGAGAAAGTTTTCCTTGGACTAAAAACAATCCTCCCGCAATCCCATCTAAAATTAATCGAGTAGGAATCAACCAAAACAACTTCCGTTTGGGTTCATTTTTTAAAATGGTAAAAAGCGTATTCCTAAAATTTAAATATGTTTTTCGAGGGTTTAGATAATCTAACGTTCCACCGCCAACATGATAAACTACCGAACGAGGTCTGACCATTATTTTAAATCCAGCACGTTTGATTCTCCAACACAAATCAATTTCCTCAGCATGCGCAAAATAATCAGGATCAAATCCACCCAAAGCTTTAAATAATTTTCCTCGAACAAAAAACGCAGCTCCACTTGCCCAAAATATTTCCGAAGTAGTATTATATTGACCGTGATCTTTTTCCAATTTATCAAAAATTCTACCTCTGCAAAATGGATAACCCAAGCGATCCATCCAACCACCTGATGCACCGGCATATTCAAAATATTCCTTGGCGTGATAACTTTTAATTTTTGGTTGACAAGCTCCGATGGTTTTATCTCTTTCCATCAATTCGATGATGGGATTAATCCAATTTTGAGTCACCTCAACATCGGAATTTAGTAAAACCATATAATCGGCATCCACTTGATCCAAAGCCAAATTATAGCCTTTGGCAAAACCATGATTGTCTTCCAAGTCAATAACTTCTACCTTTGGAAATGTTGTTTTTAAAAGCGCAATAGAGGTATCACTACTTCCATTGTCCGCCACATGAACAGAAAGATTTTCATAATCACTTTTCAAAACTGAGGGAAGAAATTTTTTCAAAAAATCAACGCCATTATAATTTAAAATGACAATGGCAACGCTAGCAAGAGTTGATTTTTTTTTGGAAGTTTTTAATTCAACTTTTGAGGATTCTTTTTTTGCTAAAATGGTTAGACTAGCCATTTTATCTTTGGCTAATTGATCTTTTAATCCAGCAAGATTTTCAAATTTTTCATCACCTCTGATGTGTTCAACAAATTCTATCGTCAGTTTCTCCCCATAAATATCTTTATGAAAATCAAAGATATTGATCTCAATGGTCTGATTATCATATTCCTTTAGCGTGGGTCGATCCCCAATGTAAAGCATCCCTCCATATCGTTGATCTCGATAAATGACTTGCACCGCATAAATACCACCGAGGGGAATTAATTTGAATGAATTTTTTATTTTAATATTGGCAGTAGGGTAGCCAAGGCCTTTTCCAATACCTTGCCCTCTGACAACCGTTCCACTTATCGAATAAGGATGATTTAATAAATGATTCGCTTGGCTGACTTCTCCTGCCAAAAGGAAATTTCTAATTTTGGTAGAACTGATTCCGATGTTTTGAATATCATGTCGAGAGATTTCAACGACCTCAAATTCTTTTTCTTTACTGTACCATTTTAGATAATGAATATCGCCTTGTCGATTTAATCCGAACTTATGATCGTAACCAATGACGATATATTTTGGGTTAAATTTTTCTAATAAAAATTTCTGAATATACTCGTCTGCGCTTTGTTGAGAAAACTCAATTGTGAAAGGAACGACCACTACATTGTCCACGCCATATTTTTCAAAAAGCGACACTTTTTCATCAATAGAATTTAATAATCGGAGCGATTTATCATTTGGATAAATTACTTGACGAGGGTGAGGATGAAAAGTGATAACAATACTTTTACCATCATTCTTTTGAGCCAATTGATTGATTCGTTCCAATATTTTTTGATGTCCAGCGTGGACACCGTCGAATGATCCAATCGTAAGGACAGCATTCTGAAAATCAGGTAAATCGGAAAGACTATTATAGACATTCATAGGCTGCAAATGTATAAAAGAAACTGGAAATGAGGGAAATTTTTGCAGGAATATCGAAGAGGAATTTTTAGGTTGGAAAAATATAAGAGTAACGGATTATTGACTAGCTTTCAGCCTATTGTTGTCAACTTAAGAAAATTTTGAATATCCAACACCCAACAAGGAATGTCCAATGTCCAATCTATCCACACAATAGTTAACACTTCGCAAGCTTCGAAATTGGATATTCCTAGTTGGGTGTGGGATATTCAAAATTCGACTTTCTTAAGTTAACAACATCGGGCTGATAGCCAATCCATGGTAAGTCGCAGTCACGAAAATCTCACCGCTTCAAAATCAAAAAATGCTCATCCATCACATTCCCTACAAAAATCAAATTTTCATAAGTTGGTGCAACGGTGGAACCTGACATATTTTTCCCATCACCCACATAAATTTGTTCCAAAGTATAATCTCCTTTTCCACGATAATCAATCGTGATAATTTCTGAAGGAGAAATCGCTTTTTTACCTTTGGCGTATTCTCCAAAATGAATTAAGTTTGGATGACAGCCAATCCAAAGTTTTCCATCTTCGCCAAATTCAATATTATCTACACCAGTTCCACAATCAATATTTTCGATAAAAGTCAAGTCGCCATTCGCCTCTGTTTTAAAAACTTTCACTAAAAAATCTCTGGGTGAAGCAACATATAATAGTGCTTTTACGGGGTCATAATTTATGCCATTAGCATAAGCAATTCCTGCAGCAACTTCTCTAAAATTTTCTCCATCAAAATAAATAACATTGGAAACTTTGAGTCCAAGATAGTCTTCCGCCAATTTTCCATAACCATCTTGGTAGCCATGATCGTTGGTAAAATAAAATCGCTTTTCATCAATCGCAACAATATCATTTGGACTAAAAATTTTATCATCCACATAAATCGAATCTCCTGACAAAACCCCATTTTCCAAAATAAAACTTTCAATCAAGTGGACTTTTTCATCAGGATGATTGATGGCATAAATTTTATATTTCGCTGAATCAATTTTTATCATCGAAATACCATGAGGATAAAAAGGAGTCGAAGCATTATCTTGATTCGTCAACAATCGAGGAGCTGCCATTGGGTTTTTTAAATCCAAAAAATATAATCCTCCTTGCTGAGCATTTCCATCTCGACGACCAGCACGGTCATCTGACGATATAATCATAAATTGATCCTCCCTACTCAATTGCATATCTTCCGCTCCAACGATGGGAACTTTCATCATAATTTCGCCAGCAAACTTATGTTCAATTTCTCGAAAAAAACCTGTAGTATATAAGGTATAAAAAACAAATACTATTAAAACCAATAGAATTCCAAAAGCAAATTTTAATATCTTTTTCATAGTTTTTTATTTTATAGGAGTCAGCTGTGAGGGAATAACGAATATCGAATAAGGATTTGAGAATTAAGAAGTTTGACGAAATTTCTCATAGACAACATAAATAGTATCGTCAAACTTCTCAAATCCTTGTTCATTATTCGATATTCGTTATTCCCTCCCTGACTCCTATTTTAATAATAATTCGTTTTTTCCAAAATTTTAAAAAACCTAGTTTTCGACGAATGGTAAAATTAATTAATATTTATTTACGTTTATTGGATAATCTAAAGAAAATGCTTTCTTTTGGTCGTTCTAAATTTTTAACTAAAACCTCTACACATGGGAAATCTATTTGATGGTCTTTTTTTATATGAAATAATTTTAATGCTTTTAGGTTCTGTTCTTTTTGGAGTTGTCATTTTTTTGATGGTAAAAAACAAAGAATTAAATAAAGAGCATCTGATGGGAATTGGTTTGGCGATAGTGATGATTGCTTTTCCAAGTATTAAATCATTCTCCATTTCTGATGGAATTATCAATATCGAAAGAGATTTAGAAGAACTTAAAGAGAATCCAAATGACAAAGATTTGGAAAAATCATTGGAGCAAGATTTAGGATCAATAGGTGATCGACCGATTAGCAATGCCAAGCGATTGACGACTTTGAGTGAGGCTAATTTGGAGTTGGGAAAAAAAGAAAAAGCATCTACTTTAGCGAAAGAAGCTTTAGTCAAAGCTCCTGAAAATTTACAAGCTGCCGAGGTGATTAATGTGATCGAAGTAGATAAAAAAATTAAATCCTTAAAATCAAATCCAAACGACAAGAAGGTTAAAGCTGAACTCAAAGCTGAGATCAAAAAACTAAAAAAGATTCCGACCAATAGTGGAAGAAGAACAAGTCAAATTGCGCAAGGTTATGAAGCACTTGGTGATGAAGTGATGGTGAAAGCTTATGTCGATTCGACTAGGATGTATCAGCCTAAGCATCCTATTATTAAGAAGTTTGAAAATAAAAAACCGTTGGTTCCTTCGGATGAGAAAGTGGAGGAGAAGGAAGGTGCGGATGGGAATTAAATAATTCACTTTCATAAAAAGGTGTAAGTCAGATTGATTTACACCTTTTCTATTTTACAAAATCCCTTCAAATCAATAACCCTTTTTACTCTCCAACAAATGTCCTAAAAGCCCCGAAGCGCACGAAATAATTCAGCCAACGGTGAAGCCGTTGGTATTTAATTACCCACCATCGTGAAGCGTCAAAGGTGCGAAACATCTTTGTTTTTAAGAATATATTACGCACCGTTGGCGCTTGACGATTATTCATGGATAGTCCTATGGCTTTACCATAGGTTGACCTATTTCGCGCGCTTCGGGGCTTGCACGGAATTTGGCAAAGAAATTTTTTTAAAGAAAAACCCCTCCAATTCCCCTTTGTTTTCCCACCATAATCATTAACTTTATATTTATATAATTCTTTCTTGTTTTAAAAAATAACAATACATCTACATTTCTCATAATACTTCAACAAACCAAAAAAAATGGTCACCTCAAAACTTAAAATCCAACTCCACGGAAAAAACGCATTAACCCAAAAACAAGATCAAAATCTTGAATTCTCCAATTCAGGTTATCAACTTTCTCGAACAATCGAAATCAATTCCACTCGTGGAACCAGCGACGAATTAATTTTGGAAGAGTTAGACCAAAAAGATTTAGTAGAATTTGAATTCGAAGATGGAACAATTTGGATGACCCCCTCGCCTGAGATCAGCACGCTTTTTCCTTCCGATAATCGCTCGCAAGAGACTGGTGTTTTTATTCCAAATGCGCTAGAAATTCCAACTGAAAATCGAAGCATCGTCCGCAAGGTTTATTTGAAATTTGTAAAGATATTTAAACCCAAAAAAATCGCAGCGGAACTTTCAGCAATGGTGATCGCTGCAAAAATTGAATCTGGTATTTTAGAAAATGAAGGAGTCGCTCAAGTCAATGCTGCTTTTAAATTATCTCCTTTTTTGCAGGATGAAAAAAATCCAAATATTGATGAGACAAAACCCGTCTTATTCTTTTTGCATGGAACAAGTTCAAGTACAGCTGGGTCTTTTGGTCAAATGGAAAGCACCGATACATGGGCAGAATTTTGCAAACATTATGGTTCCAACATCTTAGCATTGGAACATCGGACGTGGACAAAGAGTCCTTTTGAAAATGCGCTTGATGCTATAAATGCTTTGCCAAAAAATACAAAACTGCATTTGATCAGTCATTCACGAGGAGGATTAATTGGAGAAGTATTGTGTCGATGTAGTTCTCCTGATTCGCTTTTTTCCAAACAAGAAATTAAACTTTTAAAAGATTTAGGTAGAGATGAAGACGTTGCTATTTTAAAAGAATTAAATAAAGTCGCTCGTCAAAAAAATATCGTCGTAGAGAAATTTGTTCGAGTCGCTTGTCCTGCCGCAGGGACAACTATTTTAACCAAGCGGATTGACCATTTTCTAAATATATTATTAAATGTAATTGGTTTTGGAACAGGTCTAAAAATCAATCCACTTTTTGTTGGTATCAAATCTTTGCTTCTTGCCATAGTTGAGCAACGAACTGATCCAAATGTTTTGCCCGGTTTGGAATGTATGGTTCCCGATACTCCGTTGCAAAAAATTATCAACAATCATCAAATCAAAATCCAAAGTGATCTTTCCATTATTGCTGGAAATGTAGGAATAGGAGGCATTAAAAAAACACTCTTGACCATCATGGCAAAATTGTTTTATCGACTCGACAATGATTTTGTTGTGGACACCGATTCGATGTACATGGGAGTGGTCAGAGAAAATGATATTTATTACAAATTTGTCGATGGTAGAGCAGTCGATCACTTCTGTTATTTTAAAAATAAAAATTCTCGTAACAATATATTTACGGCGATCACGAGTCCACCTTTTGACTCTCCACCACAATTCAAAACAGTTGCTCGTGGAGAACGTAATCGAAATATTACGACCATTCTTCCAGGTGGAAGTTTGGAACCAACGCCAGTTTCAGGTGACAAACCAATTGTAATTTTGATCCCAGGAATCATGGGTTCCAACTTGTCCGATGGTGATTCTGAGATTTGGATTGATTATTTAAAAATGGCTGGAGGTCGATTGATGCGACTCAATATGGACAATGAAAAAGTGACAGCAAAATCTGTAGTTGGAACTGCTTATGGAAAATTAGTCATCGACCTGAGCGATAAATATGATGTTGTAGTTTTTCCATATGACTGGAGAAAATCACTTTCTGATTCTGGAAAAATTTTGGCGGATAAGATTAACGACGACCTTCTTCCGACTGGTCAACCGATTCAAATTATAGCACATTCGATGGGTGGATTAGTCACGCGAGATGTGATGATGAATCATACTAAGACTTGGGAAAAATTAAATGCGATTCCAAATTTTAAATGCATCCTGCTCGGAACACCTTGGCAAGGTTCGTACGGAATTCCTGAAATTATCACAGGTATCGGAGGTGCAATAAAAAGTGTCAGTCGGCTATCCATTTTTCAAAGTAGAAAAGATTTGCTGGAAGTTTTTGTTCAATATTCTGGACTGTTGCAATTACTACCGATCTATGAAGGCTCACATGATTTTGATGATTTGGAACTTTGGAAAACCTTGCAATTTGTTACCGATGATTCCCTTTGGGCATTGCCAAGTCAAAAAGATTTAGCGGAACTCAAGGCTTACAAAAAGAAGTTTCATCAATTCAAAAATTGGAATCTCGACAAGGTATTTTACATCGCAGGAAAAGATGAACGGACACTTTCTAACTTTGTTTGCAGAGATCAATTTGGTGCAATTATTAATGAAAAAAACACCCAACTTCTCAAAGCAAGAATTGCCGAACCTGGACTTTTTACTTATAAAAATTACGAGCTAGTTTTTGAAGCAACTGGCGAAGGAGATGGAAGTGTCACTTGGGATACCGGTATTCCAAAACAATTGGACACTCATCAAATTTTCTATGCCGACACGATCCATGGTGAACTAGCCAATGACCAAAATCGATTCGAAGCCATCAAAGATATTTTGGCGAATGGATCAACTAATCGCTTGTCCAATAAGCGACCAACTTCCCGTGCTATTCAAGATGTGGTGCTAGTTGAAAATACGGAAGTACTCTCTAACGATGTAAATATTTTAGCGAAAAATATTTTAGGATTGAGTACTGATCCTATTTATCAAACCAAAAATAATGAGACGCAAACCGAGATAAAAGTAGTTGTCAAAAATGGACACCTTCGTTATGCTACTTACCCTATTTTGGTCGGACATTTTAAAGATGATGGAATCGTAAGTGCTGAGTATGTGATTGATAGTATGTTGAATAATAAACTTTCTGAAAGAGAAGAATTTGGTTTGTACCCAGGAGATATTGGAACAAACTTAGTTCATCTGGAAGATCAAATGCATGACATTGGCGTCGTGGTCGTAGGCTTGGATTCGGTAGAAAATCTGACCCCTTTCAAGTTAAGTGAAACCATCGAACTCGGTTGTTTAGAATATATCTTTTCCGTTTGCAAGCACGAAAACAAAAACGGTCATGACAAAATTGGAATTTCTACCCTTTTGGTAGGAAGTGATTACGCTAACCTTTCTCTTAATAATTCGATCAATGCTATTTTAGAAGGCATCATTAATGCTAATAAAAAAGTTCAAAATATGGGGACAAATTTACCCATTATCGACGAAATTGAATTTATAGAATTGTACAAAGACAAGGCAGATGAAACTTTTTTCACTTTAAATCAAATTCAAAAAAGAAATAGTTTTTACCATATCGAATTACAACATCCTTTGGAGCGAGTCGATGGAGCGAGATCTTTCTTACCTTTAAATAGTCAAAAAGAATGGTGGCGAAGGATTACCGCAACCATCAATACTGACCAAATCAAAAACACGAAACATCTTGCTTTTAGTGCTTCGACGGGTAGGGCAATGGTTGAAATAAATGAATCATTTGCTAACTTGCACATCATAGATGCCTTGCTCGATGATAATAAAAAACAAACGAATTGGGATCGAGAATTAACCAAAGCAATTTTTGAATTATTGATTCCAAATGAGTTTAAAATCTCTTTTAGAAATCAGCAAAACATCTTATTAATTTTAGATCATAAAACGGCTAGCTATCCTTGGGAGTTGTTGAATTATGATGAAAATTTGGAAACGCCAATCGTAGTTTCCGCAGGAATGATTCGTCAACTCGCTACTTCGCATAGTCGAAAAATGATAAAACCTGTCATTAAAAATTCTGCTCTTATTATTGGTGATCCTATTTTGGATAAAAAATCGGGTGTGCCACAATTGCCCGAAGCGGTGGTAGAAGCCAAAATGGTTGATCGAATTTTGCAAGCACATGGCTACGAAACCACGCCTCGTATTCAAGAACCATTCAAGGAGATTTTCAAAAAATTATATGACGAATATAAAATAATTCACATCGCTAGTCATGGGGTAATTGATTATGGCGAAGATAAAAAAACAGGAATTTTATTGTCCAATAATATAGTCTTAACGGCTGCAGAAATCAATCAAATTAGTAGCACACCAGAATTAGTTTTTGTCAATAGTTGTTACATGGGAGACGTGAACTCTGAGAAGGAAGAATACTTTAGAGGGAAATATAAATTGGCTGCAAACATCGGAGTTCAGTTTATTGAAAATGGCGTAAAAGCTGTCGTCGTTGCAGGTTGGGCAGTTGATGATGCTGCTGCCAAAAGATTTGCAGAAGTTTTTTATGACCGAATGTTAGCAGGAGAAATTTTTGCCGAAGCAGTCAAAGCAGCACGGACAACTTGCTTTAGAGAATTTCCTCGAACCAACACTTGGGGAGCTTACCAATGCTACGGAGATCAATATTATCAACTAGTCAAGAAACCACAAAAACTTGGAGATGCATATCACTATATTTTGGAAAAAGAAATACTCATTGATTTAGAAGATTTGATTGATGACACTAAATCTAATCGTAAACGAACAGATAATTTTTTAGAAAAATTACAAATGATTTCGAGAGGAATTGATGAGACTAATTTGCGAAATGCTAGGATCACCGAATTGGAAATCAATGCTTATGCAGAATTACAAGAGTACGAAATTGCTTTGCTAAAATTTGAAATTTTATTCACCGAAAAAGAGGCGAACTTCTCCGTCAAAGCATTGGAACTTTGGTGCAATTGCAAAATAAAAATACTCTCTGGAATGAGTGATATTGAAGACAAAGTATATCTTAAAAAAGAGTTGGTGCTCATTTCCAAAAAGATGAATGATCTGTTAGAATTAGGAAAAACTTCTGAAAGGCATAACCTCATGGGAAGTATCCAAAAAAGAGAATTCATGATTTTGGATAATATAAAGGAGCAAAGAAAAGCCATCATTGAGTCGGCCAATCACTATCGAATGGGTTATGACATCGGAAAAGAATTATATTCTTTGACCAGTTGGATCATTGCCGAAAAAATAGTCAACGATAAAAAACGAATGAGTGAACTCGATGAAATATTGAACAAAAATACGTTGACATTCATTGAAAGTTTATTGGATGATTTAGCTGCCGACAAAAAAAATCATGACGAATTTTGGGACATCATTAAACCTGTCAATTTAAAACAAGCGGAATTACTTTTTTACATTGATGAAATTGATGACAAAAAAACAAAGAAATCTAGCAACCTGAAAAAACGTAAAAGTATTGTTACAATGATAAAAAATCTTTATAGCTTAGCTTGGAAAAATGGTGGTGGATCACCTAGACATATCGCTTCTGAAATTTTGCAAATGGAGTTTATGTTGAAATCTCTGACTGTTTTAGAAAAATCAAAACCAGTAGCGAAGCGTAGAAATTTAGACACTACGATTAATGCGATGAATGAGTTGATTGAT
>Ga0114957_1003133_pt1 | contig 15133 bp, 2 predicted proteins | sample BantaG_FD_87175 | JGI IMG/M metagenome (GOLD analysis project Ga0114957, IMG submission 87175) | Marine algal microbial communities from Bantry Bay, Ireland - BantryBay_4 metaG | ecosystem: Host-associated > Algae > Red algae > Unclassified | place: Bantry Bay, Ireland | collected 2014-11-21 | reverse complement strand
TGCGGTGGTGCTCGACGTGAAGGGAGAGAACCTCGCCATCACTGCCGGGCAACGCCAGAGCATGGGCGACGCCGTCCTCGTCTTCTCGCCCTATGATCCGGACGGAAAGACCCATCGCTTCAATCCGCTTGAGCCCATCCGGGCAATCCGAGACGCTGACCGGCGCTTCAGCGAGATCAGGCGTCTCGCCACCCATCTGCTGACCTCGAAGGGCAAGGCTGACGAACCCTTCATCGAGGGCGCGCGGGAACTTTTTACCGCTGCCGCATCCGTTGCGGTCGAAGGCGATCAACCCACCCTTGGTCATGTCCTGCGTCTCCTTGCACCGACGCATGAAGTCGGAATGGGCGGTGACAATGCAAATGTCGGGCAGGCGATGGCTAACCGCCTGCGCAGCCTTGCGGATAAAGCAAAGCATCCCTCGGCGCAGACGACGTTCCTGCAGTATTCTGCCTCTGACGCAAAGACCATCGGCACGTTCCTCTCCGTCCTGAAATCCGCCGGACTTGGAGCATGGGCAGACCCGGCCATCGACAGGGCGACCGCCGCCAATGATATCGATCTCACGACGCTGCGTTCAGCGCCGCAGACGATCTATATCGCCATCTCGCCAAACGACATGGAGGCGCTCGCGCCTGTCGCGCGGCTGCTCTTCCAATCCGTCACCGCAGCGCTCCAGAGCAAGATGCCGGGCAAGGACGAGCCGCTGCCCGTCCTATTGCTCCTCGACGAGTTCAAGTCACTGGGGCGCATGGACACCATCTTCAATGCCGCTACGGTCCTGCGCGGCTATGGCGGGAGGATGCTCTTTGTGGTCCAGGGCATCCCCAACATCGAGGAGGTCTATGGCCGCGCCGGGGCCGAAGGGCTGATGAACGCCTGCCAGCTTCACGCTTACATGTCGATCAACGACCCGCGTACCAAGGCAATGCTTTCACGGTCCTTGGGCACCTTCGAGATCACAACCGAGCAGGAAAGCACCAGTCGCACTCTCGGCAAGCAGGGCCTCAGCCGGACCCGCACCCAACAACGCAGCGCGACGCGGCTTCTCTCCGAAGATGCGATCAACCGGTTGGGGTCGGACACCGTCCTCCTCATCCCGCAGAATGCGCGGCCCGTTCGCGCGCAGAAGGTGCGGTATTTCGAGGATCGGGTGTTGCGAAAGTTCGCAGGGAGGGAGTGGGTGTTCGATGACAGCGTGGGGGCTGAAAACCATCAACTCGACAACCAATATGACGGATCAGCGACAAACCCGACGGAAGCGAAAGGCGGGATGCCGCTGACCGCGTTTACCGCTGCAGCTGAGTTCATCAATAATATGCAGGGTTATCGTGTTGAAATGCAGACGTAGGTGAAGTTCGAACTCGGGCCGTCAGCGCTTAGCCGATTGCGGCGCAAAGCAGCCCCACTTGCTGTGCGCAAAAGAAGGTGGCGACGATCACTTTCGCGACCGTCGTTGTACGATAGCGATCACCTCGCAAGACGAGACAAAGCCGCATTACCCAAGCAAGCGACCGTCATAGCTTTGCTCCCCGAGCCAGTCCCAATCTGTTTTCCCGGTTCATAAAACCTGTCAAGAGCTTTGATGCCGTAGACTAGACAGCAGCGAGCGGGGCCTCTCGGATTCATGTATGCGTGTCTAAGCTTCCGATCACTTCTGCTGTCTGCTTTCTTAATACAACAAGCTTGCTTTTGATTTTAGCGCGTGTAGCGTTTTTCGAGAGATTCGACTTGGGGGGAGCATGTTCAACATATTTGGCGTGTGCGGATCAATTGCGACTAGGATTCTTTTTTCTGTCGCAACACTTGCGCCCTTGAGCGTTACGCCAACGCTTGCACAGGATGGCGATGCACCGGCGACGGTGACGTCCGAGCCGAGCGATCCGGCGAAAACCACTTTTTATGCAACCTTTGAAGTTCCTCCCAAGAGTGATGCGACAAGCAACGGTGTCACGATATTCAATCCCGATGAGGAGCGTACACTCACAGTCAGCCTGCGTTGTCTGGAGGAAGCAGACATCGGCGACATTAAGCTTGCCGGATCAACAAAATTCTTTCGGTTCAACGTCGAGAACGTCACACGGGATTGCCCCGGATTTGAAATTGACGCAGCATTCAAAGACGATATCAAAAAAACGCGAGCGTACCGAGCAGCGATTCCAATCGGCGAAACATCCGGTCAGGTAACGACCGATCCTGCAGTCTTCGTTTTCAACTCCGTAACCGGAAATTGGGCCGAAGCTCAGGGAGGGGGGAAACCCACTGAGCCCGGAAAAGCTTTCGCGACCCTTACTGAAAAGTACAGTAAGGTGATCGTCGGAGTCATCTCATACCCGGACATTTTGAGTCACGATCCGACGAGCCATTCCCCAAAAGCCTTATTGGCATCGGTCGATAAATTGGATCCAACTGCAGGATATCAGAGAATTTCCGCACCGGTCGGAAATGCGCAAGGTTCGACGACACTAGACTTTCCTCTCATGTTGCGTCCGGTTCGCGGACCAAAGCCCGAGCTCACCATTTCATATAGTTCCGCTGCTGGAATTGGCCTGCTGGGTCAGGGTTGGGACATGTCTGTGCCATCGATTTCGGTAGAGACGGTTTCAGCGCCCTTTTATGAGACGCTTGAAACAGAAGATTACATGTTCCGTGGTCACCTGATGTTCCCATGGGATGAAGTATCGAAAACTTACGCGACGCCGAATAAACGTGGTGGTGTCTTACATGCCAGAAAAGGGGGTGTCCGAGAGTTTCGTCTGCGGGATGTAGGGTCAGGAGTCAGCATAAGACGACACGGAGATGCCCCGGATAATTATCGCTGGGAGGTCTATGATCCACACTCGGGGCAGACTTCCCTTTTCGGGGCACAAAAGACAACTGAGCCAGGTTTCGTGCCTGCCGTAGACTTGGGAGCCGTTGAACGCGGCAAAGGTCGCGCAATCAGCCGATGGATGATGACGCAAGTCTATGACAATCAACGTGCAAACAATCAGACGATCTATCGATACCTTCCGGTTTGTACGACCAATCCGGCAAGTGGAAAAGCGCCAGAAGATTGTCGCGCAGACGCGCACGTCCCCGTAGTAAAATCGGTATCGTACAATGGCGCGATGAAAGCTGAAGTCGTGGCAGTTTCTGCGAGTGGGAACTCAACGCCATCGTGGGAGGGTGGGATAACAACAATTCTTGCGCACTACCGTCCTCGAGAAGAACCACGTCGTGAAATCACACATGGTCGTTTTGGAAAGATTATCAGCAATCGCCGGTGGCTCGAAAATGTGGAGGTTCGCTACGGCTCCGACGCTGAATATGGAGAAGGAACGCTCTTCAGCCGATACACCTTTCATCTTGATGAAGGGCGCGATCCGACATTGAACTTCAAGCACCACCTGATGCGAGTGGAGTTGGAGGCGAACGACGAACTTTTCAAAGAACCAGAGCCAGTACTTGCAGAGTGGAAGAACGGTAAGCGCTACTCCGCCAAATTGAAGAAACAAGTTTTCCAGTTTGACTACCACCGGAGCGAAGTAGAGTCGGTCTGGGAGAGTGGAAAGCCGCTCGCGAAGCAATCTCAGCCAGGATATCCTGCGGGCAGTTGGGATCCGTGTGAACTCGTTATCAAGCGACCCCGTATACTCGAAGACATTTTTGGGTGTGAGAGCTCGGCCGGACAGGTGACCAGCCCCGCATTCCTCGGGACCACACTCTCGTCAGAAAAAGGCGGATCGGTTCATCTTGGAATTGGTCCGGCGGGAGACGTACAAAGCAAAATTCCGACTGCTGGCGTAAAGTTTTCGAGCACATCTTCGGAGTCACTTGGTCTTTCCAGCATCGTCGACATCGATGGTGATGGGCTTGTCGATTTTGTCTTCAAGAGTGGCAGCGGCCTGATGTATTGTCCGGGGGAGAGAGAACGTTCCTCCGTTTACTCTCTCGCATCATTCAAGCCCAATTACCAACCCGGCGAGCTGCTGAAAACCACATTCAGCAACAGGTGTTGGCCAATTCAAGGGCCAAACTCCGATCGAGGGGCACCCTCCGACTTTTCGAAGTCTGAATCAGATACCACAAGTATATCGCCGGAAGTGCATTTGGCCGAAGGATCCCTCACAGGTCTGAACTTTAGCAAAACGAAAAATCGCACGAAGACGTATTTTTCCGATGTTGACGCCGACGGTCTCATCGACATCGTCGATGCAACAACAGTCTACTACAATCTCGGTCGCGAAGGGATGGACGGAAAGTACTTACTCAGGTTCGAGCAGGGGAAACCGCTAATTCCACCTATGCCGGCCGAGGGCCTTCGGAAAGCAGTGAGCGTTTCAGATTTAAAACCGCCTTTCCTAAAAAGTCAGCTAGATGAGATTCAGGGTGACCTCAAAGCACTCGAGAGCGAGCTAGAAAAGTTTCCAGAACTGGAACCCATTTTGGTTTGGCGAGCTCCGACGGCGGGATACGTTTCGATCAGCGGCAAAATTTCTGTAAGCGGAAAAACGATTGATCGCAAAGTCGAAATTTTCCGGGAACGGGTGACCAACGGTGCGCTGCTAGAAACCGATGTGGTGGAGTGCATCGAACCCGCTGACTTGCAACCAAATCCAAGTTCCTTGAACCTCTCAAATCTGGACATCAACGATGACTGCAATCCTGCCCCGGAATCTTTTACAAACTTTTATCCGGAGTACAGGTTTGCACCCGTGGAAATTGCAAGGTGGGAAGAAATCGTAGCTTCAGGGCGGGTGGTAAGAGTCGAAGAGAACGACGTTCTTTCTTTCACTGTTTCCGCTGGAGATTACAACAAAACGGATCAAGTCGTTCACGACATCAAGGTCAGTTACAGTTTGACTGATTGGGACGAAAACATAAACTCGTTGGATGATTCCATCACTTTGGCGGGCGTCAAGAGTATATCTGAACTGAAACTGATTGCTCCGGCAATCGGCTTTGATGTCAACTCAGACATTTCACCTCAATCGGGATTGAAGAGATACGCAACGCTTCCGGGTTCGGCAAAAAGTGCAAGGTTCATGGCGCACTTTTCATTTGATGGAGACCTCCCGCAGCTGGAATTGCGCACGAAATTCGCAGCGGGAAGTGGAGCACTTATCCGGATATCAAGCCTTCACCCTGGGTTTCAATGCTGGTCTCCAGTTCATATTGACAAACACGTAATATGTGACTTTGAGGTCGATAGCGCACATCTGTTACAAGACTCTGTCTTCGAGATCGTGCTTGTCGAAGATTCTCGCAAGGCGATTTCAAAGCTTTATTGGAAGACCCCCCCTCGTCTTGTTGTTGAACTGCCGGAACCGGAAATGTTTGATCCAGTTAAACGAGCGGCATTCCTGAAAGAAACCACGGAACGAATCGAAGATTTGAAGGAGAAGCTGAATACCGCACCGGCTTCCGAGCAAGCAAAAATCAAAGCTGAGATTGAAATCGCTGAAGGCCGGTTGGCCGTCGCCGAGTCCTCAGCACCTCCCGAGATTAAGAGTGCTTTTTCAAAGCCAGACATCTTGGTTCCCGTGCCCGTGAATGATCCGCGACTGGCACGCCGACCTCAACGAGTCTCTCATTTAGTCATTGAAAGAGGTTCTAACCTTCTGAAATCTGATGACGTTTTGCAAATTGAAATAAGCAAGAAAGAGTCTGAGATCCGCGCGGAAAATGAAGCGCTGATCCGGCTTTGTAAAAATCACGATCTTATCAGAAACGAGATCTCATCAGCCTTGTCGGAGACGCCGCCAGAAGTTCCGGATTCTTGTGACAGCATAGGCCTACCTTCCGTAGCAGATGATATACTTGACCCAAGCGGAGAAACCGCAGAATCGCTTTACGCATGGGCGGATGAAATCCAGCGAACTCTGAACAAATCTAAATCGTTATTCTACGATAATTCCTTTGTTACGCCGACAGGATTTCGACTGCCGGTTCGGGTCAACCCGAGTGAGTGCAATTCCCGCACCTATTGCGAAATCTCTTTTCGTCCGAATATTCCAGACATCCAAATGCTCAAACCGTTTTCTTTCGAAGTCAGCATGCGCCTTTTTGTCAATGGTTCCTTGAAACAGTTTTCCGCGAATGGTCGCTCAAAGACTGAAGTTGCAACGTTCGTTATCGAGCACAAGAAACAGCACCGAATGAAGATAGAGGGTGGCCTTGTTCCTATTCCCTCATTCAGCTTTGAAGCGAAGCCGGGCGACCTGATTTATTTCGAGATGGCTTCAGATGCCATTGACGCTCAAATGTTGGCTCTGACCAACACGGTTTTTCGGAACGCTGAGATTGCACTGGACACGGCCGCCGCTGGCGAAAGTGGATATCTGTCTTATAGCTGCAGCAGTAATCGCGAGTTTTGTCCAAGGACTGATCGGCTTGCGTTTGACCTGCAGTTTCCGATCCATCTGAACGAACAACCAGCAAGTGTACGGCAGGATATTGCCCTAAATGGACGCCTCGACGAAAGACAGGAACGGCTTCCAGACTTTACGGTCGATGCAGGGAATTGGGGAATATATTACCGCCTCAATCCAGGCGGAACTGCCGCTCCGATCAGGCTCAATGAGGCGCAGTTCTTAGATCTAAGCCGTCTCCCGGATCTCGCGCAGCAAGCGAGGTGTCAAGACAACATTGAGAAATTCGAACCGGATCTTTCGAAGGAAATGGGTGATGTCCCCGAGTGTCAGAAGCTTGAACAACTCCTCGGCGACCGAGAAATTTTTGCACCGAAATCTACATGGCACATTCGTCCAGCAGCAGCGGCTCTGAAATTTTCGCTATATCCGGTTCTGCAAGAATCTTTGGAACGCAAGCCATCGGAAACCGACTGGCGCTGGTCATGGTCATACATGCTCGAAGAAACAGACTTGATAGCCTGGTCCGGCAGTCACAATTCGATATCTGGTTTACGCATCGGATTCGGTCGTTTCGGGCCGGATGTCGAGCTTATTCGAAGAATCGAAGAGTTGGGACAACTCATCAAGAAACTCGAAAAAATCGATGGTAAACAAGTCAACCAACCGGTTGTTTCAGATGGTTCGATCTATCGTTCCCGCGGACGGCCATCCGCAGGTGGTGGCGAGTTCCTCCCGCTCTTCGGTCCTATTCAAGGATCAAAGTCTCGTTCTATGAGTAAAACCTTTGGTGCTGGACCGGCAAGCGCAACGCTTGTCTTGTCTGATCGAACAACGACGGCAAATTTCCTCGATGTTAACGGTGATGGATTCCCAGAGTTTGTAGATGAAGCCGGAAAAGGAACGATGTCGTCACCCGTCGGCGTTCCCCGTTCCATCTGGACGAAGGCCTTTTTAGCTAAAGGAGCAAGCAACGCAGCAACCGGCGGTGAGTTTGAACCTCACTTCGGTCAAGCCGGCGCTGCGCGAAGCGCGACTCTTGGACTTGGAGTTGCACCCCCAACGGCAGGTCAGTTTTTAACTCGACTCGTTAACTCGCTGACGTCTGGGGCGGTAGAGGGAAATTTCAGCCTCTCGGTCAATGGCAGCTTTGGCGGGGGGTTCAACACGAGAAACATCGCGTTTGCTGACTTTAATGGTGATGGCCTGATCGATCCTTATACCGAGAAAACGATAAATGACCCATTCGAGGTCAAGCTAAACGCCGGTGGTAATGCTTCCTCGGCCGGTGGGTTTGTCGATGCCGCTGTTGGGACAGCTGTTGGAAACCCAAGCTTACCATCATTTCCACAATCTGAATTCGAACGCTTCGGGACGAACAGTTCGTCCGGGCTCGGGTTGAATCTCGGCTTTGCCATGAACAATAATAGCATGAGTGCCGGTGTCGGCACCGGCATGCGCGCTTCCGGATCATACTTTTCGTTTATGGATTTCACGGCCGATGGCCGGGTGGATATTGTTTACCCGGTGGATGGGGGCCTTGTCGTCATTCCAAATCTCGGAAATGGCTTTGACAAACAATTCGCCAAATTTCATTCAATACCAGAATTTCAGTTTATCCAAAGTTCTGCATCAGAGTCCGTCTATACGGATGTAGGTGGGAACGTGACAGGCGGTGTAAACGTTCTGGCGATCAAAGTGACGCTAACAATAGGTGTAAAAGACGCTGAAAGCTATTCGCGATCGCTCTTGCAGATTAGGGATTTCAACGCTGATGGTGTCCCCGATGTCGCACAGGAAAGAAGCCTCTTCCAGGGGTTGAAACCGCTCGGTTCGGGGTTCGGAATTGTTAAGGAGTACGTCACGGGCATTCCGAAAATCGGCGGACCAACAGGCGATGTAACAGTGCACTATAATCCTGAAGGCCGGGTAGGCTTGTTGAAATCGGTTACCCAACCTACCGGATCCCGCATGAGGCTGGACTATGCATTAATCGGAAACACCGGACCTGATCATGGCCGCGCCGTATGGTCCCTTGCTCGAGTCGACACCGAGGACACTTACAAACCTAAAGCGCCGATGCTGGTATCGTCAGGCGTGGGGGAATTCGCTGTGGATGGGCACGACATCGCGCGGCAGATGTATCGATACAGTTCTGGTCACTTCAATAGGGCCGAAAAAGCGTTCTATGGTTTTGCAGCCATGGTCCGCGATGATTTTGGAATCAATTGTGATGATACTGACTGCGGTAAATCTGATGAGCTTCGACGCACCACTCAATACTTTGATACCAGCACTTACTTTAGCAAAGGATCAGTGGTTGAGCATGTGATCGCAGACCCTGATCCACTTGAGGAAATCACTTCAAGAAAGGATCACGATCAGATAATCTCTGTTAGCAGCGAAGGATATTCTGTTTACGATTTTGCGGCTGTCAAAAAGTCGTTCTGGCAGTCTTCATCTGGACGGGACCCCCCGAAACTGAACGTACGCGAGGAAGGAATCGCGCTACCGGACCGGACGCTTCTCGACAGGCTGACAGAATTTGGAACTCCGAGCGCATCTGGTGTTGCGGCTAGAGCTGTCATAAAACTCAACGAGGATCTGCAGAAGCTGGAGATTCACGAATATGCAAATGGCTTCGAGAGTTACCTTGGAGCGAACAGAGCCCGCATCAGCCTTCTTAAAATCTATGGCGATGATCAACGTTGGAAAATCCGATATCCGTCTCGCAGAAAGAAGCGTTTACTCGATTACGATGCCCGAGGTCCAGGCGGTTTTGTAAGTTCTGCTGTTGGGTATGACCCTGATCGGTGGGGGCAGCCGACTACATTTTATGATATCGGACGAATCGGCCTCGGCGATGTACAATCGGCGAGTGCCGGGTCGTCTGGATGTGCTGCTTGTAAGTCGAGAGGTATCGGTGATCGCGACATCGATAACAGCCTGCGGGGCGAGGTTGGATATGCAGACCTCAATGTAGTCTTCGCAAATCAGCTAGGCGCAACGCCTGCCTTTAGACGACCGCTTTTGGGTCGTTCGGCGTCAATTCGTGTGACGCGTGGACTTCCACATCGCGAGGTTGAGACTGCTGCCGACGACTATCTCAGAGGCCGACAGGCGCTATACGAAGATTCGACAGGTAACCTCAATGACATCTGCCTTTTTGGTCGGGATGTACGCGAGTCAATGTGCTCTGATTATGTAGGTGAACTCTCTGGATCCGAAGAAGGGGATATCCAAGCGCGGGTGCGCTTTGCAGAAAATTCAATAACTGTTGCACCAAGTGATATTATCCATGCCAAAGTCAGCGCGTACGATGAGTTCGGTAATCCAACCGAAACGCTCAGTCCTCTTAACAATTCAGGTGAGTGGATTGAACGCAATTTCGAGTATCGCGGCGATCCGTTCCGATTGTCTGCAACACGTATCGAACTGACTCGTTGTGTTCGCCCCGAAGTTCATGGAAAAAGCAGCTACGGCGAAGACATTTCTTCACATTGTTGGTACGGTGGAAATATACCCGTCTCAAAATCTTATAACTCAGCAATTTCCCATCGGTCGTTTCGATCGATTGATGGACATTTTGGAACTGTTGCGGTGTCGCGGGACATCAATAATAACAGTCTGCTAACAGAAGTGGACCGTTGGGGGCGGCCCGGTCTGGTCGCGCGCAGTTTCGGAGGCGGGAACGTCGGTAGCGCTTCGCAGGCGCAACGATTACGCGCAGCCGCTGATCGACATGGCGTAAATTCGATTCCGTGGTTTCCGATACTCGAAGTGGAGTACATTGGAGCCGAACGTAAGCAGCTAAATCCTCCAACGGATTCTGTTATCGTCGCTCTTTCTCCAGCTAACGACTCTCTTTATCGCGCGCGCGTCGCTAAATTTGTCGAAGGCGAATTCTATCGCGGGCTGAGCCTGCGTCCGCATTCACAGGGTGCAGTTTACTCTCACGTTCTTTCTGACGGTGAAGGAAAGACCGTTCAACAATTTCGTGAGAGCGAGGTCTGCGTATTGTCGGGCTTCGAAGAGGCTGTTGTCAGAGAAAAAGCAGAGAAAGCTAAACGAGATAGAGAGGCTGGGTTTACCTCAATCACGAAACAGCTTGATGACATAAAAAATATCTCCACAGGGTCCGCCGAAAAGCAATCTGATAACGTAAGTAAGCTTATCAATGACGCTGAAATTTCAAACCAAAACAAGTACTTTTTCAAAAAACTACAGCAGAACAATTTCTTACGATCAGCGGCGCCAGTCCCTGCAACTCCATTAAATGAACTCGCATTGATCTTTGATGCGGCCAGCGGCTTCGCGACAGAGTTCTCTCGAACTGAGGACCTTCCACTCTCCGATGCAGATCGGGATTACTCTAAAGTCGCGCTGACTGCCGATCTTTGCGCAAAATGGCAGGCTATGGTGGTTCAGCCTGCACCTGCAAAGGATGCGCTTGGACGTGAAGTCGCAAAATTTGAGGCGTTCTCGGCAGATCCGATAGAGGGCTTTGCACCAAACAGCCGACCTGATGATGAAAAGCACGGATTAGATTTGAGAGTAGTTCCTATCGGACCCAGCCAAGGGATTACACTCTTTCCTGTGGAAAGCTCCATCTATGACGCTGCTGACCGCCCGATCATTGCGATGCAAAGGCTTGGGCGCTTGAAGTTGCACCGCCCAGTCGCCACGACTCCAGCCGGTCTTATGGATGCAATGCACGCAGCGACACAGACTATGAATAAGACCGATGTCCGTAATTCGAAAACTGGGTTCGTAGAAACAACACAGATGTCGTACCGTGTCAGCAACAGCTTCCACGATCAGGGCCCGGTTTTTGCGGCATTGACGATGACCCCGCGCTGTACGCTGCAGCGAACCAGCTTTGATGCACGCGGTTTGACGATGCGTGTTTCGCAGGAACACGGTGAAGACGCATTCCATTCTCAAACTGGAAAGATCGCCGACCCAGCTTCGTATGAGCAACCAGATCTAGGCAAACATCTTGGAGGGTTCTCTAATTTGTCGAGCCGACCGGCTGGGTATGACCTCACCGCCTGCGAGCGTATTGATCCAGATTTTCGTTGGACGAGCGAAGCAAGCGACACTTCTCCCCAAGCGGTTGCTTACCGTTACGATGCATTACGCCAACTTCGACGTGTGATCTTACCAAGACCTAGCAAGGAGCTTCCAAGTCTTGGTGAGATAAATGTGCGGTATGACGACTTTGGGCGGCGCATTGCGTTAGATGATGTCAACACCGGTGTTTCGGAATACACATACGACGACATGAATAACGTTGTTGGCGAGAGGTCCTCGCGTCCGGATGGCGCAGCGGAAACGATAAAAGACTATTTCTACGCTGCGAACAGGCTTATCCGAGTGGAGTACCAGAGTGGCAGAGAACAGCAGGACACGAGCGGCTTTCGTCGCGAGGAAGATGCTGCGGATGCGGTTCACTTTTTCTATGATACCTATCCTGACGATATTTCAGATTTGTTGACGGATGATGATGCAAGGGCATGGTTCAGTGCGGAGATGTCTTCAGCCTCATGCAGCGATTGCATCGGAAAAGTCGTCGCGGTTAAAGATCGTAGCGGGTTAAAAGCGTCGCGTTATAATCCGCTTGGACAGGAGTTGGAGACCTTCCGGTCAATAGTCCACCCAGAATCTCGACTTAGCACCGTCAACGTCAAAGACATCGAAATCGGCCGGTTTCTTCAGCGCAACCAGTACACATCCTTTGGCGACCTGATTGATACGCAAGTAAAGGATATGAAGCCGTCAGAGCCGTCGCCGAAGTGTTTACGAAATGACGCATACGTGTGTGGAGGGACATTTAATTTGGGTTATCGGCATACTCCCGACGGGAAAATTGCCTCCATTACTTTCGCGAACAGTAACCAGAAGATCCTCCAGACAGCATATGATGCTCTTGCAAGACCATTTCTTAGTCTTACCGGTGATCGTACCCACACGCACTCAAATTTCGACCCGATTGATTTTCGACTGAATGGAGCTAAGGCGAGAACAGCAATTGGTGCGTGGGTTCAGAACACAAGCTTCGCTTACGAGCGCGGCGGAAACGTCCGATTTTATCGGAATGCATTGGACGGTTTGAAAATTGGAGGATCGAAAGAACACCTGTCTTTGTCCCATCACTATTCAAAATTCGAATTCAACTATGATGCTCCTAACCGCCTTACTTCAATGCGTTGGTGGAATAAGGCTGCACCAGCGCCATTGACAGGGTCCGACCCTTTCGCGATTGGGGCGTATGATTACGATGATGCACACCGCTTTTTGAACCGCGAGCTAACGATCGGGGCGGCAACACGAAAATGGACTTATAACTATCCGGAAACAGCGCGTTCATTGCCCAGACATGCACCACAGACGATCGGGTTTTCTTGGGCGGCAGTCGCGGGCCTCGGCCCTGATGATCTGCCCAGCGTCGTGACGTCAACCCGTTTTGACGGACTTGGCCGCCTTAGTGCGATCACCAATCGAGAGGTAAGCAAGAATGCTGGCGCCGTTGTCGAGCCACTGACACAACGTCAGCTTGTTTGGGATGCAGAAGATCGTCTCCGCCGCGTGGATAATAGTGTACCAACACCATCGCGACCCGATAGTGATCCTACGCGTACCAGTTTCTTTCCACCGCATTGCAAAAACGCAATTAATAGAAAGAAGCCTGAGTGCACAAATCCGCTTAGCCCGGAAATGCCTCCACGAATTGGAGATCTATACACTTACGACTTCGGGTCGAACAGGGTCGTCAAGAAAAGTATTTCACCAAACGGTGATCCGGCAATGACACTTTATGTTACGCCGTTTTATGCAAGAGGATACGAGAGCCGTGGGACTGTTCAGGTTTCACAGAATGGTCGTCCGGTCGCGAGTATCGACGTCCCATATAACGACAGCAATGCTCAGCCTGGAGTGAATTATCTGTTTTCGGATCTGGCTGTTGGTAGTCTCAGCGCCAGTGTGCGAACGCCGGGCGAAGCTGGTCTAGATTTGCCAGTAATTGCGCGTCGAGAATACAGCCCGTTCGGCATGTCCTTGACAGATGCAAGCATTGCGATGCTCGGACCTAAATCTCAAACTAGCGCTCAGTCTGCGCTATACAGTTTTCATGGTAAGGAGCTGGATGGAAGTACTGGTTTTTCGAGCTTTGGCGCACGCTTTTATGCTCGTGATCTCGGATTGTGGTTGAGCGCTGATCCTTATCTCTCCTCCGAGCAGTTTAATAATTTGGCGAAAGCAGATCCGGGTTCTTGGTCTTCATATGCATTCAACCGACAAAACCCTATCTTGCACAACGACTCTGATGGTAGGAATCCACTCGGGGCCTGTTTGATCTGGGTGCCATGTTCAGCTTCAATTTCTGCTGCCGCGAAAACCACTTTTACCTACATTGCTTCGGGCTTAGCTGCCGGTGCGGGAGGATATGTCGCTGGTCAAAAGCTCGCTGATGCTCTTGAAACGGCGTCGAAGCCGCAAGCACAATCCAAATCTCAATCAACAACTATTTCAATTTCGCAGTCGAAAAGCAAAAATCGCGATAATAAAAATATCTTATATCATTATACTGATGATGAAGGTTTGGCAGGAATTTTGGCGACTCAAAGTTTGAAACCATCACTGAAATCAAGAAATCCAAAAGATGCTCGGATCGGAGACGGTCAGTATGTCTCAGATATCATGCCGGGCACAAAGACAAACAACCAACTATCAAGAGTATTTATAAATAACCCATTTCAAGGTAAAAAATTCAAGAATTTTATTGCTATAAATGTTAAAGGATTACCTTTAATAAAGGGAAGGGATGGTGTATATCTTATACCTAATTCTTCTTCATTATCTATTTTTGGAAGAATTGAAGCTATTGGTGTAAATGAGGTGGATTGATGTATTGGGTCAGAATTGAATACGCTGAAGAATTCGATGAAGTTATTTCAAGTCAATTCATCGAAGTGAACGATGACTTAGAAGCAATTAGGAGCGTGGAGATTTTCAAGGATGGATCGATGGATTTCGCGTCTTTCGACGAGCCCGTTGGTAAAAAAGGTGTGTGCCTTCCTGAAGGTGGAATGCCAGAAGCCTCAGAAATTTTTTCGGCGGACGGTCAATTTAAGTCGACTATTATTTCTGAAGGTGAATTTGGCAGATTATGGTCACTTGCAACAGAGATCTAGGGGCGAGATCCGATCAGATCCTTATGTTGTCGAGAAAAGGGCCAAGAGCGTATGCACAAAGCAACGCAGATCAGATTGGATAGCACGTGGAGAGGTCTGCTCCAGTGCAAGAGCCCTAAAAATCGTAAGCGACGCGTGGTCCGGGCCGAAATCAGCCAATCAGCCGTTCAAACTCCACTACCGCCGCGTCGGCGCACAAACCTCCAGATCATCGAACCCACCGCCCGCATCCTCTCTCCCATACCCATAATGAAACGGCCCGCAGGTCTGCCCATCGATAAACATCGTGACGTAGTCCGGCTTGGGGTTCTCAGGCATCGCGTACTGATCCGGGCATTCGAGAACAGTGTCCTCCCCCTGATCCCTCCAATAGCATCGCGACCGCCGCACGCAGCGACGACTCGCGATTTGGTACTGCGATCCTGCCTGACCGATGGGAAGCGTGTACTCCCCGTCTCGCCCTCCCCCGACAGTATCCCAGACATCATAGGGATCGGGGCAATCTTTGAAGCGCCGATAGCCTTGGTCGTAAGAGATACCCTCGGCTTCGATCGCGCAGGAACCGAAGGCAGGCAGCGGCGGCTT
>Ga0114957_1003132_pt1 | contig 15133 bp, 24 predicted proteins | sample BantaG_FD_87175 | JGI IMG/M metagenome (GOLD analysis project Ga0114957, IMG submission 87175) | Marine algal microbial communities from Bantry Bay, Ireland - BantryBay_4 metaG | ecosystem: Host-associated > Algae > Red algae > Unclassified | place: Bantry Bay, Ireland | collected 2014-11-21 | reverse complement strand
CCTGTGCCGATGCTCCGGGCGGCTGCCCCCCTCCCCCCCCCGCCTTCCTCCCCGCCTTCCCCCCAGGCCCCGTTTTCCGGACACACTGGCCGGGGGGGGGTTTACATCGGCGGAGTCCGCCCGCTGCCGCCACCCTCCCCGCGGACGCTGACGTCTCGTCGACGGCCAGAAGCGGCGACGCTCCGGCACAGGCGAAGCGGGAGCAGGAGCTGGCGCAGCAACAGATTGATCGTTTTCGCCAGCTTGAGTAAGAGAAGAGAAATAAAATACACTATTCATACGACGGAACAGAAAATTTAGGCAGCGAAGCGAACAGTAGGCCGTAGTCGTGGGCTGCAAGCATGGTCGACAGATCTCCTTTTCATCTTCGCTGGGCCCAGCTGACGGCGATTGTGGGCCAATCAAAGTCCGGCAGATTGCGGTTTTATCGTGGTTTGGACCTCGGCCCACGGTCCCTGCGCGAGCATCACGGATCGCAGTTTTACTGCGGTTCTGATCCTTAAGAGATGAACGTGGCTTACGCCGACGACTCGGAATGAGCGGGGGTGACCATGGCCGCCAGGCCTGACCCGGGCGACGCCGCGCCCGTCCGAGCCTCGAAGACCCTGCTGAAGCCGCAGCGCCCGGCGTGGGTGCCACCTCGCCAACCCCCTTCTTGGTAGAGGTGTTGGCGGTCACCACAGCCAATTAAACTGCGGTGGAGGAGCTGCTGGTCATCGCAGCTTGCTTGTCGGATCGTGTCTCCTCCTCCTGCTTGAAGTTGGCCTTTCTTGCGGCCGTGGAAACGGTTTTGGCCGCAGCGGCCACATTGCGATCATTGGCGACCGCGGCTTCATACTTAGCCTCCTTCGCGTCCGCCTTCGCCCGGCGCTCTTGCATGATGCGGGCTCTGTCGCGCTCGACGGCCGCACCACGGGCCAGGTCAGTCGCACGGTGCTCAGCGAGCATCTCCTCGAGCCCTTGTATCGCGCGTGACCCGGTGGGGGAGGCAGCTGCGCCGTTCACAGCTCTCGTTCATGAGCCGAGTGCGTCAACCCGCGAGCCGTCAGGATCACCAGTGCCATCGCCAACATGGCCGGCCAGGCTATGAAACTTGGAAAATACGGTTTCGAGGATGTGAAGAAAAGAGAAAATATAGATCTCGCCGCGGCGAGTGATGCCTGGAAGCAGCGAAGCTTCATTCGCCACTGAAGAGGTGTGATGAAATCGTGCTGGACATGCGCTTGTCTGCTCGGAGATTAGGCCGGGCAGTCTACAGCTGCCGGAGAGCTATTGGGTGCTGTGGATAGCCAATAGAGGGGCACGGATATGACCACTGCGAGAGGCAAGAGAGCCCCCTTCCCGGCGCTGCCACGCTTCGCGCTCCCATGCTTCGTGCTCCCACGCTTCGTCCTGGATGCTCTTTTGCTGCAGTGCCCTCTTTTTTCCCTGTCTCAGAATTTAATGCTTGGCACAAAGGGCATCAATTCCAATCAACAACAGTGCACGGGAAGATCACGAGTGCTGCCTGTTCTTCGGACAGCACACGCGTTAGGTATCAAACGATCGGCAGGTCTTTCAGTCAACTCAACAACACGTGGATGGCTACGCGGCGCCTTCCATCGCTATAACAGGCGCACGCCCTCTGATGTTCTGCGAGACCTAGATGACCTACGGACATCACTGCCACGGACGGCGATCAATCCCCGATGATCGCCCACCCCCCACCGAACCTGACTCCAGGGTCTCTTTGGAAGGCTTTGTCCCGAGAAACCAGGCCCAAAAACAGCCTTTGTGGTGCCATCGATGCAAGCAAACCGCTTCACTGACGTTGGGATCCTCTTCTGGCTCCGTACGGTGCCTTGATCGCATCCGCAGGACGCCCGTTGGTCCGCTGACCAAAGCTCTGCCTGGTTTTTCATGAACCCTCACGTGGTTAAGGTTTTACTGTGCCGCGGGTCTGATTGAGAGCTTTTCGGAGCCCTTCGCAAACAGCAGTCAAGGCCGCCTCGGGTGGCAGTCATATCTGCTGGTCTGGCGCGGGCACGAGGCCCATGCAGCATGCAGGGCGGCCTCGTTGCGGGCTCTAAGTTGTCAAGGCCGCGGATTACGAACGCAACGTCACTGTGGGAGATTGTTTCAAGATCTACTCGAGCCGCCACGACCCGGGTTCAGGCGCCACGCGTCGGGTCACCTCAACAGGTGGTGATTACCCAAAACGAAGAACGATCGCGCCTCATTCGAAGTGTCCAAGCTTGCAGCCTCCTTCGAACTTTTCACGTGTCTCGATTATTCGTGATGATTGAACGGCCTCTTCGATCAATACCGCTCCTTCTCGCTACTCACCCCTCCCTGCCCCGTTTTTCTGAATCTCAAGCTGAAGGTTTCTATGCTTCTGACGATCTGGCGCCCGCGCGCATGGACGTGCCGTGATACGTAGCCACAGGGGTCTTATTCGCGTCCCGCTCCAAGAGTCTTTAAGCGACGCCGCGCGTGATGAAGGCTGCCAATGGAGAACTTGGCGATGGCGACCATGGTGAATGTCACCGAAGACAGCATGCCGCCTGCGAGTAAACGTCCATGGTGCCGGCCGACGGCCCGCGAAGAAAGAATGATAAAGCTTCGTGTTGCCATTGTGCACAAGTTCTGGGGCTGCCCATAATCTGCCGTCAGTTGAGGGACCAAAAGCTGCAATGCATTTTAGGGGGTAAATATCTTGTGGCCATGGCGTTCCTCAAAAGAACCCACAAAAGGTGCCGATAAAAGACCTGCCAAAAGACTATGTTTATAAACGTCCCCGCAGCTACCACTGCACAGCCCCCTTCCACCGCTCCGAGTTGCACGCGTCAGCCGCGCGCAGCAACTTTTGGCGTTCGACCCGCCCAGAATGACCATCGGGTGATCTTGCCTGCGCCGCGGCTTCTGTTGCGGCGGCGCGTCGGTGGTTGATAACGTCATATTATGCTCCGCTGAGAGGCGCCCGGTCACGCGGCGGTCTAGCTCAGCCGCTCGCCCGCGCGCCTTGTGGGTCGCCCCGCCAGCCGCACGCAGGTGTGCTAGGCGGTGGGGTCACTGCCTGCCCAGTGGGCGTTCCGCCACGCCGGCGGGCTACCGCCGTCGTGGTAAGGGCACCAGCAACCCTTTTTCCCCCTCGCGCTTCCCCAGCCACGGAAAAGTGGCTGCTAGTGCACCCGTGCCTGCGCGCGGCCATGGAGCAGGCTGGTGGTCACAGTGCCGATGCATCTACTAGCACGTCAGCGCCCTGAAGGCCAGAAGATTGCACGCACGTTTCTGGAATTTCAGTCGATGGCTTGGAAGCCGGACCTTGCAAGGCTTGCGACGTGACAGGTGAGACGGCGGCACTGGCCTCGATGCGAGGGTCTGTGAGGATGGTGGGTGACTGAGAAACTGTGCGAGTGGCGGCCCGATGGCTCACTCGTCTGGTGTCCTCGACCAGGTGGCAGGTGTGCTTCTTCGACAATGGCGCTCTGTTATTTTTTTGAGCGAGTCAAATATCTGAGCCAGTGAGGGCCAGGATATTGGAGCGAACGTGCCTTCAGTCCCCGGGCCTTCTGGTCGGGGTATTACCCAACCTGCGCATAGGGGCCCCCATTATAATGTGTTTTAGAACTAGTGCACGTTGTGGGATTACATCAGAAAAAGAAGCGTCGACACGAAGAGACCTCGTACGGCTCGGGCGGACGTCGCCTTTCGAGGAGTCTCACATGTTCAGAAGCGTCACTTCGCAATGTATCTATGTATGTGTTCCGGCAGCATGGCCGTACTTTGAGCATTTGTGAGGCCTGACCATGTGAATGAAGGTGTTTTTCTTGTTCAGGTGGCTTGAACGGGGGGTCTGTGCTTCAGAGCAGCTGGGAACGAAGATTCGTGCTGCGTATGATCGCGTCGTGTGAGGAATTGATGGTATACTTAGTGGAACATGCCCCTAAGCTGCGTCGGACGGTGTTCTTGTTACACGCAGCAGATGGCCAATATCGGAAACAGCCAAGACGCATGGAATGTGATTTGCCTGAGGCGCGCAGTGACTAAAGCGGGCAATCGCACGTGTCGTGACGCATCTGCCCGCGTGCTGCTGTGCGCGGGCCTGTGACGGGGAGAGGGCGGCGCCGTGTGTGTGGCCCTTGCGAGGGGATTGTTGTGTCGCAGTGGCGGCCCTGGCCGTACGGGATGTCGCGCAGCTGACCGCGCGGTACTTCGTCAGGGGGGCCAATTGGCCAAGGGGTACAATGTGGGGGTTATGAAGGGAAGAAGGGGCCGTGGGTCTGAAGGGGGGATGGGTGAAGACGCCGTTGGCTTGGCAGAAGAAGCCCCAACAGCAGCGGCAGCGCCCCTTGCGCCCGCGCCCTCTGCTGCGATAGGCTTGCTGCTGAAAATGACCCTCATCACCATGGACGAGGGGGCCAGAGTGGCGCTGAATTTGCGCCGAAGAATAGGTGTGCCGTGCGGTTGTGGCGGCGAGGGCGGACGCAGGTGGGAAGCCGGAGGGCTGCCGGGGGGGGAGTCTACCGGCGAGCCGCGCGTGACTTGGGATTGTCACAAGCACGGCGTCGACTGGATGGGGGGCCAACACGCTCCGAGGCGGACGGCTCGGGCTCGCGCGCCTGCCCGTGGACGTCCGGAGGGACACGAAATTGAAAAACCGATGTAGGACATGGCACATATATCCACGTGCCAAGGGAAGCGGAGACGCGGCATTTTTCAAGCCTGAAAAGTGCTTCGTAACTGACACACATGAAGGAGGTCTTCGATCAAGGAATAACACCAGGCCAGGGTGTTTTCGCGGACGCACTTTCTGCTGACATTCTTATGCATATTGAAAAAAGGTTTCTCGCTGTTGTCGGCTTTGATATCTGGCACCTTGGCAAAACAAAAAACTTTAGAATTTATCAGGGTGCGTCAAAGCTGACGCCAGTCTGACGCAGACATCACACTGGCTGAAATTGACAAGTCATGGCTCCTTCGAGGCCCAGTCTTGCGGCGCTCACAGTCGTCTTCGGGGTCTTTCCCAATCACCCCCCTCGAAGCCACAGCCCGACTAGCCGCTCCGTCCGCCCCCGCCACTGCTCCCTCCCCCCCCGCCAGCCCCACCATCTCCGCTACGGCCGCCGCTTCCGACGACCCCATGATCCCGGCCGCCAGCCCCACGTCTTATTGCTCCTTATCCATCGCCGTGGGTGCCGTTGCCGTCGCCGCCGCCGAGACGGCAGCCGCCACTGCGGCGCGGCCCGCGCCCTCGCCCCCGACGCTGCCGCCGCCGCCGCGGGTAAGCTGCCGCTTCGGTGCCGCTCCGACCCCCGCCAGGACCGTCGCCGCCTCGATCGCCATTGTGGCTCAGCTCCCGCCGCGGGGCCGCCCCCTGCCCCGCCACGGCAAATGCCGCCGCCCCCGCCGCCGCCGCCGCCGCCGCCGCCGCCACACGCCTGTGCGTCACCAATCCGGCCGCGGCCGCCTCCCACACCAACGTGGCTCAGCCGCCGCTGAGGCGCTGCGACCGCCCTTGGCATCGCTGCCGCCGCCGCCGCCGCATATGCGGCTTGTCCGCCGCTGCCCAGCCTTAATGTCACCACCGCCCCGGTTGTCGCGCGGGCTGCCGCTGCAGTCGTGGTGGGGGTGACGCCTCCGCTGCCCCCGTCGCCACCCCTGCCACCGCCGCCCCGTTGCCCCTGCCTCCGCTGCCTTTGTTGTCGCTCTGGCTGCCGTCGCCGTCGCCGTGGCAGCGGTCGCCGATGAGGCAAGATTGGGGCGCGCTACACATGTGCCGCCATACGGGAACATGTGTAGGAGGCCCTTCGGTGGCGGCAATGGCGTTGTGGCGTGGCGACAAGGGCGGTCCTGGTCGTGCTGGGGAGGAGCCTGCCTCTGCAGGCGCTGTGTCTGCCACCAAGAGGTGTGCGGAGTTGCTGGTTGACGTTCTGGTCTCGTCTAGGAAGCTTTGCGCTGCTGCGGTGGGCTCCTGGTCGATGCAATGTGACCTCTCATGTTGTTTTTTGGGGGTAAAGAAAACAACAGGAAGGAAGTGTCTGCCACGTCAGTCAGTACCTTGAACTTTCCCCGCACCCTCAATAGTTCCAGACAGGACTCAAAGAAAAATGTACCAGACATATGTGTCACCATGATACGTCGTGCGAACCAATGTAGGTCCGTTCCAGATTGCCCAAATCGGTCCAGGCGGGGGGTGCAGATGACACTTCTTCATATTACAAGAGTAACGCCATGTTTTTCCCCCGTCGTTCTTGGATCAATCGATGGCAGTATCGTCGGGAAAGTGAGGCGCATACTAGACGTGTACTAACACGCGTACTAGGCTAAAGTTCATGTAATACAGGCCCGATTGCCTTACTGGCATCAATTCGGAGCGGCGGCCGTGGAGAGGGGGGCCGAACCCACGTCATCTGGGGGAAGAGGGGGTCCAGAACGTGGGGTACAGGTCCCAAATGCTGGCGACGTGGGGTGTACCAGGTAAATCGGGCCAGACTCGTGGGCTTGTAGCCCCTGCTGAAGCAGACTTCAAGTGACGCACACACACAGAAATCGGGTGTGTCTTCGTCGTTTCGCCAGACGGCAGGGCCAGTCAGAACAGTTTGTCCCAAATCAATCTGTGTGGGGCGTGTTCATTCTGCCAGAAGCCACCAGCGTTCTGCACCTCGAAGCATCAGCTCTAGAGGGGTCACACATCAATCTGTGTGGGGCGTCCCTGGACTGCCAGAAGCGACCAGCGTTCGTCACGTAGGAGCAGCAGCTCTGAGGGTCACATATCACTTTCATTGCAGAGATCGGCCGGGTCCCAAAGACTTTATTGCTTCTGACGTGTCCCTCAACCGAGACCTTCGCGACACGCAGTGATTAAAGCTCCGACAGGCAAAACTGCCTTGCTCGTCTACCGCTCCCGCTTCACCAACACCCCAGCCCACTCCCCCGCGCTCCTTTCCCTTCTTTCCCCCCATCATGCGTCATCCGTCTCCTCTCCCGCATCACTGACCGCAAATGCGTTCACAAAAAAGCGGGCGGCGCGCAGCTCTGGAGTGGTGGATGGTACGTCGTTCGGCATGACAATCAAGCCATCCCGCTCAAAAAAGTTCTCCCAGTCATGCTCCACTGCATTTCAGCCCACAGTGTCGCTGACTTCCATGACGTCCAGACGAGCCGCCTTTTCACCGGACGGAACCGCTCATCGCAGTCGCTGACACCAGTACCCCGTCAGTACACAACTCTCACGAGGTGCCGCTTCCTCCACCCGCCAAACCACCAGTTGCTTCCGTCTCCCAGTTCGGGACTGTACAACGAGCGCAGCTTGACCGAACTGTTTGTTGCCACCGGGCCCGCGGTACTGCTGCCAGCCATACCGTGGAGTGCCATGAAAGCTCGCTGCCGCACGAATGGTGATGGCCACCCGGCCACGCCCAGGGGCGGATGACTTCTTCTGGTATAAGAAGACGCAAATGAACAAGGAAGCACTGTCCTCCAACTTCAACACATTACAGAGCCAAGGCATTTTGCGCTTGCGCGCAAGCTGCGCCGCAGTACAGCGGCGGGAGAAGCGAAGAGCTCGGCTGCGACGTCTGGTGTGTACTGCTGTTGCAGCAGAGCCCGCTGAGCGAAACAGGACAATAACGACAAGACACTCGCATAGCAGAGAAACGAACAGGAACGCAGTCACACCCTGGAAAACGATATAGCATGCGCGGACTATTGCCAAGCCTCGTCCATGCATCTAAATCAGGAATCATGCTGTTATATCTGTTATCCATCTGCGCCCCAGCTCGCGTCGCGCCAGCACCGCGGAGGTCCCCCTTCAGGACATTTCACAGTTGCGCCCGCACAGTCTTATGCAAATCCCTGGAAGGAGCATCCGTGCCCGCCTCCGTACAGGAGCTGTCCCGCCAAACAGTACATGCTGTACAAGGGAAGAGACAGTCGGACTCCTTCAGACACATGACTGCGTTATCCTCTGGTTGGTCACACACGTACAAAAGAGCACGGGAAGAGAAACGCACGCAGCCACCTTCTGAAAGGTTAGGCCACGTCTTATCATGACTTACCAGCAGATTTGTCCGGAATATAACATGGGGGATGCGCTGCAGCAACTCGCCACGTACGTCCTGGCCCTGCGTGGTCTCGTGTCACTTGGCTTCCACCTGCGGGATATACACAAGTGTTACGCATCGCACCTTTTCTGTGCTGATGTTGATGACCCGCATCTGCAGAGGGTGGGCTGACGCAGCACCGCTGCTGCTCAGTGCAGTCGAGTCGGATCACACGAAGAACGCCAGAACGCGCGTCCCTGAATGTAAAGTGCCGCCCACGCGCTTCTCTTGCCGCTTGTTTATTTATTCGTTCCATGCGTTGCGCAGTTCGGTGTCCTCTGTGGTAGTACTAGCGTCTGGACTGGCGTCCATCGACCCAACATCATGTTTTGTGGACGAAATGGCTTCAGTTCAGGTCCTCTTGTTGAGCACGCAGCACCTTGTCTTGAGCTGCCTGTAGTGCGTCTCTGAAGAAGACGGTGTACTGGCGCCCGTCAATGTTCATGGTGACCTTCCTCCATTTCAGCGGTGCAATAAGAGTCCGCTTGTACCGGCGCACGGTAGCAATGAAGCGCCAGATCGTCTTGAAAACGACCGTGAAAGTTCTTCCCATGGCAGCATCTGTAGCCGCTTCGACCTTCAGCGTAGTTGTACAAGGTCTTGAGCTGGCTCTGCGTCCTCACCCCCCCGCTGCCAACAGAACAAGCATGGATAAAAACGTGTCGGAGACCATCTTGGTGCCGTGGCTCAGCACTACCACCGCCCAGCATAACAAACGCCAACGTAGATTGGTCTGCATCAGAAAAGCGCTCGTAGCACAAAAACCTCTTCGTCACGCAAGCGAAGGTCAAGATCACTGTCGTCTTTGTCCGAGCCACTATCAGACGTTAACCAAAGCCCACCAACTCGCGGCGAAGTGTCGTCACCCGTGGCGCCCGACGCTGCTGTACGAGAATCCTCGCCAGACGCGTCCAGAGTATGACCGACTTCTTGTACAGTACAGCGTGTTCCAGAATGACTGTTCCGCCAGCGCCGCTGCCGCCGCCGTCGCTGACCGCCATGCCGGCCGTCAGCTTGGCGCGCACGCTTTGCCTGGGTAGATGGCTGACCTCTACGGGCACGACCACGACTGTGCCCACCAGTGAGCGTCCTGGAAAGGTCGAGAAAGACATCCGATGGGGAGGCTTCAATTGTTCCAACTGCCCTGACATGTCCATCAAAAGAGCCAGTTGCTTGAGATGTGGCCGCATCTTGATCCCCCAGCATGAGGTCGTCGTCGTCCTGGCCAGGTTGTAGGTTCCAAAGCACCTTGTGTTACCAGGTACAGCCTTCGAATAGACGGGGGGAAAATCGCGGCAGTGCGACGCGTTGAAGTGCCACGACTCGCCGACAGACGAGCGCAGCATGCGGCCGCAACCAGCAACATGACAGGGAAACATAGCTGCAGTCAGGCGCGGTTGATCGTCACGTCAAACGTCAGGACAGAGGCCAAAGCCAGCGGACGGTGGAACGGTGCAGTGCGTCTAGCGACGCGTCCGACGGTGCGTGCTCGCGAGAAGTGTGTACTCACGACAGATGTGTACTCACTCACGACACATTTGTACTCACGACAGGTATGTACTCACCAGAGTATTGATCCGCCCAGTTCATTGGCTCAGCACAAATCAATATATACACGAAGAAGTACCACAGAAAGTTTAATATAGCCTCTCTCAATCGTTTTGTTAATGGACTCAGCACAGTGCTGACAACAGTGCGTACCGCACCAGGCTGTATTCCTTCCAAGGCTCAGTGCTGTCGAGCACGGGCGGGGAGCCGTCTGTTGCTGACCCAGTCCAGGCCGGTCACGGTCAGTTGTCCGTAGCACACCTTTCTAGCACTGATCCCTCAATACACTATCGAACAGCATTGAGCAATGCATGCCGAGCTGACAGAAACTCGTGTGCTGATTGGTACAGCGACGACTGTAAATGAGCTTGTCCGTGCCCGGGGGGTGTACCCACGCTGGCCGTCGAACCGGAACCGTCACAGCCGTTACCCAGACGACCCGCTTCCAGTGTGCTGTTGCAGGCTGCTCAGCGACATCAACGGAGCGTGCCCGCAGCGGGCCCGAAGCGACGACTGGACCCAACGTTGCACTCTTGAGAGCAAGGGACAGGCGTCACCGTCATGTCTTGAGGGTTGATGACTGGCGGGCTGCTTTTGTTCTTTCGCATCGCTCCCGGCTGTTCCCTCTCTCTCCTCCAGGTCCTGGCCTCACGCCTTTCGCCGACACCCCCTTACCCCTCTATCCCAACCATCTGATCCCCCTCCAGGCCACCTGCAGCCAGGTGATATGACTCTGCTGGACAACGTTAGGCGCCTTGTTGAGGCCGCTCTTCACGCACTGGCTGCCACAAATGAGGGACACATTGACGTTGCAACCAACGTCCCGGCAGCAATGCCCCCTGTCTGTGATCCTACAGCCACCGGCTATGTTGTCGGCTCCGGTGACAGCCAAGGTTTCCAAGGCGGCAAAACTGGTTGTGTCGGCAGTGCTGACGCGGACCATTTCGATCCTGCTGGCGTGCATGCCGCAGCCCCGACCGCCGCCGCGTCGGCATCCATGCTGGTGAACGGCCTCGTTCTCCCGCCCACCCCGCCTTTGTTGCCGAAGCTTCCTACCCTGGGGACAACGATTCCCGTGCCGGACATCACGCCAGTGCCGCAGACGGACGGGACTCGGGAGTCCGCTGTCTCACTCGAAACAATCACGGCAGTGGACGCGAGGCTGGTTGCGGCCCTCAACATGATCGCAACCGCAGAGGCGAGCCCCAATACTATCACGGGCGCCGCCACTTCCTATCTTGGCGCCACCAGCACGCACGTGGCAGCCCGCCAGGTGGCCGCTGCGATTCCTGCGGTCGCCACCGAAAGCATGGCCGTCCCCGCTTCCAACACGGACAACAATGTGCACAAGCTGGCCGCTATCAGCGCGGTCCTCCGCATTGTTCCCGCTGTCGCTTCCGTCAGCACGGGTGCGCCCCCTGCCAAGACGGTAGCCTTCGCCAGCACGGGCTCCCCTGCTGCCAAGACGGCCGCGCCCGCCAGTACGGTCGCCCCGACTGCTGCCAAGGTCACCGCCACAAGGACGGTTGCCCTGGCGGTACGGTTGCCCCAGGCGGTACTGTTGCCCCCGGCGGAACGGTTGCCCCCTCGAGTACGGACGCCCCCGCGAGTACGGTCGCCCCTGCGAGTAAGGTCGCCCAGGCGAGAAAACTCGCCGCCGCCAGGACAACCGCCCGCGCCAACAAAGGCACCCCCGCAGTCAACACGGTCGCCGCCTCAAACAAGAGCACCCCCGCTTTCAACACGGTCGCCGCCGCCAACTAGGGCACCCCCGCTGTCAACCCGGTCGCTGCCCTTAACACCGGCGCATCAACCGCCACCTTAACCGGCCCAGCCCCCCCCGATGCCGCAACTGCCAACACGCCCGCCGCCGCCAGTACGGCCTCCCCCGCTTCCAGGACGGTAATCGCCGCCAGTGCGGTCGCTCCTGCTACCAATACGCTCGCCGCTGCCAGAACGGACGCCGCGGCCAACACAGTGACCGTCGTCAATACGGGCGCCTCCGCCACGACGATTACCATCCTCGAGACTGTGTGCGTCGCCACCGACACGGTGGCCGCCGCCAGTGCGGCAGACGCGGTTGACAGGCTGGCGTCGGTGGCCAGTACGGGTGCCAAAGGGGCAGCCACCACCAATCCACGCGCTGAGGCCGTCATAGAAATCGGCGACGCGCGCGTCGCGCGCAACACCAGCGACATGGGTGACGCGATGGATGTTGATGCGCCCTCGGCAGCGGATGAGGTCAACCCAGACGATCAGGCGACGCCGCCTGGTCGCTCATACGTCATTAGCCTGCGTTATTCAGGTCGCATGCCGCCGCCGGCGGCTGGCTCAAGTGGTCTAAGGGCAAGTGAAAAGCGAACAGCAACTCGCAACGCCAACGCCAGCGCCAATGCCTTCCACCAACTGAACGTTTGTTCTGCTTGCTGCAATCTGTCTTGTACTCTCCTTCTCTTGAGATATCTTCATACTGCTGCTGCTGTACTGGACGAGGTGTTTCTTTTTATATCGTATGCCAGTACTGCCTGGGCGTCCCTTGGACGCTTGCGCTTCCCTTCCTCTCGTGGTTTTTTGATGCAGGCAAGCGGAGCTGGACTTCAGCTGCTGGAAAACCAGCAAGCAAGGCATCCGGCAGTTGCTCATTGACACCAACCCCGCTCCTGCCTCAGTGTCACCATCAACCTCGTCACGGAAGCGCAAGAAGGCGCAAACGTTGGCGGAGAACGCCGCAATCGCCGTGATGAATAAGTTGTGCGCAGAGGTGTAGGTACATTTTCGCGCACATTTCGTACATCACGGCGATAGCGGTTTCGCGCATGGCCGTTAACTCGGAGTTGCCCGTCGGCGAGGTGGGCCTGACGCATGACAAGTCCCGCCCTTCGAAGCGAAAGCTCCAAGGGACCTGCGCCGTCGACTCGGGGGCCCCCGCGGGTGATGGCGTTGGTTGTCGTGGTTCACGCGGTGCGGGCGGTGACGGTGGCGATGGCAAGTACGGGGGCAGCGGGAGGGGCAATAACGACGGCCCTGGTAGTGACGACAAGGACAGGGGCGTCATGGGCGCGGACCTTGACGCTTCCGCCAGGTGTGACGGTGGCGCCCGTCGTGCTTGTGGCGCTGGAAGAGCTGAGGGCGCGGACGGCGACGGTGCCGGTGAGGGCGAGGCCGTTGGCGGGGCACTCGCCTGTGGCGTGAAGAGTCACTTCTCCCTACGTCGGTCGGTGGTCGTCAGAATCAAAAAGGCGCTCCCCGTCGTATCATCCGGGCAGCCGCGCGTTCTCGGCATTTGGCTTGTACTGAGTAAGCGTGTACTGCATGCGCTCGTACAACCGCAATCGGCTGATGACGGTTTTCATTCTGCCAACACACTCGACGCCGTGCCGAGAAAGGTGGTGATGGACGTGCCTTGGTTGGTTGCTGCAGCAGCGAAGAACGTTTTGAAGACGATGTTTCGATCGGCCGCTTCCAGCGCGAGCGGTTGGGGCAAGACGAGTTCCGCGCCAAGGAAAACCAAGGAGCCCGATCCTGTGGCGCTGACTCTATTGTTGGGAAAGACACGGAATAACATCCATTGCAGCCTGAACAAGGTCATACGGAGAACTTGGGAAGAGGGCGCCTTGTTTGACAGGCAGTCGAAGCCGGCAGCAGCTGGCTCTATCGGCTGGCATGGCTTCCTGGAATATGTCGCTGGTCGGCGGGGGACAGTGATCGCGACGTGGGCAACCATACTCTTCTTCTGTGGTGGCAACTTGGAGGAGTTTGGATTGCTTTGGTGCAAGTGAACGCGAGTGACGACTAGAACGATGAAAGGTTGACCGCATTGTGTGACCGCTGTGTGTTTTGGACCAATTTTCTGACGGTGTTCTGCCTGCTCTTGCTTAACCCCATGGCACAAACTCTTTTTTTTATGCTATGAGCTGTGCCATGTCACTGTACTGGCGTTCCTTATCACAGGCCCGCCTCTCTCTCGAGCAAAAACGCGTCAAACCCTTGCTGCCGGTCGAGAGCAAGAAGTCAAGCGCCTCTGGTCTGCACGGTGGCGTCGTGAAGATGGACAGGGTTGTCTGGGCCAAAAACTTCAAGTGTGTACACGCGCATGTCGACAACGGCACAGACGGATGGGGCGCGCTGACTTCGACCAACAAGGGAAATAAAGAGCGTGCAACCATCACCGACGACCGGGGCGTACCAAACGCCTCGAGCGAATTGAATATCGCCGTTGACAAGAGGGGGGAAAGTGTCTAGGGCGTCACGCCAGTAGAGGTCGCGCAGCTCAAGAAGCTCGTGCGCCACTGGGTCGCGCAACGCAAGGACGATGTCGCTGTCATTGACGACCACGACGACGCAAACAGTCCTGGAGGCCGTTCTCCTGATGGCGGCGGCCGCGATCGGCGTGAAGATGTCGAGGGCGGCGGCGCAGGTAATGGCCGCGGTGGTGCTGGAGGTGTGAATCGGGCGGACGACGGTGGTGGCGGGGAAGATAGCACTGCCGGGGGTGATGGCGGTGTTGGTACCGGTGGCGGTGCCGATGTGAGTGCAAATGTGGACGGCGACGGGGGTGATGGCGATGACGTGACGAGCGGCACGGACGCAGCCATCGATGACCTATTCGGGTTCAACCATCAGCGGCATCCGCTGTCGCCGACGGCCTTGGGAAAGAGGCCAGTCGTGCGGCGCAAGCGGCGGCCAAAAAGGATGACCAGACGCGTCGACTCCGACGAGGAGAGCGCGGGGAGGTCGCCGAAGAATAGCACTGACAAAGATTTCATTGTCAGTCATGGTGCTTCTCCTGAGAGCCGCTAGTCGTGAGTGCTTCTGAGTATGCTCGCTTGCTTGCTCGGGCGCTTTATTGTCGTTATGTCTTGCCTTTACGCTGAGCTTTGTATGCTGTGCTTGCTCTGGTGAATGTACTGGGCTTCTGCTCTTCGTTTCTTTTGTGCTGGGGTTCTTCATCGTCCGCTCTTCTGCGCACAGGGGGAGGCAGCCAGGCGGCGAACAGGTGGTGAGTGTGTGTCGATTAGGCGATGGGTAGGTGGTGGGCAAAGGGAGGGCAAGTGGTGCGCAAGTGGTCGACAAGCGGCAGGTGGGTGGTCGTTGGTCGGTGGGTAGGTGACGGGCAGGTCGTTGGTCGACGGTAGGAATATGGCGGCAGGACGGTGGCGGGCAGGGAATGACCCGGTGGCGGAAAGGCGCTTGGTTGGCGGCCGGCCGATCGCGGCCAAATAGGGGTGGGAGGGTTCTTCGCGGCGGGCAAGTGTGGAGCGAGTGGCGGGCGGGCAGCATGTTGGCGGCCGGCAAGTGGCGGGCAACTGGTGGGCGGGTGGGTGATTCGTTGGAGTCGGGCAAGTGGCGGAAAAGTGGCGGGAAAGTGGCCGGCGGGCGGTTTATTGGTGGCGGGCAAGTGGCGGTGGGCTGGTGGCGGGCTGACGGTGGACAAGCGGCGCTGTGTCAAACGGCGGGCAAGTGGCGGTGGGCCGGCGGCGGGTAAGTGGAGTGCAAGGGGT
>Ga0114957_1003130_pt1 | contig 15154 bp, 13 predicted proteins | sample BantaG_FD_87175 | JGI IMG/M metagenome (GOLD analysis project Ga0114957, IMG submission 87175) | Marine algal microbial communities from Bantry Bay, Ireland - BantryBay_4 metaG | ecosystem: Host-associated > Algae > Red algae > Unclassified | place: Bantry Bay, Ireland | collected 2014-11-21 | reverse complement strand
GGAACGGACGAGCTATTATTATCAGATGATCAGCGAGAATCGATACAAGATCTATCTCAGTTTATGAGCTTAGATCCTAAATTGCAAGTAGACTTGTCTTGTCATGAAACATCGGCTAGCAGTAGAGAAAAAAACAATACGCTGTCTAAGGAAAAAGGACAACTCGTATGGAATAAATTAAAGGAAACGGGGATGGATGTATCGCGGATAAATGTGATCGCATATGGTCAGGACAGAGTCATCTCTGCCAGTGATACGCCAGAAGGAATGGCTAAGAATAACAGGATTGAAATCTCGATAGACTAATCATAAATATTACGCAGAGGTAATAATAAGAAACAACAATAATATATCACGAGCTAAAAAATATAACATGGATTCTTGTACTTTACTAACATTGGTTTATGCTCTAGGGACAGGTATACTGACCGGACTTATCGGGTGGTTCCTAGGTAAAAAATCATCTTCCACTTACGCTGACCAACTCAAAAATAAAGAATACGAACTCTCAAATTTGAGAACTAGTATGGATAAAACACTGAGTAAGACTAATGAGTCATTGGCTGTAGCCAATAGAGAAAAAAGAGAAACAGAAGAAAGTCTAGCTTTATGGAAAGAGAAGTTCTCAAAATTGCAAATGCAAATAGCAGAAAGCAAAACACAAGAAACACAGCCTATAGTACCAGAAGCTTTTGTTGCTAAAAAAGTAGAGATCACGCCGATACCTGTACCCGTTGTACCTAGGGAACCAGCAACAAGTCACATCGCGATCAGTGCCTTAAAAGATGAAAATCAAAAGCTAAAAGATCGATATAAAGAGCTAGAAGAAGAGTTAAAAAAGGTAAGCTCTACGCGTAAAACACAAAGCACACAAGCTAAAAAAACAATCGCTTCTGATCTCAGTAAAAAAGTACATGATCAGTATAAATCAGAAATCAAAAAATTAAAAGCCAAGCTTAAAAAAACCAAAAACAAATTATCCACTACAGAAAAAGCTCTTAAAGTAAAACCAAAAGAAATAGAAATCACAAAATCCATAGATATAGAAACGCTCAAAAAAATGCTAGATAGAGCACCGCTCAAAAAAGTATCGGAGCGGATTATTTCGCGTAGGAAAAAATAAGAGATTTTAAGGTTTAACGGTTAAAAGGGAATGATCTTAATGTTCCCCGCTGGCGGGGATACAGGGGTGGACTTTAATCTCTAATTCTCATTTTTCCAATTTTCTACATTGATCTTGCTCTCTCTCCAGAGGGAGAAATATTTATATTTTTTCAAATTCTCACATTTTCAAATTATATATAATTGCTCCTCCTTATCTCCATCCAGAGGGAGAAACAGTTCTCATTTTTATATATATTATTACATTTATACATAAGTTAGATCTTCATAATTTAAATGTTCCCCGCTGGCGGGGATACAGGGGTGGACTTTAATCTCTAATTCTCATTTTTCTAATTTTCTACATTGATCTTAATCTCCCTCTAGAGTGAGATGAATTTACATATTTCCACATTATCAAATTCCCACATTAATATCATATTTCCACATTAAGCTTTAGCTTTGTATAGCTATGGCATCTAAGAAAAATAAAAAGCAAAAAACTAAAATCACTCCTGTAATAGATATTGATTTAGTAAGTGTTGATCTGGGATTTTGGGGTAAAACGAAGTGGCATTATCTTATCATTTTCCTAACCGCTTTTTTGCTGTATGCAAATACGATTTCTCACGAGTTTACTCAGGATGATGCGATCGTAATCTACGATAATATGTTTACCACCGATGGGGTACAGGGAATTCCTGGGCTTCTGACCAAGGATACATTTTTTGGATTTTTTAAGGAGGAAGGTAAAGCAAATCTGGTTTCCGGAGGGAGATATCGGCCATTTACACCGGTCATGTTTGCCATAGGCTGGGAGATGTTTGGAAGGAGTCCGATGATAGGACACCTCATGAATATACTGTGGTATGGATTACTAGGGATAGTGCTATATAAGATGCTCTACATTATGCTTATTCCTAAACGAGCGACACAGTCTAATGTAATGCTGGTCCTACTAGCAACCTTGATTTTTATTGCTCATCCGATCCACACGGAAGTAGTCGCTAATATAAAAGGACGAGATGAGATCATGGCTTTGTTAGGAAGTTTGCTAGCCACGTTATGGATTTTTAAAAATCCAGTAAAAAATAAATTACTCAGTGGTCTGATTATAGGCCTAGTGTTTTTTATGGCTCTGATGTCTAAAGAAAATACCATTACTTTTCTGGCTGTGATTCCGCTAGCATTGTTTTTATTTAGAGATTTTTCTTTAGGAACGATTGCAAAGAAAATGGTCCCCGTAGTCACCGCGACTATAGCATTTATGATCTGTCGGACTGCAGTACTTGGTTTTGATCTAGGAGGAAAACCGATGGAACTGATGAATAATCCATACCTAAAAGTACAGGGCAATGGATACGTAGATTTTACGGCAGGAGAAAAACTATCTACCATATTTTATACACTAGGAAAATACGTGGAGCTTCTCGTTGCTCCCATACAGCTGACCCATGATTATTATCCTTATCATATTCCGATCATGAATTTTGGTGACTGGCAAGTATGGTTATCCGTTATTGTATATCTGACTCTTGCATTTTTTGCAGTTTTTAGATACCGAAAAAAATCGATTCCTACATTCTGTATTTTATATTTTTTTATTACCCTTTCCATAGTGTCTAATCTGGTATTCCCGATCGGGACTAATATGTCAGAGCGATTTATGTTTATGCCATCAGTGGGATTTTCATTATTACTGAGTATTCTGCTGGTAAAATATGTCTTTAAAAAATATGGTATGGTTCCATTTGCAACACTTTGTATTGTAATACTGTCTTTATATTCGGTCAAAACCGTAACCAGAAATAACGTGTGGAAAAATGATTTTACACTATTCCAGACAGATGTAGAGACATCCTTAAATTCTGCAAAAATTCAAAATGCCGCTGGTGGTTCCCTTATTACTAAATCAGAATCCGAACCAAACCAGCAAGTAAAATTGCAGATGGTAGATAAAGCTATTACTCATTTAAATAAAGCTATAGGTATCCATCCTAATTATAGAAATGCTTATTTATTACTCGGTAATGCCTATTTCTACAAAGGTAATTATCAGCGAGCCATAGGTAGCTATAACGAGGTGCTCCGACTAAATCCTGGAAATCGAGATGGAACTAATAATCTCGCAGTTGCCTTAAGAGAACAGGGTAAGTATTATGGCGAAAAAGAAAACGATCTTAATAAAGCCTTAGATTACCTAAAGCAGTCGTATGAGGTAAACCCTAATGATAATGAGACGATCCGATTACTCGGTGTGACTTATGGGATGGGTAGACAACATGCCAAAGCGTTACCTTACTTTAAAAAGCTAGTCGAAGTAAAACCAGATGAAGTCAGTTTTGTAAAAAATCTATCTTTGGCTTATCGGAATACTGGGGATAATGTAAATGCAGATTTATATCAGCAAAAAGCATTACAATTAGATCCTAATGCGTTTAACTAATACAGAATATGAGGTATTTACTAGGAGTGGTGTTTTTATTGTTTTTCCTGCAAGCCCGATCGCAGTATTCCGCTGAAGCTATCGCATGGGCCGAGACAAAAATGGCGGAGCTCTCAGAAGACGAGAAACTAGGACAGCTTTTTATGCCTAGAGCCTACAGCCTTAAGGAAAAGGATCATTATAAATCTATTAGAAAATTAATCAAAGAAAATAAAATAGGAGGGCTTTGCTTTTTTCAGGGAACTCCGATGGAGCAAGCCAGAATCATAAATGAGTATCAGAAGTTGACCGATATTCCTCTCATGATTGCGATCGATGGAGAGTGGGGATTAGGGATGAGATTTAAAAATGATGCAATCAGTTTTCCGAGACAGCTGGAGTTAGGAGCGATCCAGGATGAACAGCTGATCTACGAGATGGGAAAAAAAATAGCAGAACATTGCAGACGGACTGGTGTACATATAAATTTTGCTCCAGTAGTAGATGTAAATAATAACCCGGCTAATCCTGTGATAAATGATCGTTCTTTTGGAGAAGATAAATATAATGTAGCTTCTAAGGGTCGGGCTTACGCCAAAGGATTAGAAGATGGAAACGTAATGGCCTGTGCAAAACATTTTCCAGGTCATGGAGATACAGATGTAGATTCGCATTATGACCTTCCTGTAATCACGCACGATATTAATAGAATTCAAGATATCGAATTGATGCCTTTTAGAGCATTGGCAGAGGAGGGTGTCGGTAGTATGATGGTCGCTCATGTAAGTATGCCAGCTATCGACGATAGAGAAAACAGACCCACCACCTTATCACAAAAAGCAGTCACTGGAATATTAAAAGAAGAGATCGGATATAAGGGACTGATTATGACGGATGCTCTAGATATGAAAGGCGTTGCTAAGCATTTTAAAAAAGGAGAGGTAGAAGTAGAGGCCTTAGTGGCAGGAAATGATCTGCTATTACTATCAGAGGATATTCCTAAAGCTATCACACAGATAAAAGCAAGTCTAGATAATGGAATTTTAAGCTGGGCTAGGATAGATCAGAGTGTGTTTAAAATCCTAGCGGCTAAGTATGATTTAGGATTATCAAAACCGCAAAAAATAGAAAATCTAAAAGAAATTCCTAAAGACATAAACGATATAGAGGCAATAGTTCTTAAAGAGAAGTTAGTCGAGAGTGCACTGACCATGGTTAAAAACGATTACGATCTGATTCCGATTAAAAAAATAAAACCATATAAATTTGCAACATTGGCGATCGGTTCGTCAGAGAAAACTACCTTCCAGAAAACCATTTCTAAGTTTGTAGAATGTGACCATTTATTTACCTCTAAAAATATCGGTGGTTCGGCTTATGCTGCTTTATTAAATCAGATGTCTAAGTATGATAAAGTATTTGTGAGTATACATGATATGAGTAAATATGAGTCTAAGAAATTTGGGGTGACTAAAACGATGTTTACTCTTGTCCGCGAACTAGAAGAAAAAACAGATGTGATACTGACTGTTTTTGGAAGTCCTTACTCGCTTAAGTATTTTGAAAAAATAGAAACGTTACTACTCGCGTACAACGAGGATGATATAAATCAGAACAAAGCAGCACAGGCTTTATTTGGTGTTTTTGATATCAGAGGAAAATTACCAGTTACGGCTACGGAGAGTCTGATCTATGGCACAGGCTTATTTATTTCTGGGATAGGACGACTAGGATATAGTAGCCCAGAAAGAGTGGGGATGTCATCCGATAGTCTAGAGTATATCGATAAGCTAGTAAAAAAGATGATCGATACTAAGGCCGCTCCAGGATGTCAGATACTCTGTGCAAAAGATGGCTTTATAGTATATGATAAAGTTTTTGGGCATCATACGTACCAAAAAAAAAGAAAAGTAAAACATGACGACATATATGACTTAGCGTCAGTGACTAAGATACTGGCCTCGACTTTATCTTTAATGAAATTACAAGATGATAAAAAACTGAGCATTTACGAACCTATCGTAAATTATCTGCCTGTCCTAGATACCTGTAATAAGAAGACGCTGATTTTAGAAGATATAATAGCTCATCATGCTGGACTTAGAGGATGGGTTCCATTTTATGAAAGCACGCGTATGCCTAAGTCAAAAAAAAAGAAGAAAAAGAATCTGTGGAAACCAGATCCTAAGTACTACAGAGAGACTACTTCTGACTCCTTTAATGTAAAGGTGATGGAAAAAATGTTTATGCGTAAAGACTATGTCGATTCTATGTACAGTAGGATTTATGCAACTTCTTTAAAAGAAGATAGAGATTATAAATATTCTGATTTAGGGTTTTATTTAACCCATCAGATTATAAAGGCAAGATCAGGACAGCGACTAGATTCTTTTGTAAATGATCATCTTTATGAGCCACTAGAATTACAGAATACCATGTTTAATCCTAGCCAGTTTGTTAAATTAGATCGTATTCCTCCGACTGAGAATGATAGCTATTTTAGAGATGGTAAAGTTCAAGGATATGTCCACGATATGGGAGCTGCAATGCTCGGAGGTGTAGCAGGTCATGCTGGTTTATTTTCTAATGCTCAGGATGCAGCCGTCATACTACAGATGTTATTAAACGGAGGGACGTATGCGGGAGAGGATTATATAAAACCTGAGACTGTTGCTCTTTTTACTAAAAGGCATTATAGATCTACTAGAAGAGGACTAGGTTTTGATATGAAAGAACTAGGACCTAAGAAAAAAATGAATATGTCTCAGGCGGCTTCTGATAAAGCGTTTGGTCATTTAGGATTTACCGGGACTACTGTAGTGGTCGATCCTGAAGAAAATCTGATCTATGTTTTCTTGTCTAATCGTACGTATCCTACGATGAAGAATTACAAATTTGGGAAACAAAATTATCGACCACGTATACACTCCATTTTATATAAAGCATTAGGTTATGATATCAGTATGGGAAACGAAAAACTTAACTAGATGCCTCTATCATTTACTATAGCTAAGAGATATCTGTTTGGAAAAAAATCTTCTAGTGCAATAAACTGGATCACAGGGATTTCTGTACTAGGTATGTCGATAGGCACAGCTGCACTGATATTAATATTATCCGTTTTTAATGGATTTGAAGGATTAATTGCAGGACTCTTAAATGATTTTAATCCGGATCTAAAAGTAACACCGATAGAAGGAAAATATTTTTCTGTAAGTGACGAGGATTTGGCTACTCTTAGAAACTTAGAAGGAATACATTCTATTTCTAGGACACTAGAAGAGATCGCTTTTTTTGAATATAAAGGTTCGCAAATAGTAGGAGCGGTAAAAGGAGTAGATGAAGATTTCCTTAAAGTCAGTCAGTTAGATTCTGCGATCCATTTTGGAAAATATACTTTGAAAGAGAATGGTATTAATTATGGAGTCGTCGGAGCGAGATTGTTTAATCAGCTTTCTATAAATCAGCGTGATGCACTGACTCCTGTAAAAATCCATATGCCTGTAAAAAAGAGTAAAGGACTGATAAAAAAAGATTATAAAACGATGTCTATTTATCCATCCGCTGCTTACTCTGTACAGAGCGAAAAAGAAGATCAGTACATGATAGCTTCTCTAGAATTTGCTTCTAAATTACTGGATAAAAAAGGCGAGCTATCCGCGATAGAAATAAAAATGGACGGCACAGTATCTGAGGCTACAGTAAAAGAAAATATATCCGGACTACTCGGAAATAGTATAGAAATCAGTAATCGATATCAGCAAGATGAGGCTTTCTTAAAACTGATGAATATTGAGAAGTGGATTAGTTTTCTGATTACTTCACTGACTTTATTTATTGTTGCTTTTAATCTGGTAGGATCGTTATGGATGATCGTTTTAGATAAGAAAAAAGATATTTCGATTTTAAAAACATTGGGTTACAACCCTAGAGATATCAAAAACATTTTTATTTCTGAGGGATTACTCATTACCGGCTTAGGTATTATTATCGGGATTACCCTTGCGGTTACGCTGTACTTACTGCAGACCTTTTTTGGGATCGTACCCGTTCCGGCAGGGTTTATCATCGATGCATATCCGATACAGCTCAGGTGGATGGACTTTTTTGTAGTAATTATTACGGTTTTTGTAATCGGATATCTAGCTTCTATTCTGCCATCTAATCGGGCAGCGAGGATTTCTCCATATTTAAGGCAGGAGTAATATGCACAAAGGTTTAAAGGCATAAAGGTTTAAAGGTTCAGAGGTTCAGAGGTTTAAAGGGAATTATATCAAATTAGTTTTTAACACCTAATACCTAAGATTTCTTTCCCTAAACATGCACAGGAGTCTAATCTCGATAATCTAAATATCTACTATCTAATAGTCTAATATCTAACCGTCTAAAAACCTTATATTTGCGTTTCCAAAATGCGATATATGGAGCAATGGAAGTTGGAATTTGAATGGTTGCGGATAAGACATCTTGTAAAGGATTCTTTTAATGCAAAAGATCTTCCAGATTTAAAAGGGATTTTGTTTTTGATAGGAGTACAAGAGTACGGCCGTATCCAATCGGAATTTTCTAAGGAAGAGAAACGAGACCTTATGCATGTTGCGGTTTGCAGTCTATTAGAAGATGATGGATATTATGTATTTAAAGGGAGAGATCAGGATGGATGGCCGCACTGGGAAATAAATAAAAAAATAGAAGCAGCTGATGTGGACGAACAAGAGCTGATCCTAAAGAAAAAAATTATTGAATACTTTGATAAAAATGCAGTTAATGAAAACGCTTAAAAATGTATGCCTTTTGGCTCTTATGACTTTAATATTATCTTCTTGTGGAGGTGATGGATTTACATATGTAAAAGTCAGTACAGATCTCGGAGACATGAGATTTAAACTTTATAATAGTACACCTAAGCATAGAGATAATTTTATAAAACTTACAAAAGACGGATATTACGACGGTCTACTTTTCCATAGAATTATAAGTGGTTTTATGGCTCAGGGAGGAGATCCTAATTCTAGGGGAGCCGCAGAAGGTGTTCCACTCGGAACTGGAGGTCCTGGTTATAAAGTAGATGCAGAGATCGGTGCTCCGCATTTTAAAGGAACATTAGCAGCAGCCAGACAGGGTGGTCCAGGGAATCCATTAAAACAATCTAGTGGATCGCAGTTTTACATCGTACAAGGTACGGTGCAGAGTGATCAGCAGATCGATAGTTCCCAAGCCAGAAAAGGCATTACCTATACCCCAGATCAGAGAGAAAGATATAAAACCATGGGAGGTACGATGATGTTAGATATGGATTATACCGTATTTGGAGAAATCGTGGAAGGTATGGAAGTAATAGATAAGTTATGTGCCGTACAGACGGCTCCTGGAGATCGTCCTATAAAGGATATTAAAATGACAGTAACCATAGATTAATGAAAAATATATTTTATTTAAGTCTCGTATTATTACTTAGCTCATGTGCAAAACCACTAGCTAAATTTGCAATAGAGGAAGGAGCTAAAGTAGCCCCTGTAGATGTCCAGTTTAAAAATAGTTCTACTAATGCAGAAAGTTATAAATGGGATTTTGGAGATGGTAGTATTTCCATGGAAAAAGAACCGACACACAGATATTTATTGTCTGGAAATTATGAGGTTACCCTTAATGCCATAAAAGGCGGAAAGACCATAACCTCGACCCAGATGATCAAGATAAATGCTCCTAAAGAATGTCTTGTAAATATGGCTACTTCTATGGGAGATATGGTTTTTAAATTATCAGATCACACGCCCAAGCATAGAGATAATTTTATAAAATTAGCGGATGAGGGATTTTACGAAAACCTTTTATTCCATAGAGTTATTAATGGATTTATGATCCAGGGTGGAGATCCTAATAGTAAAAATGCTAAGTCTGGTGCAAGACTAGGTTCTGGTGGTCCAGGTTATAAAGTAGATGCAGAATTTACACCAAAACTAGCACATGTAAAAGGAGCACTCGCAGCGGCAAGGCAGGGTGGACCTTCTAATCCTGAGAAGCGATCTAGTGGTTCGCAGTTTTATATTGTGCAGGGTAAAAGTGTTAGTTCCAGAACGCTAGAGCAGACGGAGTTGCGTAAGGGTTTTGAGTATACAGAAGAGATAAAAGAGCAGTATGCAAAAGTAGGTGGTACACCGCAGTTAGATATGGACTATACCGTTTACGGACAGCTGGTAGATGGCTGGGATGTAATAGATAAAATTGCAAACGCTTCCACTGATGGAGCGGATAGACCAACAGAGGATGTTATTATTAAAAAAGTAACCGTGATCAAATAGTGGGAGATATTTTACTCGGTATAGATGTAGGCGGTACAGGTATAAAAGGTGCTTTAGTAGATATTAAAAAAGGTACGCTCGTATCTGAAAGAATAAAAATAGGAACCCCACAGCCAGCAAATCCAGAGTCTATTACGGCAACGATAAAACAGCTAGTAGAGATGCTGGACTGGAAAGGTAAACCGGCTGGAATAGGTTTTCCGACACTAGTTCATAAAGGGGTTTGCCTTACGGCGAATAATATAGATAAGTCATGGATCGGTGTTAATCTATTAGAGCATTTTACGGAGGCTCTAGGAACGAATGTATCTGTTCTTAATGATGCAGATGCTGCAGGGCTATCGGAAGTACATTATGGAGCAGGTAAACATCAGAAAGGATTAGTAATACTTCTGACCATCGGTACCGGTATCGGTTCTGCGATGATCTTTAATGAGCAGATCATTCCTAGTGCTGAGTTAGGAGCTTTAAAATGGGGGAAAGGAGAAATGGCAGAACACTACGTCTCTAATAGAGCCCGTAAAGAGGGAGATCTTTCTTGGGAGGAATGGGGTAGTGAGTTAGGGAATTATCTGAATCATGTGATTCATCTTCTGTCGCCTAATTTGATCATTCTCGGAGGAGGAGTCAGTAAGAAGCTAGATAAGTTTAGTCCTTATTTTAAAATAGATCGTAACACTCCGATAGTAGCAGCAACAAATCTAAACGACGCCGGAATCATGGGTGCTGCACTGAATCTAACGATGTAAATAATAAGCTTCACTGCACCAGCATTTAGCTCATTTAGTATAAAATTTATCTTACTACATATTATGATAAACCGTTAAGCGTAGGATGCTCCTATGCCTCAACTAAAATTCAAGATTTCATTTTTAGTATCACGGATTTAGGAAGATTACGAGATGCCACGGATTTAGAAAGTGGGTAACTAATAACTGGCGGGTTATAATGATTATTAAAAAATAAACAAAATCTGAGTAATCACTAAATCCGTAAAAATCCGTGATTCAGAAAACTAAAAGGAATGTAATCACTAAATCTATAAAAATCCGTGATTCAGAAAATAGAAAGGCAAAGTTTAAATGATACAAACGCATTTCAAAAAACATAATCACCTATAGACATAAAAAAAGGCACACTCTATTAAAGTGTACCTTCAGTTTTGGTTACTAATTGAGTAATTTGTAACTGTTTATTATTGGCGAAAGCCTAAGAAATATTAAGCTCCGTATTATAGTATCTTATGAGTGCCTGTAACTCTGTGTCGATCGCAAACTCAGGATTTAGATTATAAAACACATCAAGGCTAAAATAATTTTCTAATAGAGCCTCTTCTAAAACGAGTAAACCTTCTTTTCTTCTATTTAAAAATATATTACATGCTGCTCTACAGAATAATAACTCTGCACTATATGTATAATCTTCTGCTTCATCTAAAATAGTGAGAGCCTCATCATGCATTCCTTTTCTCATCAGGTACGAACAAAACGCTACCCAATATTCTGATTGCTCTGGGCCAGTAAGTGTCGCTTTCTTAAAGTTGACAATGGCTTTCTCATCATTATCTACTGCTACGTAAGCTGTGGCTAAACCAAGGTAATATTCTTCTCTATTATCTTCTATAGAAATGGCTTTGTGGAAGGCGTTAATAGCTCTGTACCATAATCCATCTGCAGAATAACATAAGGCTAGATTAAAATATAATTCATCGTTATAACGATCTAGTTTTAAAGCTTCAAAAAGTTTATGTTTTGCATTCTGAATATGACCTAATTTAAGGTGACATTCTGCGATAAAAAGATTAAGCTCAGAGTCCGGCCCAAATAGGAGATCAGCATCTGAATAATACTCTAATGATTTTTTATATTTTTTAAGCTGGAAACATAGATCAGCACAATCGAGATATCCATTTTTAAAATCAGTATTGATAATAAAAGAATACTCTAAAGCATCGATCGCATCCTCATACTCCCCGATGCAAGAATATGCATGACCTAGATTATACCAGGCTAGGTAGTTATAAGGATCTTTATCTAGTATCCTTTTATGAATGTTTATGCTTTTCAGGTAGCTTCTCGATAGCTCGGCACTAAGCCAGATTCTATCTAATGCTTCTGTACTAGAAGGATCTAACTTTAATGCATCCGATAGGGATAGAAACATCGAATCAAAATCTTTCATTTTTTCAAAAATGTATGACTCCGCGATATAAATATCAGCTAGATCAGAATCCATACATCCTACTTTTAGCTCATCGAGAAGATTTAAAGCTTCTACGTTCCTAGATTTCTCAGCCCATAATTTTGCCCGTAAGATTTTTATTTCTATCTCGTAAGGGGCTACGGCTTCTGCTTTATCTAAATATTTTTCGCAATGATCTATCTGGTCGATGTTTAAAAGCAACCTAGCTTTTGCGATATAAAATTCAGATCTAAATTGGAACTGTATAAGAGCTTTTTCGAGAACATCTAGTGCTTTTTCAAATAGGCACTCGTTCTCATAATAGGCGATGAGCTTACAGTATTGTTTTTCGTCGAGGTAAGTATTTTTACCACCGGATATACCAGACTCGTAATCAGCAACCAAATTAATGATAGCCAGGTCTAGCTTGGTTTTGTGGTCCATATTCTCAGTTCAGATTATAACGCCATAAATATAGACATTTTGATCACTAAGGAATATTACTGTAAAATTTATTTTTCCACATTTTCAATGCATTAAATATTATTTCCATAAGAGTTAAAGCACTGTTAGACAGATATCTATATAAAGTAATAAATGATATATTATTTGTATTAATCTAAGAATCATACGGTTATGAATGTCAGAATTTTTATAGATGTTTTTAAACCAAAAAAGGGTAATTTTTCTTGGACTAAGTTAAAATCGTAATATGTCTTCTATTTTTCTTTACCTAATCTATTTTTATCACTCTTATTTGCCGTTTATAATCTCTAAAGAGTTCTCTCTTAAATTTTCTTTCTGCTCTAAACAGTAGAAGGATTTGCTTTACATCGATTACAGACTTTAATTTTTCTACAAATTCTTTTTTGTCTTTGACTTTATTTTCTTCCTGATTTATAAGTTCAGTCAGTAAAGTCTTAGCCTGAGCATCAGTCAAACTTTTGTATCGCTCATCCGCATCTCTTTTTTCCTTACGATTTTCTTTTTTGTTTTTAGAATAGGCATTATACAAAGGCCAAAATTTTTCTGCTTGCTGAGAAGTCAGATTTAATTCGTCTGTAATAAATGCAATTCTTTTTGCCTTTACGTTATCCATTTTCAGATCCTCTTGGCTCATAGAGGAGTAAGACATAAATAGACAAATGGATAGGATTAATATTTTATTCATAATCATGTTTTATAATAATTCTGCTAAATCTTCTATGTAAAAGTCTTCTATATTTTCTTCGATATAAGCTTCCATATCTTCAGGAGAAATCAATGGTATGTTTTCCGTAAAAGATGGAGTATCATTAGTGATCATATCTTCTATCGATAGATCTTCTATATTTTCTTCTAGATATAACTCTGTGCTTGCCAGCGTATGCTGAGGCTGTGTGGGAACTTGCTTAAGGAATACAGTTGCTGTTATTAATAGTAGAAATGTAGCTGCGATCCCACTGATAAATAGGACTAACTTACGTCCAGAATTTCCTACTTTATTACCTGCTTCTACTTTTTCCATTATCGAGTCAGAGAGGGTATTAAAGTAATCTACTTTTACCTCGTATGGGTTTTGAGTATGGGTTTGCTCATAAACCTTGTCCTCTAGGTTCTTAAAATAGCTCTGATCTACGTGATAAGGATTAGATTTATCCAGACTAGAAAGTAGAGGTGCGATCTCCTTTATCTCCTTTACGATGATCTCTCTTATGTCTTTATTACGATGCTTCATTTAAATAAGATTCGATTTTTTTAACTGCGTGATGATAAGAAGCTTTTAATGCTCCTTCTGAAGTTTCTAATATTTCTGATAATGTCTTATATGGCATTTCTTCAAAGTACCTCATGTTAAAAACAGCTCTTTGTTTTGGCGGAAGCCGTTCTATCGCTTTTATGAGTAATAACTGACTTTCTGTTCCATCAAAATACGTATCTGCTTTTAGCTCTCTACCCAGTTCTTCTCCTATTTGTTCTACTGATAAATTTTGATATTTTTTTCTTGTATTTAAGTGATTAATACTCTCGTTAGTTGCTATCCGATAGATCCATGTACTTAGAGCTGATTGTTCCTTAAAATCAGGAAGATATCGATACACTTTAATAAATGTATTCTGTACTACATCATTTGCATCCTCATGAAAATGAACTATTCGCCTTACTCGCCAGTATACTATTTCCTGGAAGGTTTTAATTAATAGTCTAAAACCCTCTTCCTTTGAAGTGGGGTCATTACATAGGGATAATATTTTACAATCTTCTCGCGTAATTATAAATTAATGGTAATAATAAAATTAAGACTCATTTTTAAACTCAAGGTTTAATGGCAAAATACTAATTTCATATTTCTTTAAAATAAGGAGGCATTTATGTTGGGATTTTTATGTCGTATGTGGTTTAAATATGTGATGAGATGGAAACTTTCTGGTCCTCATCCTAATGTGGTAAAGAAAAAAATCCTCATTGTAGTTCCTCACACTTCTGGATGGGACCTATCCACTGGACTCGTGGCTAAATATGGGATGGGGCTCAATGTAAAATTTGTAGGTAAAAAATCATTATTTACAGGACCTAAAAAACATTTTTTCTACATGTTAGGCCTTTTACCTATCGATCGGTCCAAAGGAAAATCAGCTGTAGATGAAATTGTAAAATTGTTTAACTCTAAAGAGGAACTCACTATCGGTATGGCTCCAGAGGGGACTCGTAAAAAAGTAACCAAGCTTAAATCCGGTTTTTACCGTATCGCCAAAGCATTAGACATTCCTGTTATAATGGTAAAATTTGATTACGCTAATAAGTTGATCACTTTTAGCCCTCCGTATTTTCTAAACAAATCAAAATTAGAAGATATGGCATATATCGAAAATTACTTTAGAGGTGTCATCGGGAAAGTGCCGGAATATAGTTTTTAAGACATACCGTCTGGATAATAAAATATACATTACACTTTTTTTAAACCCAACAATTATTTATAAATGAAGAAAATTAACATCCTGTGTATTGCAGGAATGGTATTGATGGCGATGAGCTTAATGAGTAACTCAGGAGGACGTGCAGCGGTACAAAATAGTGGAGCCACAGGTGCTCCTGGAGAAAACACCTGTGGTCGATCAGGCTGTCATTCTGCAGGAGCTTTTAATCCCATGGCGGAGATTACAAT
>Ga0114957_1003124_pt1 | contig 15197 bp, 5 predicted proteins | sample BantaG_FD_87175 | JGI IMG/M metagenome (GOLD analysis project Ga0114957, IMG submission 87175) | Marine algal microbial communities from Bantry Bay, Ireland - BantryBay_4 metaG | ecosystem: Host-associated > Algae > Red algae > Unclassified | place: Bantry Bay, Ireland | collected 2014-11-21 | reverse complement strand
TGAAAGGTAGTTTATTTTAAATAAATCGTAACTGTTCCGCATGGCCACAAAGGCACGAAGCCACAAAGTTTTTTGATAATTTCAAATAACAATTTGGCGTAATACTTGCCTTTTATCCCTCATACTATTTGATTAAACAAACGTCTAGTAACATGCTATTAATCCCAAACTTGCTAATGAAAGCAAACGCTTTCATTTTTTCACCTATTTCTATTTCCAAATCGTCCTTTTCTAAAAAATATTTTCTACTAATTTTCACCTTCTTATTTTTACATAATTTCCTTAAAGCTAATAATGGAAATGATGAAAATTGTATTGAAGAGGAGGAAATTATTATGGGAACGACTGGTCCAGTCAGTTTTACATGGGGAACTTATTACGGGCCATCCATCAACAATGTTTTTAATGATGTAAAGGTCGATACCGATGGAAACATCTATGCTTTTGGATCAACTATTCAACAAGGCTTTGATGGGGTACTTGCCAAATTCAATGCTGCGGGTGTTTTACAATGGGAAAAATTTCTAGGTGGATCAGATGCGGATAATTTTAATTCCGACGATAATTATGATTATGGAAAAATAGCTTTAGATGCCAATGGAAATATTTATGTAACAGGAATCACTACAAGTGATAATTTCCCAACCGAAAATCCTTTCCAAGCAAATCGAGCAGGTGGAATAGATGCCTTTATAACAAAATATGATACCGACGGAAATATATTGTTATCCTCTTACCTAGGAGGTACTGCAGATGAAAACATAGGCGGAGCAGGAGATATCGCAATTGATGCCGCTGGAAATATTTTTATAACAGGTACGACTACAAGTGCCGCATTTTTTAACAATACATCTGCCAGTCAATCTAATTTTAGTGGAGGTACTGAAACGGATATTTTTGTAGTAAAAATATCAGCCGATTTTTCTTCAGTTATAGGTACTTATTGGGGTGATGAAAAATTAGATATTTCACGAGGAATAGAAATTGATGCCAACGGAACAGTCTGGGTCGTGGGAACTTCTGATGAGAGTGAATTAACTTTACCGGGTTTAAATTCAAATGCCATTGAAGCATTAGATGGAATTGTTTTAGGATGGAATAATGATTTAAATCAACTCACTAATGGGACTTACTTTGGTGGCATATTCGATGAAGAGATTACGGATATCGCTATCGATCCATCTGGAAATTTATACCTCACAGGTGGAACCTTTAGTACGACAGATTTTCCAACCGCTAATGCTTTTGAAGAATATTATCAAGGTGGACAAATGGCATTTGCAACTAAAATGTCTCCAAACGGGAATCTTATTTGGAGTACATTCCTAGGAGGATCACAAAATGAAGTCGGAAAAGCAATTGCGATTGATGGCAACAATAATGTTTATATAACGGGAACTACTGCAAGTCGAGATTTTCCAGATTTTCGTTCCGCCCAAGCTACATTTAATAATTGGAATTGTTCGGAGGATGGTTTTATTTTTAAATTTAATTCCGATGGAACTCAAGATTGGGCGTCCTATTATGGAGGTTGGCGAGAAGAGACACCTACGGGGATTGCAGTCAACCAAAATGACCAAGTAATCATTGTTGGAAAAACAAAAAGTATTGATCTTCCTACTTCTGTGGGAGCATATCAAGAGGAAGTAAATTTTGCAGGAATCAATGCTTTTGCAGCTACATTTGAAATAGCTTGCCCTTCCACGCCTATTATTATTCACTCTTCCGAAGATGCTATTTACTACGATAAGTTTTGGTGCAATAGTTATTTTTCATCAAATAAAAATCACTTCAATTCTGATACTTGTGCATTACAATTTATTGCACCTCCAGGTTATACTGATTATCAATGGTTTCGAAATGGAAGTTCGACAGGATTAAGTGGTCAAATTATTGATGCCAAAAATCCTAATAGCAACAATTCTATAATCAACTACCATGTAGAACTTAACAATGGTCTTACATGTTCTGATAACTCGATTTCAAATCCAAAAAAAATAAATTGGCTTCGCCCAATGTGTGGTTTTGGAAGCAGTTTTAACGAAGATGAATTACCTCATAAATCTAATATTATAGAAGGATATGATAATGAATTTTTCTGTGTAGGGGACGTTGTTGATTTTGATTTGAGTGCTGATGGATTTTGTGAAGCATCTGTTCAATGGCAAAGAGATTTTGAAGATATTCCGAACGCAACTGATTTTAATTTTAATGTAAATGAAACAGGTTGTTACCGAGTTGCTTTGACCAATAATTTTACAGGATGTACCGTCTACTCTCGATCCAAAAGATTTATTTTACTAGACAGTATTTTAGTCAATGATTATTATGCCTACCGAAATGATGAAGAATGTTTGCAGGCCGATACGTTGAATGGCTGCACAAGTGTCTATATAAAATCGCGAATAAAATCTTGTTTGGATTGTCACACTACGCCATCAGGCATCACCTACCAATGGCTTCGAGATGGTAGTCCAATCTCAGGTGGGAACAATGGCCGTTTAAATACCTCAACAGAAGGAACTTATGTATCCAAGGTAACTTATGGCAATTGTGAAATTTTTTCTAACCCAATCTATGTAAGTATTCAACCTACGGAGCCACCAGTTTGGGTACTTCCTAATAGTCAAGTATGTATTGCTCAAGTTGATAGTGTGATTTTAGCGATCACTCATCCTAGTGCTACGGATAGTGCGACTATCAGATTTGATTTACCTTCACCTGCCCAAGATATTATTGGATATGATTCTATGGTTGTGGTTCATGATCTCACTTCAGGATGTGTTGATGTAGATCTGACTCGACTAGATGATTGTAGATCTTCAAGTACAAAAATTGAGTTTCATGATTCCTTAACTGCAAAAATTAATATTCTAGGGTCAGCTTGTTTACCTGTAAATCTAAGTATGGAAGATACCTATAGTTGTGAAATGGATTCGTTGTTTTGGATGAAAGGCGATAGTGTTGTTCGAGCTTCTAATTATGCCTCTTATTACTATGTAAAAGAAGCAGGTGATTATTATTTTAAAATAAAAAATGCTTGTGGAACTTTTATCTCCGATACGGTAACTATTCAAGGAAATATCCCTACACCTAACATTACTCCTACGGATCCAGTTTGTCTTCCTGCAAATATCAGTTTAGATTTTCCAAATCCAGATAGTAGTATAATTATTCGTTGGTACAAAAATCCATCTGCTAACTCTTGCTACACTAGCAATCAATATTTAATTCCAGATGAACATGGTACCAATCTCGTTGCAGGTCTTCCTGGGTTTTATTTTGCAGTATTAGAAGATACCATAAGTGGTTGTAAAAGTTTATGTTCGGAAAAAGTAGAAGTGCAACAAAGTGCCGCAGGTTCAAGTTTGAATCCTTCAAATAATATCTTTTTCTGCAATGGTGATGGAACTGAAAATGTAACTTTTACCGTCAATCAATCCAGTTCTTCATTTACCTATCAATGGTATAAAAATAACGTTCCCATCAGCGGAGCAGACAATCAAACCTACACGACAAACGAAGAAGGTGTCTATCGGGTCTTTTTAGAAAACGCATGCGACAATGCTTTTACGCCTACTGTAAGTATTGCAAATATCGCAAATCCAACTTTGGAAATAAATTCACCTGACACCATTTATCTGTGTGGCCCAGATACGATTCGATTGTCTACTAATTCTGACCAACCCGTTATTTTTCAATGGTATTTGGATGATGAAGAAATCACAGATGCGGTCGATAGTTTTTTCCTAGCCACCACTCCTGGTAAATATCAAGTACATGGATTAAATAATAATTCTCAATGTGAGGATTGGTCAAAAGAAGTTTATATTATCAATAGTGCGCCCATCAATATTGATATTGATGTCACTCCGAATTGCTCAGGAGTTTGTAGCGGTGAACTCTCTGCTGTCGTTACAGGAGGAGTTTCTTTTTCTGATGGTAGTTATATTTATAATTGGGAAAATGGCGCGGCTACTTCAAAGATTACAGGTCTTTGTTCTGGAAATTTTAAAGTAACGATTACGGATGCGGTTGGTTGCAACAGGGTTGCTACTGCGACTGTAGGCGCAGGATTTACGATTCAGTCTTCTGTTGATTCGATAAGTTGTTTTATGGGAAATGATGGGAAAATTACTACATCAATTACAGGTGGTGAAGCGCCATACCAATATTTATGGAGCAATGGCGAAACCACTTCTTCAATCAGTCAACTAGGAATAGGAACTTATCAATTAACAGTAACAGATAACCTCAATTGTAGTGCAGAAATTCAACATCAACTTACTGCGCCTGATGAACTTAACATTACACTTACAAAAATAGATGCTAGTTGTTTTGAAGCAATGGATGGAAGTATTCAAGCAAATGTTTCGGGAGGAAGAATGCCTTATCAGCTCGATTGGAATGAAACTTTTATTCTTGATTCCAATATGTTGGCAGCAGGAAATTACATCGTAACAGTTACCGATAAAAACAATTGTGAAGTCATTAAAAATATTGTGGTGGGAGAACCTGTTGTACTTTCAGTTGATTTAAATATTACTGATTCACTTGATTGCAACGAATCTACAGATGGAGCAATTACCGCAACTCCAAATGGCGGAACAACACCTTATCAATTTTTATGGAACGATGGAAGTAATGGAAATTCAATTAATGGACTTTCAGCAAATACTTATTCCGTCACAATTACTGATGCTAAAAATTGTACGATTACTTCAAGTAAGATTTTAACTGCACCTCAGATATTAAGTTTAACGATAGATGGACAACAAAATATTAGTTGCTTCAATGGAACAAACGGGTCTATTCAAGCTTCTGTAAATGGAGGAACTGCTCCTTTCGATTTTTTCCTAAATAACAATTCAGTTACAAATGGCAATATCGAGAATTTAACTGTGGGGCAATATGAAATCTATGCAGTCGATGCAAATAATTGTACGACTTCAACTTCCACCGTTATCTTGACACAACCTGATTCTTTATCAGTTTCCGTCAATACCACTTCCTTAACTTGTCCAAATACTGCGACTGGTTCTGCAACAATTACCGTTTCTGGCGGAACTCCTGATTATCAATATGATTGGAGTAATGGCATGTCTGGAAATAATAACAATGGTCTTGCGGAAGGAAATTACGTTGTAACTATCTCAGATTCAAATAGTTGTGAAAAGATTATCAATTTTGAAATCACCTCACCTGTTCCTTTAAATACTATTTTCTCCATCGAAAATGTAAAATGCTTTGGTGGAAATACTGGTTTGGTAAACATCAATTCTTCTACGGGGGGAACATCGCCTTACGATTATTATTTAAGTGGAGAACACCTTTCGATGGACAATCAACAACTTGACGAGTTACCTATTGGAACTTATCAGCTTCGTACCGTTGATGCTTCTAATTGTGAAATCACCAACGAAATAATAATTACTGAGCCTCAAACTTTAATGCCATCATTGGTAATTGTGGATAGTTTAAAATGTCAAGGAGCTTCGGATGGAAGTCTTTTGATTTCAGCTACGGGAGGTGTGGAAACTTATAGTTTTTTATGGGAAAATGGAAATACCGATGCCGTTCATTCTAATTTAGTAACAGGTGATTATGCGGTGACTATCACCGATGCCAATGGTTGCCAAATCAATGGTCAAATCAATTTACCTGATGGCCCATTATTAGAAATCATGATTTCAGGAAAAGAAAATATAAGTTGTTGGGGAGCAAATGATGGGCAATTTACCATTTTACCGCAAGGTGGAAAAATGCCTTTCCAATTCTATTTGAATCAACAACCTGTTGCTACAAGTGATTTCTTAAATCTCGCTCCAGGTAATTATTCAGTTTATTTTACCGATGCCAACAATTGTTTTTCTGATACAAAAATGGTAGCCATCACAGCTCCAGAAAAATTAAATTTAACTGTAAATCAAACTGATGTTTTATGTCCAAGCGGCAATACAGGAACTGCCGAAATTTTGCCGACAGGCGGAACACTCCCCTATCAATTTCAATGGAGTAATAATTTAAATACTTCAAATGCAGATAATTTAATTGCAGGAAATTATACGGTAACGGTTACAGATAAAAATCAATGCGCTGAAATCATCAGTCTTGAAATCACCGAACCTCAACCCATTTCTATTGATTATGAAATCACGGATGTATCTTGTTATGAAGAAAATGATGGGACTGTAAAAATTGAATTTAACAACGGCGGTACTTCACCATATCTTCATTATTTAAATGGTCAAGTTTTTCCACAAAATGATTTAACGATTCAAAACTTGGAAGCGGGCGATTACACTTTACTTACTGTTGACGATCATGGTTGTGAAATCATGGAAGAGTTAACCATTACAGAACCGCCACTTTTTACTGCCGACTTAGGAGAAGATCAGAGTATCATTTTAGGACAAAATGTTGAGATTCCAATTACGATTGAAAATGGTATTGGTGAAATCAGTTACACTTTTTCACCAGAGCAATATTTAAATTGTTCCACTTCTACCATTGGTGAATGTTCTAATCCAACTGCGATTCTACCTATTAATGATATGACCTACGATGTCATTTTAACCGACGAAAATGGCTGTACCGTAACTGACCAAATCAATATTTATATCAGCCATCCTGATGAGAATATTTATTTAGGAAATGCATTTAATCCTAATAGTAGCGTAGGAAATCGAGTTTTTTATATTCAATCAAATGCGGCTGTGGAGTATGTTGTGAAATTCCAAATTTTCAATCGATGGGGAGCACAAATTTTTGAAGCATTGGATTTTCAAACCAATGATAAGTCTTATGGTTGGAATGGTGACTACCAAGGAAAGCAAGTGGACAACGGAGTTTATATTTATGTAATTGAATATATGACGATTGATGGAAAAGTAAAAAAGAAAGTCGGTGATGTTACGGTTGTGAAATAGCTTTTGAATCAAAATCAAAATCAAAAATGTCGAATAACGGTGAATCACTATTATTTGACATTTTTGATTTTGATTGACATTTTGATTTTGATTAATCTTTTGACAATTCCAACAATTTATTCACCGTTTTCCAATTACGAGTAGTTGCCGCTACTTTTAATTTCTTTTCAAAAAAATTGTTCGTCAATTTAGACTTATGATATTTCCCTGCACAAAAAACATAGACCTCTTTTCCTTCAATTTTAAAATCGTCAGGTGGATATTCAAAAGTCTTTATCTTTTCTAAGTGCTCTTCCGCTGGAGTATCTCCCAAAAATGTAAGGTGTAAATTTTCAATCACAACGCCTTTCTTTTTTACAAAAGGATTATTATCAATGATACCTCTAATCTCTTCCACTTTCCGAATAATCACCGGTACATCAAATCCATATTTATCCGCTATTGCTTGTTTTATCTTTTTCGCAAAAGCATTGTTTTTATTTTTTTTCTTAGCATCAAAAATCACATTCCCACTCTGAATGTAGGTAACAATATTTTCAAAACCCAAAGATTGATAGAGTGCTCTTAAATCTGCCATTAAGATTTTTCGCTTACCTCCAACATTAATTCCTCTTAAAATGGAAATGTATTTCGTCATCATTTTTTTATTATAAATGTAAAAACTAAAAAAGTATTTAGGTTAAATACACAGATTTACCCTTATCACGAAATAGAAAAATCCAAACACGTTAAAAGAAAATCTGTGTAAAACCCGCCACATCCGCCTAATCCGTGTTTCATCTCACTAATATTCGTCTTTTTACAAAACCCCCAACTCCTCCAACTCCTTCCTCAACTGCTCCCCCGATTTAAAATGAATTCCCTTCATTCCATAGGCCTCACACCCTTTAATATTTTTTAAAGAATCATCAATAAAAACTGCGGTTGTAGGATCAATGTTATACCTTTTACAAATCAAATCATAAATCGCTAAATCTGGTTTTATCATTTTCTCATCACCCGATACTAGAATTCCTTCAAACCATTGTAAAAAATCATAATCTCGAATAGCTATTGGAAAGGTCTCCGCACTCCAATTGGTCAATGCGTAAATACGTTGTTTTTTTGACTCCACCAATTCTTTTAAAATATCAACAGTAGGTTGAATTGGACCACCTAACATTTCTTCCCATCGTCCATAAAAAGCTTCGATTTGATTTTTATACTTTGGAAATTGACTAATCAATAAGGCATTGGCATCCTTAATCAATCGCCCTTTGTCCTGTTGGACATTCCAGTCTGAGGTGCAAATATTATTGAGAAAATATTCCATTTCCTCTTCATCATCAAATATCTTCCGAAAGAGTCTACGAGGCTCCCAATCAATGAGTACTTTTCCTAAATCAAAAATGACCGTTTCTATTTTCATATTTTTTTTCAACAAAGTTAAAAAATGGGAGCTAATTGTGGTTAAAACTTATTTTTTTATTTAATTTAGATAACGAACCACGGACGCTTCGCTTGACGAACCACGAACCACGATTCACAATATTTAGTACCGTGGTTCGTGGTTCGTCAAGCGAAGCGTCCGTGGTTCGTTATCTAAACTAAAACAAAATCTATGCAAAACGCTGAAGTAGCTATCTCTGATAATTTTAAAAAAATGGCCACTCGGGCTATTTTATCTATCGTTTTTTTTATTGTTGTTTATATTTTATTAATTGGATTTGCCATCGGTTTGACGATTGCATGTGGCTATTTTGGACTTGGAATTGTGGCAGCACATCCATCTTTTATTACCATCGTTCTTGGAATTGGAGTAGCGAGTATCGGAGTATTGGTTTTGATTTTTTTAATAAAATTTTTATTCAGTACCCATAAAATTGACCGATCACATTTAGTAGAAATCAAATCATCCGATGAACCAGAACTCTTTTCTTTTATTCAAAAAATAGTAGACGAGGTCGATACTGATTTTCCCAAAAAAATATATCTATCTTCTGATGTGAATGCCTCTGTGTTTTACGATTCTAGTTTTTGGAGTATGTTTTTTCCCATCAAAAAAAATCTACAGATTGGAGTAGGACTCGTAAATACGATTTCCGTTCCTGAATTCAAAGCCATCTTAGCACATGAGTTTGGACATTTTTCTCAACGTTCAATGAAAGTGGGCAGTTATGTTTACAATGTAAATCAAGTCATTTATAATATGTTATATGATAATGAATCTTATGGTTCATTAATTCAGAGGTGGGCAAATGTGGATGGAATCATTGCGTTGTTTGTAATGCTTGCCGTAAAAATTGTAGAAATGATTCAATGGATTTTGAAAAAAGTTTATGAACTAGTGAATATCAGTTATATGAGTCTCTCTCGTGAGATGGAATTTCATGCCGATGAAGTTGCGGCAAATGTTGCGGGGTCGAGTCCTTTAATTACTTCATTGATGAGATTGGATTTGGCGAATCATTCCTTGAATTCTACTTTGAATTTTTATGGAGGAAAAATTGAAGAAGCGGTAAAAACTCAAAATATTTTTGCGCAGCAAAAATTTGTGATGGATTTTTATGCCAAAGAAAATGAGGTCAAAATAGAAAACAATTTTCCAATTGTAAGTTTTGAAAATCTTAATCGATATAACAAATCTAAATTAGTCATCGAGGATCAATGGGCGTCGCATCCAAGTACGAAGGATCGAGTAACTGCTTTGAAAAAATTAAACATCATTGTTGATAATGGACAACCTCAACCTGCTGGCACCCTTTTTAAAAACTTTGAATCGCTACAGCAAAAAATGACGGATTTCCTTTTTGCCAAAGTTGAATATAAAACAGAAGTAACTCTAAAGACAAAAGAAGAATTTATTCAAGAGTTCACCTCACAGCATGAGGACGGTTCGTTTCCAGAGATTTATAATAATTATTACGACCATTGGAATACTTCCTCTTTTGATTTTGAAGAAGCTAAAAAAACTTCAATATACGGGTTGAATATTGATGACTTTTTTGGCGAAAAAATGATCAATCAAGTTTATGCACAACAAGCTTTAGAAAATGATATTCAGACTTTGACACAAATTACTAACAAGACATTTCCAATTAAAACTTTTGACTATGATGGAAAAAAACATAAACAGAAAGACGCTGCTAATTTAATTTCCTCGCTAACTAGTGACTTGGAAGATTCTAAAAAAAGTATGCATGAAAATGATTTAAAGATTTTTAATTTCTTTTATTCAAAAGCCAAAACAAAAGGATTAGAGAATCAACTTCAGAAAAAGTATAAAGCTTATTTTGATACTGAAAAAAGATATGCCCAATGGATTCAACCTTTCGAAAGGCTATCAGAGCATACTCAATTTATCCAAGAGGTTTTGCCCTACGAAGTGATTCGAGAAAAGGCGGACGGTTTAGCATTGTTAGAAAATGAATTGAAGTTAAATATCAAAGAGATGCTTGAAGATGAAAAATATAAAAAGTATATGAGTGAAAGCACCCTCAATAATTTCAATCTATATTTGTCCAAAGATTGGTTATATATTCAGCCAACGGGCTATAATGAGGATGCTCTTAATATACTATTTCAAAGTATGAATGATTATCAAGTCCTTTTAAATAGGAGTTATTTTGATAGTAAAAAAGACTTTTTGGTTTTTCAAGAGAAATTAAATTCATAACCACAAAAGATACAAAAGTTGGACAAAAGATTTTTTCACATGATTTTGTGATTCACAATAGTATGTGAAAAAATCTTTTGTCCATCTTTTGTATCTTTTGTGGTTAAAACATTACGATTAAATATATCTCAAACAATCCCATATTTACTTTGTTTCCATTCTAAAATATCCGAATTTTGTAGTTAGTCCAATCAAATAATTTCCTTCCAAATATCGATAAAAATCATCCCCTCAGCTTATTCTAGTTTAGAATATTAAAAAACCATTTTGAAAGACTTTGAACAAACATAATACTACGCACATGAATTTCCGTCTATTCCTATTTATTTTACTATTCATTAGTACTGACTTGGTGGCGCAGGTAACTTATACCGCTAATGATACTGTACCTGAATACAATGACTATTTTCGCCCAGGCGTAAATCCAGGTGTTTATCAATCATGGTCAGATGAACAGCTAGCAAATATTGCAGCAGGGAATCCATATTTAGATATTCCTGGACTTGGAGCCAAATCTATCCGCCCTACTCTACCTGAATTTTTCTTAGATACTTATGGATATGATGTACGATTAGGTGCATTTAGTTTTTATAAAGAATTAGGAATGGAGCAGAATGTTGTTTTCCTCGGCTATCCTAATTTAAGTCATAGAGATACTACTATTTATTGCGACGGTTCTTCTATCTCGCAATTATTTTCCAATATGTATTTACCAGTTTGGGATGGCGGTGCTAATGGCACCCCATATAATGATGATAATTACCTAGCCGCTTATACTTATAAAACGGTAACCATGTATAAGGATTATGTCCGTTTTTGGGAAATATGGAATGAGCCGAGTTTAGATAAATCCAATTATAAAGCAACGCTTCCACCAGGGCATCCTGAAAGCTGGTGGGACAATGATCCTGATCCATGTGATATGGATATTCAAGCTCCTGTGTATCATTATATTCGGATGCTAAGAGTTTGTTATGATGTCATCAAAACGGTTGATCCAGATGCTTATGTGAGTTTAGGTGGAGTGGGTTACAATAGTTTTATTGATGTGCTTTGTAGAAATACAGACAATCCTGTTGACGGAAGTGTGACTGCTGAATATCCTTTGACAGGTGCTGCATATTTTGATGCTGTAGGAATTCATACTTACCCACACTTTGATGGAAGTACGATTTTCTTATCCAATGGAGGATTAGTTTATGAAAGACATTCTGATGCAGCAGCGGATGGAGTGGTCCTAGCAAGAAATGGTCGTCAAGCTGTTTTAGATACTTATGGTTATGATGGCATCACTTACCCAAAAAAAGAATATATCATAACTGAAATTAATATTCCTCGATTAAAATTTGAGGACTTTTTAGGGTCGATTGAATCACAACGAAATTTTATTCCAAAAGCATTATTGACTGCGATGTCCAATCAAATTCATCAATTGCATATTTACAATATGGGTGATATTGAAGATGAAGATGTGGCGGATTCTTGGTTTGATGTGATGGGATTATATGGAAATCTTAACAATACTCTTCCGTACACCCAAGTTCCTACCGAAGCAGGTATTTCATACAAGACTGCTGCTGATATTTTGTTCCAAACGGAATGGGATTCGACTCGATCTGCTAATTTAAATTTACCTCCTGAAATTAGAGGTGGAGCGATTAGAAAAGAAAATGGAGAGTACGTCTATATTTTATGGGCAAAAACAGAAACGGATGAATCGGAAGTCGCTAATGCGATTTATGATTTCCCTACTGAATTTAATATCACTAATATTTATAGAAAAGATTGGGATTATAGTGAGACTTTATTTGAAAAAGCTATTTCTTCACAAGGTATTGCATTGACAGGTTCACCATCTTATTTTTCGGTTATCCCTACTCCTATTCTGCCCAATGATTTGGATATTTCTGATTGTGTGGAAACGATTGATGGATTTAATTATATCGGAAGCTATTTAGGCAATAAATATTTTAGGTCAAATGCTTCTTTGACTTGGGAGGAAGCAAAAAATTTCTGCGAATCCCGAGGTGGTAATTTAGTAGAAATCAATAGCTATGCTGAAAATGATTTTGTAAAAAACAATATTGCAGAAGCTGCTTGGATTGGTTTGAGCGATGTAGCGACGGAAGGTGTTTTGGAATGGTCTAATGGTTCTCCTTTGACTTTTAACAATATATGTCCTAGTAATTGTGCTCCCAACTCAGAAGAAAATGATTACCTCATGATTCATAATTGGGATGGAAAATGGAGTTTTAATCCTTCTCAAGTTGCCAAAAAATTTGTCATGGAATTTGATTGTTTTAATGATTCCATTCCTGATAATTCTATTGGAGATTGTAATGAAGTTGTTCCTGGGTTTACTTCTATTGGGGAACTTGGAGGCAAGCAATATTTTATTTCTGATGGTGCTAACAATTGGAGTGATTCCAAAATACTTTGCGAAGCGCAAGGAGGTTCACTTGTCATCATTGATGATGCAGTAGAAAATCTTTTTGTTCAAGGAAAAATAAATGAAATGGTTCACATTGGTTTAACCGATGCTGAAGAAGAAGGTATTTTCAAATGGGTAGATGGATCAGATTTAGGTTATGAAAATTTTGACTTGTGTAATTTTTGTGGAGAAAATAGTGAAATCAATGATAACTTGGTCATGCACCCTTGGAACGGTGGTTGGAGTTTTGCAACACCTCAACAAAGTTTTAGATCTATCATGGAAAGGGTTTGTGATAGTGGCAATGGAGGTACAGATTCTTGTAGTGTTAATCTTTCGCTTAATGCTACTGCGACTCAATCTAGTACACAATCCAATGCTGCTGCTTCAAGAGCAATTGATGGAAATACAGATGGAAATTTTTGGGCAAGTAATTCGTCCTCATTAACCAATTGGGAACTTCAACCATGGCTTGATGTTGACCTTGGAGAAATAAAAGATATAGAAAGAATAGAAGTTTGGAATCGTGATGATTGTTGTACGGAGTTATTGTCTGATTTTTATATCCTAGTTTCTAATGCGCCTTTTGCGAATTCAAATTTGAATGTAGTAACTAATCAATTAGGCGTATCTAGTTATCTTCAAACTGGAGAAGCAGGTCGTCCTACTACTCAAGAAGTTGGGACAACTGGAAGATTTGTTAGAGTTCAATTAACGGGAACTGCGTTCTTAGCGATTACTGAATTAAAAATTATTGGCTGCGAAGGAGACACTTCTTGTCCTCCTGAAAATACGCCTTGCGATGATAATGATCCTACTACACTTAACGATGTTGAAGATGGATTTTGTAATTGTCAAGGAGTTTTCGATACAGGAAATTCAGGATGTATGAGTCCAATGAATTTAGCATTAAATAAACCTGCTTCGCAATCTTCTACTTTAACTGCAAATGGAATTATAGGTGATGCAGCCAAAGCAGTAGATGGAAATGATGAGGGCGTATTTTTCACTACCCCTGCTTCAAATTCATCCGTATCCGCTACTGATACAGAATTTCAACCTTGGTGGGAAGTAGATTTGGAAGACAATTATTTAATTGAAAACATTAATTTTTATAATAGAACAGATGGATCAGATCGAACTCGAAATTGTTATGTATTAATTTCTAACAATCCATTTACAAGTTCTGATTTAACAGGAGCAAGAGCTGAAGCAAGTTATGAATATTATATTGCTGACTTAGTGGGTTCGCCTTCTACTTTTAATCCTAATGTAGAAGGACAATACATTAGAGTTCAAATGGAAGAGGCTGGCTATTTGGTCATTGCGGAGTTTGAAGCAATAGGATGTGAAACTCCTTTGTCGCAAAATTTTGCAGTTCCTAACCTACTAACTTTTGAAGCTAAAAAAGTAGATCATGAAGGACAATTGGATTGGTGGATGTATAAAGATGAATATGTTAACCGTTACGAAGTAGAAGTTTCACTTGATGATAAAAACTATGAAATTTTCAAAACAGTAACAGCTCGTCAATTAAGCACTCCAAGTCATTATGAGATTTGGGATAGAAAACCTACTCATGGTGTTAATTTTTATCGCTTAAAAGTAGTACAAAACGACGGTGCTTTTAGTTATAGTTATCCTCGTAGATTGAATTTTGATATTGACTTTGAAGACATTTATGTTTATCCAAATCCAACTAGTGATCGAATCTATTTGACTATGCGAGATTTTGCAGGGCAAGCGGGTTCAGTCGAAATTTTTAATAGTTATGGCCAGAGAATTATAAATCGCGACTATGTAGCGTTCCCAATGATTCCTGTTAAATTTGATATGAATCAAAAACCTGGAGGAGTTTATACCATGGTCGTAAAGGTGGATAATCATCGGTTGTTTACAAAGAAATTTGTAGTGGTAGGACGGTGATTTTTTAAGAAAAAAATAAAAAACTGTTAGGAGGCAACTGCTAGCAGTTTTTTTATTGAATACGGAACTTGGGTTAGGACGTATTTTCGATAATTATTCATTCTTCATTAGAGGTGTTCAGAAAAATTTATTTCTATAAAATTCCACCCTCTAACCCCAGGGAAAACGCGCGACCTTTTTTGAATATCGAACAATCGAACAAGGAACAAGGATTTGAGAAGTTTGACGAATAACAGGTGACCGAATAGCTGTGATT
>Ga0114957_1003123_pt1 | contig 15198 bp, 12 predicted proteins | sample BantaG_FD_87175 | JGI IMG/M metagenome (GOLD analysis project Ga0114957, IMG submission 87175) | Marine algal microbial communities from Bantry Bay, Ireland - BantryBay_4 metaG | ecosystem: Host-associated > Algae > Red algae > Unclassified | place: Bantry Bay, Ireland | collected 2014-11-21 | reverse complement strand
TGGTCAATGCTAAATAGCATCGAAACAAAATAAATAGCCAAAGCGATTAGCTGAAAAAAATATTCTTGTTTCATTATATTAAAGATAACCTTATTCTAAAATGGTATAGCGTAGCCCTAAAGTAATGCTTCTTGATTGCCATGTGTAGCGCTCCCTAATGTTAAAATCGACGCCTTGAATAAGCCTGGTAAAATTTCGGCTTTGAAAAATATCTCTTACATTAAGCGATATACTGCCCTTACCGTTAATAAACTTTTTAGCTAGATTAAAATCCAAATAAAATTCTGCTTCGACTTTACTTTGCGGTTCAAAGGTTGGGGCTCTGTAATTCTGAGACAAACCAATGGTCCAGTTATTTTCAAATTTTAATTGTTGGTTAACGCGAAGACGCCATGCCGTAGTATTATTGAAAGCCAATCGGTTAGCAGCATCTTTAAAGGTTGAGTATCTCATATTAAAGGTCGCATAGCTTTTAAAAATTCCTTTTGGGTCATACTCGATTTGTGCTTCGATACCTCGATTTGTGCGTTTGTCAAAATTTGCACGTGATTGAAGCGTTTGATTTGTTCCAACAGTTTCTATGAGGTCTTGAATTACATTTTTAGTTTGGCGATAATATCCAGTGAGGTCTGTTGTAAAATCGCGGAATTGAAGGTGGTAACTAAGTTCTACTAAACTAGCAAGCTCAGGTTTTAAGTCTGGATTTCCGGTTTCTAAATTTAAGGGGTCACTAAATGAAACGTATGGGTTAACATCAAAGAAACGAGGTCGATTAATTCGTTTAGAATAGGCAAAACCTAAGCTCTGCGCCCCTTTTTCTATATGATATAGCCATTGAATTGAAGGAAATACCTGTGTGTTCTTTTGAGTGAAGCTTTGTTCGTTTGCTTGCTGAAATCCATTGCTTGAAAAATGTTCCATCCGTAGCCCTAATCCATATTCAAAACTTTCGAATGCCTTTTTATGAAGGGCATATAGCGCATATTTATTCTGGGTTACTGTAAAAACGTTATTCGGAATAGCTACTGCAGCATCTTGAAAAACCACACTTTGAAAAATATCATATTCGATTACGTCTAGTTTCAATCCGGTTTCAAAAGTACCAAAACCGAAAAATGGTGTTTCATAATCAAATTTTCCTTGCCACAAACGCTGACTTTCTCTTTCGTCTGAAGAACGTAGAAAACCTTGGGTTTCTAGAGGAATCTCCTCCAAAACCAAATCTTCGAATCGGCTCGAATTTTCCTCATCCTCGCCACTTACATTTACCAATAGTTTTAACTTTTTAGTAGTGCTAAAATCTTTCGTTAATGATAGTGCTAAAGTCACTTCATCTTCCAGTTCCTTTCTTTGACTGGTATTGCTTAAGAATTGATCATCAAGTCCGTTTCTATATTGCCAATTATTGGCTTGAAGATTTTGAATGGCATCATTCCATCTACTGTAGTTAATTTCAAAATCTACCGCTAGTGTAGAATCTGGCTGATAATTAATCCCCCCTTCTAAATTTCGTCTCTTACTTAATATGTTGGAATTTAGCTTGTTTTGGTACCTCGATAGCTCACCTAAAGTATTGATGCGTTTTGTGTCCTCAGCATCTTTCGATTTTTCATAACTCATCATGGCATTCATATAAAATGAAATCGTTTTCTTATTGAAGGAAGCGTTAAGTCCACCAGAAAGACCTTCAGGTAGTGACGCATTGAAAATGGCATCTACTTTTAGCGCCTTTTTCTTACTCTTCTTATAAACGATATTTACAATTCCGGCGACTCCTTCAGCATCATACTTAGCTGAAGGGTTGGTAATCACCTCAATTTTTTCTAAGACCTCTGCAGGAATATTTTGTAATGTCCTACCATCACGTGTTGTTTCTTTCCCATTTATATAAATAATAACATCGCTACTACCCCTTATTTGTATACCTCCTTGCCTTGTAGTTGTTACAGATGGAATTCTATCCATAGCCTCTAATGCTGAACTTCCTGTGGTAGATAGGTCTTCTCCAATCCTCAGAATTTTTTTGCCCAATCTGTTTTCAAGCACCGATTTTTTGGCAAGTACTACAACTTCATCAAGTACTGTTGCCTCTTCCAGCAGTTTAATGGAAGGTATAACTGTTTCTCCATCTACTAAAATTTGTGCGGTATACTCTTGAAATCCTAGCGTCTGAACTACCACAATGTAAGTTGCAAGCTGTAAATCAAGGATAGAAAAAGTACCGTTTTCAGACGAAATACTTGCACTGATTTTTGTGCTATCCGTTACTGGATACGCAGTAATAGCGGCAAATGCCATGGGGTTTGTTTTGGCATCGATAATCTTTCCTGAAAGACTGTTTTGTCCAAATAAAATCAGCGTTTTAAAGAGTAAGATTGCACATATGAGTTGCGATTTCATTGTTCTTATTTATCGCAAGCACCTCATATTAGTTTAGACACACAAAAAATGATGGCTAAGTGGTAGCAAAATAAAGCTAAGTGTAGTTAGGTTTAAAACATTGCCACTCGATTTTTCTTCAATCAGACAGATAACTAGATGTGTAAAAATTTAAAAAATCCAATGTATTTGTTATAACTTATCGCTATTTGATATAACGTCAGATTATAGAGCATTTTCTGTTCTATAATGTTCCGCGTTATGTAACTTGAGCTTTGATTAAAAGCGAAAGTTGTCACCATATTCCTTGATTTTTTTCTTTCTAAAAAACTTTCTTCTCAAAAGGTAATGGAACACTTATTATACGAGCCGACGGTAGGAGGGGAGTGTAATGTGTGTGGAATGAGTTATTGAAAATGAAGTTGAATTATTGGTACTGATTCGAATAAAATTACTAATTTACACCAATAGTATGATGAATTAAACATTTTTATTATGGCAACAGTGCGCAAAACGGTAACCTTTACCGAGCAACAAGATAAATGGATTAAAGCTCAAATTGAAGCAGGCGAGTACACAAACGATAGTGAGTATCTTCGAAATCTAGTACGTCAAGACCAAGCCAATAACAGCAAGTTTCTTTCACTCAGAACAAAACTTGTTGAGGGGCTTGAAAGCGGCGTAAGTAATAAACCATTACCAGATATCATGAAAGAAGTCGAAGCACGTATGCGGGAAGATGGGCGTTTATAAACTATCCTCCAAAGCCGAAATAGATTTGGCTGCAATGTATGAGTTTGGCATATACAAATTTGGGCTAACTCATGCGCAAAACTATTTTTACGCTATGCATGAAGCGTTTGAAGTACTTGCCGAAAATCTGAATTTAGGTCGTGATGCCTCTGAGTTTATTGAAGGTTTGAAACGATTTTCGTATAAGTCGCATACTATATTTTACCTTCAAACTGCAAGCGGAATTTTTATTCTTAGAGTTGTAAGTCAGCGTATGGACTACGATAGGAATCTAGAAAACGACTAGGAATTCACTGGAATTACTTATAACTTATCGCTATTTGATATACGGCATAAAACATAAAGGTCTAGTAGACCTTTATGTTTTTGAGCGGGTTGGTGCGCAGGAGTTGTTTGTTTTCTTAACAACTCAACTCTTTTCAATAGGTAAACCTTAATTTACTATACTCAATTTTTGCTTAAAATCTGAATAAGTACATCTTCAACGGAGTCTTCATCAAGGCCAACCTTCATTTCAGGGTGATACAACAACCGTATCAATTCTTCGTCAATAGTTGAGTATGCAACTACTTTCGTAGAAAACGCAGCTTGAAATATACTATCAGAAAATTCAGAAGAGTCCTTTGCCAGCCCTAAGGATTGTGTTAACTCCTCTCTTAAAAGATGCTTTTGTTCCATTTCCGTAGCTCTTTCGGTATCTACATACATAGTACCTCCGACAATTTCTTGACCACCACCACCGAAAGATACATTGAAAAGCCCAAAATTTGCTTCTGTCTGATCAGCTAAGCCTGGTTCTAAAATAGCATAATCAGCTGCAGTACCCAAGAAAATTTCATAGTTCGAATTCGCTTTGTCCTCAACTATTTCCATTGTAAAATCATCAGTTGTTAAAGCATTAATATCATCAATTATTATATTAAGCTCATCGAGCAATACTTGCGGTGCTCCATCATGCACGTAAATTTTCATGGCGGAAAGCCATTTTCTTGTGGTTTCAGAAGCATTACCAAACTCAAAGCCCAAAGCAATTTCCTTAAAGTAGGAAATAGTTCTCCTTTGAAAAGATGTCAAAATTGGGTTATCGGTGTCTTCTTCTGATGGGTCTTCACCATTATTTTCAATAACCATTGGCGACGTTGTATCATCATCCTCAGATTTTGAGCATGAAACGATGGTGATAGTCATAAATACTAGTAAAAACAAAAAACGTAAAAACGAAATATACTTCATAACCATTTTTTTTGAAGGTGAAGCGCACCATGCAAAATTTTAGATGCGCTTATCCCTATAAAAAACTAACTAACAATAATAATTTTAACGAAACTATTTAGTTCGCCGTAGACCTACTATAGGAAAAACCGCCAGCGGGTCCGTCATTTCCGTTTCCTCTGTGCCAGTCGATCCATGTTAATTCTAAATAAACATCATCTTTTACCAAATGAACAACTAAAGGTAAGTTTCCATTAGTATTGATATAACCATAGGCATTACCCACAGTCATTGCAAAAAAATCAAAATTTAAATTTTCAATACCATCTGAAATGCTTCCTACTGCCCATCGGGTTCCTTCTGGAGATATGGATTCAGGATATGTAGTACCAAGATTAAAAGCATTTTCAAGAGAGGCATTGAAGATGGGGCGATTTGCACCCCTTGTGATCCATACGTTATCCGTAATCCGATCTTGATTTTCCTCTAATAAAGGATCCCCTCCACCTTCGTAAACATACGTAAGAGCTGAACCTGTCCATAGATTAGTAATATCATTTAAATTTACTTCAACTTCTTTTTCAACGGAAAACGTTTCTGAAGTTATCAATATGGTGGTTGTGAGCTGAGGGTTTATTTCCCAATCGAATAAGAGGCGATCACCTACACTGAGTTCTCCTGTAGTTTCGTTTATATTAAATGCCCCTGCAATATTCCCTTCTTGTATAGAATAGGTGGCGCCATCTCCAAATATGCTGTTAATAGTAGTTAAAACCTGTCCCTGATTAGGATTTTCATCTATTGCTAGGATAATGTCCTCATTGGATAGTACAAATATGTCTGATTCTGTCACTTTTGAATTATCTGAAAGACCTATCGTGAAATCGGTATCATCAACTCCAGTCAACATCACTCTAAAGGAGTATTCGGTACCGCTTTGAGGAATTGTCAGTTCAATTGTTGATGATATTTCACCTGCATTAATGTTTAGCATACCATTTGAGCTATCGGAAAAACCACTAGGCAATGTACCGTTCACAGCTTCAACAGAGTAAGATATTTCCACTCCATTTGGATTTATAGCAGTGTTTAATTCAACGGGCACAGATAAGGTAGTGCCTTCTGCGATAATCAATTGGTCTTCAATTTGTAATGCTACATATCCCGATTTAAGGTTATTTCCTCCAAATTGGTCCGCTTTGTCGTCACAGGCATTCAATATTAAAAAGGCTATAATTCCCAATGTAGCACCTATTTTTTTATATAAATTCATTTTTTTTATTTAGATAGAATAAGACTTTATAATCAATACGTAATTCTTATTCTGGTTATGGTAATTCACTTTTTGCATTACTTCAAAAAAAATTATTCTTCGGGTGTAGATCTCATATAGCTAAATCCTCCCAATCCACCATCATTTCCGTTTCCTCTATGCCAATCGATCCAAACCAGGTCAAAATAAATATCTTCAGCCAATAAATGCACTACCATGGGTCTATTACCCTGGTTGTTGATATATTGGTATGTAGCACCTGTAACAGCTGCCAATGAGTTGAAGTTTAAATTTTCAATTCCGTCCGAAAGACTTCCTATTGCCCATTCCGTACCGGCTGGGGATAATGATTCGGGATAAGTTGCTCCAAAAACGAACTGACTTTCTCTTGCTGCATTGTAAATAGGAAAATTGGGCCCTCTTACGATCCACACATTATCTGTTATTCGGTCTTGATTTTCTTCCAGCGTATTATCACCACCCCCATCATATACAAAGGTGATCATGGGCCCCGTCCAAAGAACAGGTTCGGAATCGAGATTTATGGTGTGTATACTATCGGCTATAGTGGCATTATCGATGCTAGAACCTACAATTCTTAATTGTAATTGTCGCGCTTGGTCAAAACCATCGGTATTGATACCCGTAAATTCGAGGTTACCTATAAGTTCGTTTGCGGGAATAACAACGGTACCGTCAAAACTGTAGTCCTCAGGTTGTGCAGTAACATTGCCCGACCCATCGGGAAAGGCTTCGACGGCTACGGAAATCGTTCTTTCGGAGTCTGAATACGTACTGACGGAAATGGGAATTAGAACCGTACTCTCAGTACCCGTGCCTAATAATATTAGTGTTGAGTTGGATTCGAACTTGATAAGGGTATCTCCATTCACAACATCATAGGTAATGACATCTTGTTCACCACAGGTTGTAAAAAATAGTCCCACTAAAATTAAATATATATATTTTTTCATTTGTGTTGATTTAATTGCTGTTAGTAGCCTGGATTTTGCTGATCTCTGATTACTGAATTACCGGAAAGCTCAATTTGCGGTATGGGAAAGGTAAACTTGAAAAACTCATTCGCTGGCAGGGTGCATGCATTGAACTTTTCGCAGTCAACCGGGTCTCTATCCAATTGCAATCCCAAATCGGAATTGAATCTTTTTAGGTCGATGTACCGATGTCCTTCGAAGGCCAATTCTATTCTTCTTTCATTCAGCACCGCTGTTAGGGCCTCATTTACATCACCATATTCATCTTGCTCGGTGGAATCGGCAAAGCGAGCATCCCTTAATTCTTTCAAGGTCTCTGCTGCGCCCGAAAGGTCATTCAGTCTGGCTTGGGCCTCAGCTTTAATCAAATACATTTCGGCTACCCTAAAATATTTATAATCGTTGAGTGTTGGTTGCCCTTCGCTGCCTTCGTATTTGCCGATCAACAAAATATCGTTTAAGCCGTCATTGGTTTGGTAATCCGGATCGGCAACGGTTTCATCGTTCACCAAAACATCAAAACGAATATCGTTGGGATCGAGCTGATTAAAAAGTGCTCTTCCGAGTTCCATATAGGGACCGCCATCGATTCCTGGATTTCTAAAATAAAAATTCTCCGCTATACGAGCAGCGTCTGCAGGAGTGCGCTCTCCTTTAAAAATTACTCCTGTTGATTCCACGTCTCTGAATATTGCCTCATATTGCCCCCTGTCGGCCAACTGAAAACCATCGATCAGTTCTTGTGACTTTGATAGGGCGAGACTGTTGTTGCCTCTATATAATGCGATTCTGGCTTCCAATGCGGTCACAAAATCTTGTGTGATAAATACAGAGCTACTTCTAACGGGGTCCAAGAAATTTTTGGCCAATGCCAAATCACTTTCTATTTGAGCGAAAACTTCCCCATTGGTGACTCTTGGTAGTTCTGTATCTACATCAGGTACTTCTACTGAGAGCATTACTCCTAACGCATTATCATCTGTCAAATCTGTGGAATAATAGGTCAGCAGCTCAAAATATTCTGCAGCTCGCATCGCATATAATTGACCTAAAATATCATTTAAATCATCTCTTTCTTCATTAGAAATGGTAATGTTCGAACTTGCGGCCAATATTCGGTTGACCCTGTTAATGGTTTGATAGTTATTCAACCAAAGATTACTGGGTATTGCTGTATTGGGATTGAACAAAAATTGTAAGAGGGTCAGATTCTGACCACCATTCTCAATACCAAGGGAAGTCTCATCGGTAAATAAGCTACTGATCAATATAGCTTCATTGGTATTGAGTCCGAAATATTCGTTGTTTAATCCCAGTTGAAGGTCTTCGACCGTACGAAAAGCAGCATCTTCATTCAATTCTCCGGGCTGAATGATATCGATAGCACTATCACACGAAATCAGTACCAGTAATGTGATCAATACTATGCCTATATTTTTTTGTATATTTTTCATGATATTTTTTTTAAAAAATTATAGTGTTATATCTATACCTACCGTGAATATGCGGGGTGTTGGAAAATCACTAAAAGCAAACAATCTGTTAACGGCATTTTCAACATCTAATCCTCGCCATTTCGACCATGTCAATAAATTTTGCCCGCTTGCGTAAAATTTAAGGGAGTTTATCGGCAATATTTTTGAAATAGATTCTGTAAAGTCATATCCGATCGTAAAGTCCCTTAATCGAATATAGGACGCATCCTGTAAAAATTTAGTCGAACCAAATTGATCACGAGTACTGAACAGACCTTCTACGTCCGTAATCGGATTTTCAGGAGTCCATGCTCTATTGTAATCTGCCGAGACATTGAAGTTGATTGATTGTAAAGGATCGGTTGAAAAGAATCGTAACTGGTCGTTATAGCGTTCTACTCCGGCTAAAAATGAGAAGTCCGATCTTATAAAGAATCCCTTATAATTCGCCTTAAGACCAAAACCGCCTTGATATTTGGGTTGAACCGAGCCTGTAATTACCCGGTCGTCGTTGCTGAATACTTCAGTAAGACTACCGTCCAGTTTACGATATAGCGCATTTCCATTTGCAGGATTGACCCCCACATAAGGCACTAAGAAGTAAGAATTGATGGGGCTGCCCACTGCTTGTATAGTTGCGCCATTATCAATTCTACTATCGGGCTGATTCCCCAAATCTAAAATTTCATTATCATTAATAGAGCCATTTGCCCGCAGGGTAAGATTGAACTTATCAGAACGGAGCAAATCATATGAAACGGCCAACTCAATACCCTGATTTCTCAAGGTGGCTACATTTTGGGTTATATTGCTTTGCCCAATTACCGCGGATACCGGAGCTCCTAAAAACAAGTCCACGGCATCCTTTCTATACACATCAAGAGAACCACTCAACCTATTGTCGAATAAACCATAATCCAAGCCTATATTCGTCTGTTCCGTAGTTTCCCATCTTAGCGCGGTACTTCCAACTCCACCATCGATGACCAGACTTGTGGTATTGTTATACCCCGTTCCTGTAGAGTAAAGCGTTCGAATAGCGCTTGCTCCTGCAAGAATATCCGCACCGAATACCCGCTCGTTGCCGGTAGTACCAAAAGATGCTCTTAACTTAAGCGTATTTATAAAGGAAGTCGATTTAATAAAATCTTCTTGATCCATGTTCCATCGTCCTGATAGGGAATAAAAAGTACCCCACCGATTTGTAGTGGCAAATCTAAAAGAAGCATCCCTTCGTATGGTAGCGGTCAACCCAAATCGTGAATCGTAATCATAATCCGCTATTCCGAAATAGGAAAATAAACCAGCTTCACCACGATCGGAGGCAATATCTGGAACAAACAGGTTATCTCCCGGTATATCATCGTTCGGATTCTCATCGATCCTCAAATTTCCATCCGTAAAAGAAGCGCCATCACCCGGAGCGAATGTTCTAGGGTCCAAACCAAATGCCGCAAACCCAAATGATTTTCTATACACACGTAAGGTTTCGATAAAGGCCGTTGCATCAAGAGTATGTTTGCCGAACGTATTGGTATAGTTTAAAGAACCAGTAGCGTTGACCGTGAAGTCCCTAAAGAAACTTTCACGTTGCCTACCTTGAATTGGCGCATCAATAGTTGGGTTGAACAGGCGCGATGTCGACTCCGGACTACGCGTCTCCAAGCGTTCATTTTGCTCATAATCGATACCCACTCTACCACCAATCGTAACATTGTTCAAAAGTTCGTAGCTCATATTGGCATTGACCACGCTCTTTAATTGCCTACTTTGATTTACATTATACCGAAAATTATTGAGCACCACGTAAGGCGCACCGGACAAGGGTGGAAGTTCATCCAAAGTATCGTCATTAATGGTACCGTCTGGTTTAAAGGGGTTTAAGTAGGGCTGACTCCAAATGGCCGCCACCAAAGGATTTAGAAATACCAAACCTCTCTGGCCATCTCCGAGTCCGCCTACGCCGTCATCGATTTTAACACCTGCCACTGTAAAATCGACACCATACTTGAATTTTTCGTTTGTGGATTTACCTGCAATGTTGGATCGCAAGGTATAGCGTTCCAATCCGGTTGTTTTGACCAGGCCTTCTTGTCGGGTGTACGCGAGTGAAGTATAGGATTTGATATTTTTACCCCCGACCGAAAAACTCAACTGTCTATTTACGGCTTCTCCCTTCTGTAAGATAATTTTAGTCCAATCCGTATTGTTCTGTTTGGCCAATACATTGATCTCTGAATCGGTAAGCGTTGCGCCACGGCCAGCGCCTAGCGTTTGTTGCAAGTTCAATAAATCTCTGGAGTTCATTAATCCAAAGGTGTTTTCTTGTTGATACGCCCGTCCGGTCGATTCTGAGTAGGACACTTGCAAACCAGAATTATAACTTCCTTTTTTTGTAGTAATGATAATTACCCCGTTAGCTCCACGGTTACCGTACACAGCCGACGCAGCACCATCTTTTAGTACGGATATACTTTCAATATCATTGGGGTTTATTCCCTGAAAATTTCTTGAAACAGGGGTACCATCGATAACATAAAGTGGTTCCGCATTTCCAGAGAAAGTACCCGTACCCCTTATTCGTACCGTTGTAGCGGCTCCTGGCTGACCACTACCCGAAGCAATATTAAGCCCTGCAACTCTAGCCTGTAATGCATTTAAAGCGTTGGTATTCGGGGTATTTTCAACAACTTCTTTGGCAACTGTTGTAATGGCCGCTGAATTCTTGGCTAGGGAAGTATTTCTATATGCTTGTACTACGACTTCTTCCAAAGCTTGTGCATTTTCTATCAACACAACGTCAATAGTGGTATTGTCAGCTACCGGAATTTCTTGAGTAAAGAAGCCTAAATAGGAGAAAACCAATATGTCATTGTCTTCAGCGATAATTTCGTAATTACCATCAAAATCGGTCGAAGTTCCTGTAGATGAACCTTTTATAAATACGTTGACTCCTAGCAGCGGAATGCCATTTTCATCCCGTAAGGTACCTTTTATTTTTTTTGGTGGCGCAACGTACGGTTTTGGGGCATAATCTATATCGGATACGTCCTTTTTCTTAAGTACAATTTGCCTATCAAGAATGCTATATTTTATTTTTTTACCAGAAAACAAACGGTCTAGAATCTTATTGATTCGCTCATTGACTACTTGTAAGGAAACCCTACTATCAACATCTACATCCTTTAGTTTATAAATAAATCTAAAATCTGTTTTCGATTCAATTTCATTGATGACTTCAATAATAGAGCCATCGATTACATCCAAGGTAAGCCTGTCTTTTTGAGAAAAGCTGTTCGCATGTATATTGAATAAAGTGACCAGTAAAAAAATAGATGTCATTTTCATTTTCAAATCAAATTTGAAAAACAGGGAGCCAGCCCTTGCTTCTTCAATAAGTTTTTTCATAATTTTGGATAGTTAAGCTATTTAGCAGTAATTGGTTAAATTATTCTATTCTTCATGGAAGATATGTCAGCATCTTCCATTTATTTGAACCACAGTTGTTTATTATTTCGTTTTTATCATAAGTATTCTCTTTATTTTATTAGTATTTGATAGTTTGTTTATTTAATGATTATTTCATTATTCTCTATGGAATAATCTATTTCATGCGCTTCGTTGAAATAGATTAATACATTTTCTATGGGCTGATTTAAGAAACTGGCATTAAAGAACTCTTTACCAAGAACGGTATTTTCATTTCGGATACTTACATTATAATGTCTTTCCAACCTTTTGAGAATATGGTCAAAAGGTATTTCGCGAAATACTAATTCACCGTTCATCCATGCGGTATAAGATGACGTATTGACTTTTTGAATATTTATATTAGTGCTTGTTTTATTAAATGCCCCTCTTTGTCCTGGCTTCAAAATGGTTTGGTCTTGTTTTTCTTCAACATGCATACCAACAGCGCCTTCTACCAAGACCACATCTGTAGATGAATTTTCGGGGTATGAGTTTACATTGAATTTTGTTCCTAATACCTTAATATTTAATACATCTGCATTAACAATAAATGGGTTTGTTTTACTCTTAACAACATCGAAATAAGCTTCGCCGTCCAAAAAAACCTGCCTATTTCCATTCTTAAGAAATTTCACAGGATACTTCAAAGATGTCCCTGCATTTAAATGTACTTTGGTACCATCAGACAGAATAAGTTCAAACCGCTTACCATAAGGTACCTGTAAGGTATTGTATGCTAGCGATTCTTTAATTAAATTATTGTTATAAACAAGTTGGGTTCCATTTTGGATTCCTAATACATTTCCATCTTCATCAGTCAATTCTGTGGAAGCTTTTTCATCAATGGTCTTTACTAGACCATCATCGGTAAGGAGTATAATTTTTTCGTCAACTATCTGTAAAACATCTGGAGTTTTACTATTAAAATTTTGATAGTTTTTTTGAAAAAAATAACCAGTAGTCAATAGAGCTAGGAAAATCGCAGCATATTTAAGTACCTGAAGATATCTAATAGGTCTTGAGGTTAGCCTTGGTTCAATTCGTTTATATGCTGTATCGGTATCCATGTTTGCATAAAGCGAAATTTTGTCTTTAATATTTTCGGCATTAAAAATTCTTTTTTGATATACTTCCCTGTTCTTAGGATTTGCTAACCAACTTTGTAAAATAGCATTCTCCTTTTCTGATATTGTTTTTGAGATTGATTTATAAATCAATTCAGGAATGTCAAATTGCATAGTGATCCTTTTCTTATTAGACTAAAGAAAAGTTAAAATGGGTGGAAAAAAAATTAATAAATTTAGATAATGCCAATTAAGCCCAGTAGAAAAGAGTAATCTTTGAGTTGAAATTTGAGGAGTTCGATGGCTCTACTACGTTGAGATTTTACCGTATTCACGCTAATCTGAAGGTCTTCGGCAATGTCTTTATAGGGAAGTTTTTCAAAACATGATAATTCAAATACCTTTCTACATTTATACGGCAAAGAATCCATAGCCCTTATCAGAATATTGTGTACTTCTTCTTCAATAAAATATTCGTTCAATGCTGTTGACGAATCATGTATTTCAAGATTAAGCGGAACATTTTTTTTATTTTTCTTAAGATAATCTATTGAGGCATTATAAACCATCTTATAAAAGTAAGATTTAGGGTAATTTATCTTATGTAATTTATTCCGATTTTTCCACAGTTTCACAAACATTTCCTCCACAATTTCTTCCGCGTAAAAGTCTTCCTTTACTATGCGAACTGAAAAGGCTAGGAGTCTAGGATAAAATGAATCAAAAAGTAATTTAAATGCATCCTTATCTCCTTGGTAAACTAACGAAAATATATGTTTCAGCGGATCCAAAAAATGTTATTTTAAAATAAAATCAATTTTTAAATATATAAAAATCATATTAAATACCTATAGGGCATTCAGGTCAGCCTAATTTTAATGGAATTAAAAATATAATGAAAAGTAAATAACCAATATGTTTAACAATGTTCGATGTTTACATGATTACTGTCATAAAATAGGCAGCGGCTATTTTACATAACGGCTAATTATGGTACAAATGAAAATATGCGTCGCAGACACCGCTTAAAAAAGTTTGATGACCCTGTTCTAAATTTTAATTGATTCTCAGCGGTTTAAGGGATATTTTACATAATATAGAATTATGAATTACAACTAAGATGTTGACCCTTAAATACTTACGTTTAATTTTGTATCATAATGTTCTGCGTTATGACACTTTGCTTTGGTAAAAGCAAAGTATTTACTTCCACTTTTCTTTAAATTTTTTCTTCTAAAAACTCACTCTGAAAAGGTAATGGAACACTCTTTACGCTGACTGACGATAGGAGGGGAGTGTAATGTGTGTGGAATGGGATAATCCAAGGAAGGTGTAAGGTCACTTTGCCGTATCAAGAAAAAAAAATAACTTCGCCTTATGCGCGAAATCAGCTTAAAAACGTTAGAGATTTATTGGATTCCGATTCACTTGGATTGATAGCGACCCAGGGAGAAATATGCCTGCCGATATTGAAAAGAATATACAAGAAGATGAAGCTTGGAATAGAATTTGACAATATTCGGGTAAATGATTCTCGAATCGTGGATGGGCACCACAGATATGTTTGTTCTATTCTCTCAGAAACAGAGATTGGAATAAATGACTGGCCGATACCATCTACGGCAATTAATTGTAACTGGATTGATGTTATTATCAATGAGGATGATTATGAAGATGTTGAAATGATCAGAAAGCACAACATAAGAGATGCGGAATTAAACGATGTGGATATTAGCATTTTGAACGATTTATAAAATAAAACTTATCTTTATAACATGTTGATATTACTAGACATAGATGGAGTAATGGTCCCTGCAACGAGTTGGAAACGACCAGAATTCGAGAATGATGGATTTCCCAGGTTCAGTAGAAAATCCATAGTCAGCCTTCAGAAAATTATTTCTCAAACGGGTGCAGATATTCTATTGACTACTTCCCACAAGTCTAGTTATAGTATAGCTCAATGGAAAAACATATTTTCAGCTAGAGGATTCGAAAACATCAAAATTAAGAGGCTTAGCGAAAATAGTAACCATCTCAATAGAAGAGAAGAAATAATGAACTGGGTTGGTAAAGAGCGTGAAAATTCTTTCGTTATTATCGATGATGATAAAACATTGAATACCTTGCCTGATAATATTAAGTCCAAACTTGTTCAAACTAGCGCAACCGTTGGATTAAATGAAGAATTAGCTAATTCTGCTATTAGGATTTTGAAATCTTCGGAAAGACTAGCTAGTTAATAAGAATATATTTTTTTTGTCTAAAATCCCATCGTAATTTGATGGGATTTTCCATTTCTACTTGATATAGTGGTAGAAACGCCTGTAGTAAAAAGCTGGAACAACGGAGATTAGTAGCAAGGGCAAAGAAATTTTACTTTCAAAATTTTGTGCTGTTGCGGTAATATGGGCTCCATGATTCATACGGGGGTATTTCTGAAATATTTGTTATAACTTCTCGCAATTTTATATAACGTCGGATTATAGTTCGTTTTTGAACTATAATGTCGCGCATTATGACACTTTGCTTTGGTAAAGCAAAGTATTTTGCCTTTCAAGTTCTCTAAATTTTTC
>Ga0114957_1003122_pt1 | contig 15201 bp, 12 predicted proteins | sample BantaG_FD_87175 | JGI IMG/M metagenome (GOLD analysis project Ga0114957, IMG submission 87175) | Marine algal microbial communities from Bantry Bay, Ireland - BantryBay_4 metaG | ecosystem: Host-associated > Algae > Red algae > Unclassified | place: Bantry Bay, Ireland | collected 2014-11-21 | reverse complement strand
TACTCCCGTTTGTTTTCGGCCGTCGCGGCGGCGACCCCCCCCCCCCCGGGGGGGGGCGGGGGCGCCGGCCCCCCCCCCCCCCCCCCGCGTGTTCACATCGCATATTCACGCGAATGTCATGTGAAAGCTGCACGGCGCTTTTCCTACCTCGAGCATCGTGCACCTGCCGCTGTGCGAGGCAGAGCGCGGCGAGCGGCCGTTGCGCGGAGCTGTCGTGAAGGAAACCGGCCCAAAAGCGATCCCACGAACTGCGTGGGAACCCACACTGGGAAACCTCCTCGACCAATGAAATCGCACTGCAAGCCACGCGATCGCGGAGCGTGCGCCATGCATCTGACGACTGGGTGACACATGCGCGCAGCCGGATGACCCCCAGACACAGATAGAAAAGCCGATCCGCCACCCTCAGACACGTCTGAAGAGCGGTCCAGACAGCAGCATCATGAGCCCAGTGAGCATGTCTGGGACCACAGCACTACTTGTGGCCCCGGTGTGGCCCACCCTCCCAGCGGCATATTGGGGACACCCCCCTCTGGCGGGTGCGTGCTGGCCACTTTCTCAGCCCCAAATCCAATCGTGGCGGCCAGATCCGCCGCTGATTGGTGCTCCGAACTGCTGAGCAGGACGCCCAGGGCGCCCCCTGGCGGCTGCAATCATTTTGATGAATGTAGCCCCGGTGTGGCCCACCCTCCCAGCGGCGCATTGGGGGCACCCCCCTCTGGCGGGTGCGTGCTGGCCGCTTTCTCAGCCCCAAATCCAATCGTGGCCGCCAGATCCGCCGCTGATTGGTGCGCCAAACTGCTGAGCAGGACGCCCAGGGCGCCCCCTGGCGGCTGCAATCATTTTGATGAATATAGCCCCGGTGTGGCCCACCCTCCCAGCGGCGCATTGGGGGAACCACCCTCTGGCGGGTGCGTGCTGGCCGCTTTCTCAGCCCCAAATCCAATCGTGGCGGCCAGATCCGCCGCTGATTGGTGCTCCAAACTGCTGAGCAGGACGCCCAGGGCGCCCCCTGGCGGCTGCAATCATTTTGATGAATGTAGCCCCGGTGTGGCCCACCCTCCCAGCGGCGCATTGGGGGCACCACCCTCTGGCGGGTGCGTGCTGGCCGCTTTCTCAGCACCAAATCCAATCGTGGCCGCCAGATCCGCCGCTGATTGGTGCGCCAAACTGCTGCGCAGGACGCCCAGGGCGCCCCCTGGCGGCTGCAATCATTTTGATGAATGCAGCCCCGGTGTTGCCCACCCTCCCAGCGGCGCATTGGGGGCACCACCCTCTGGCGGGTGCGTGCTGGCCGCTTTCTCAGCACCAAATCCAATCGTGGCGGCCAGATCCGCCGCTGATTGGTGCCCCGAACTGCTGAGCAGGACGCCCAGGGCGCCCCTTGGCGGCTGCAATCATTTTTAATGAATGTAGCCCCGGTGTGGCCCACCCTCCCAGCGGCGCATTTGGGGCACCACCCTCTGGCGGGTGCGTGCTGGCCGCTTTGTCAGCCCCAAATCCAATCGTGGCGGCCAGATCCGCCGCTGATTGGTGCCCCGAACTGCTGAGCAGGACGCCCCCTGGCTGCTGCATTCGTTTTACTGAATGTAGCCCCGGTGTGGCCCACCCTCCCAGCGGCGCATTGGGGGCACCCCCCTCTGGCGGGTGCATGCTCGTCGGTAGTCCTGTTTTTGCGGACATGCTTGTTCAGTCTGTCGGACCAGGTCGAGGTGGTTCGTTTGCCCCCACCTGAGCTAGCTGGTCAACGCCGCGCCTTTCTCGCCGTCGTCGTGGTGGTCATCCTCCCTCCCCTCCATCGACGTCCGTGTGCCGTGTTTGCTCGGAGTGCTGCATGTTCGCTACCACCGATTCGTTTTAGCTCCCACCTCGCTCCCCATTCTATTTTTTGAGGGACCACCCCTCCTCACCCCGTGGCGACTGCTGCTCTTGTCCCATTGTTGCTGCCATTTTTTCGTCGATCTGATGAGCGCTGGTGTTATTGGGCGCCCGCCCCACATTTGGCGGCCGACATGCCGGACGGGGAGCCCCGCCGCAAGCCGCGTTTTCACGCCCCCGTTGTAGCCCGTTATGCCGGGGGCGACGCGTCGTCACCGGCCTTCGCAGCTCATCTGGCCTCACTGCCGGTGGCCGGCGTCGGCACCGTGGCGAGGCGGCACGTGGCTGTCTCCAACTGCGTGCCGGTGGATGTTGCTTGGGCTATGCGTGCCCATGTTGGTGGTCCGTCTGGCTCGGCAGCGGCTGCGGGCTCGTCGGCGGCCGCCGCCGCAACGCCAACCAGTGCTCCCACTCGAAAGCGTCGGCGGACGGCGGCGGCGGCGGCACCATTGGAGGACCCTGCTGAACTGGACGGTGGATTGGAGGATACCCTTGCTGCCGCCGCGGCTGCTCCCGCCGCTCCTTTGCGGCGTCGCCGACGTGGTGCACGTTGCGTGGTCGACTCGCACGCCAAGGAGGTCCTCGGCGCGTGTGTCCGCAGTGCTTGCGGGCTACCGTCGTCTACTGCCGTCGGCAAGGGCTCGTTGCCTGTGTCGGCCGTGCTCGTTGGAGACCCGCAGGCGGGGTCTCGTGCCATCCTGTCGCGGGTCGGTGCTGGAAAGAACGACAGCTGCATCCTCTGGGCGTATCGTCGAGGTGGGCTTCTGTGCTCGTGCTTTTCGGGCACGCAGAACGCGCTCTTCCTGTCGACATCTTCGCGCAGCACGACGTGTCAGCACACGACGGCGTTGCGGTCGTGCTTGTCCGACGCCAACATCCCCTTTACCAGATTTTGGACGCGCATGCACCTGGGCTCTATGGCGGCGGACTTTGCTGTCAAGAAGCAGCTCGGGTCGTCGCTGGTGTGGGTTGCGCTCTACCGCTCCGTCTTCTCGTTGGTGTCGTTCTCGGCGGCCAATGCGGCGGCGTGCATTGCGCCTAGCTGTCGTCGTTTCCGCTCCCGGTGTGGTCATGTCACATTTGTGCGTCCTCTCCACGAAGACCATCGGGCAACGGCGGCGGCCGGCGACGCGATGGGGAACACCACGCGCTCTGCATCTTACAAAACGGCAGTGCGGGCGGATCCACCGTCTGCGATTGACGGTGTGCCGGATGACGATGTGGGTATTGAGAGCGCGCCGTGTGACACGGCACGGAGCTCGACTGACGCAGCTGAGGCGGCCGTCTCCGCACGTGTGCGTCGAAACATGCTCCCGTGTGCAGAAGAAATTGAGAGTGGCGACGTTTGGGCGAGGACGGCGGACTGGCGGGGCCTCTTCTTACGTTGTGCAGCCGGCAGTGCTGCTGGCCGGGCAAATCACCTCGCGACGCTGAAGGGCACCATGGAGGTCATGGGGAACGCCGGTCAGGTCCACCACTTGCGGCAGCCAGAGGTCGAGTCGTATTGCGGCAGTTGTGGGCGTCGGCGGGGCGAGCAGCACGTTGTCACCAAGGAGGCCGCAGTGCTGTATACACACCACCCGTCCACGCCTGCCATGCAAGTATGTTCGTTGAGTTTCTCTTGTGTTCGTTGTGTGTCTGGGTTCAATTTGTTGGCATCAGTGGCAGGCATGTCGTGAGGTGGGTAAATGCCGTGGCTGACGAGGGTGCCTTGCTCTTTCGCGCGATTCTGTCGTTTTCGTGCCTGCAATGGTCCTCTGGCAGCTCATCATCGGTCGATGGACGTGCGACGGACCGGGGTGCGGCCGCCAGGTGGAGTACGATGGCGCCGCCGATGGCCTTTTCGCTTTGAGGCGGCGGGACAAGAGGAGGCGCTGGCTTGTCTTCACTCGAGCGTTGCTGGACAAGTTATATTCCTACATTATCACAGCTCGTACGACCTACACGGCCGCCACCCGGCACCTGTCTTCCGATGTGTTTTGCTTCAACTTACGGCGCCAAGACGTGGTTAAGTTGGGCACGGCGATGCTACGGACGTTGGTTATCCCCCCCGAAACGGAAAATCTGCTCCTTGTGCGGTCCCAACCCCAAGTTCGTTGTGATCGACGGCCAAGCTCTGGGCTGCTCCGACCCTGACGATGCAAACCCCGCGCGGCTGGAGGAGGAGTGCCCTGTGCTGGACATCCCGGCCTCGTCGCTGTGCGCGATCGCTGCGCCCCCTCTACGAGCCGTCATCACCAAGATCTTGCGGTCGTCGGCGCCACTCACTGGCCCACAAGTGGTGCTGATGAATTCGTGGCACGAGCTGATCTCCATCAACGACAAGGCCTGCGTCGAGACGGCGGCGGCGCGCGTTTTCTTCCGGTTTTTTCCCTTGGCGACGAATACGGCCGCCAGCAGCGGTGCTGGCAAACGGGCGCCGCAGTCCTCCCCCGTCGGCAAGGACGACGCACCACAATTTAGTGGACTTGAGTCCAAGCTGCGAAAGGACGAAGATGGCAACGTCACGCTGGGTGGCAAAGGCACGCCATTTAAGGTTGCAGCAGAGACATGGCGCGACCGCGTTAGCATCTGCTCGCCGGACTTGAGGCGGTTCTCCAAGAGCGATGATGGCGCGTGGCTACACGTGCGCCATTTCCTACAGGCTCTGTTGGGGGAGACAGTGTCGGGCATGTTTGCCGGGCATGACGAGGCCGCGGTACGCCTGCTCTCCAACTCGCTTCGTTTGCAAGGATCCGGAAAATGGCGGGACGTCTCCGCGGCCATTGACGGCGTCGGGTTTTTGACCAACTTCTTCGGCTGGTTCGCCGACGACATTGACGCGGACGTCGAGTTCCGGATGGCTTTGCGGCTCGTGCTGCTTCGCGCGGTTGACATGGAGGTGACGGTGGACGAACTCTTCGCCAGCGCGGCCAACAAGAAGGAGAATGTGGACCGCGGCTTTGTGAATGCCGAGTCCTGCCGAAAGTGGGGTGGAGTGCCAACATCCGCCGACTACCGCGGCTGGCGGGAGAAGCAAGAGAGGGGCGGGCTCGACCTCGACGACCCCCTGGTGAGTTACGAGTCGTTTCCGGGCCTGGATCGCGTGCGACCGGGCATCAAGGACACCGCCGCCAAGCTACGGCGCGTAGGCTTCAAGGGTAAGGACCGGCATGCCGCCGACGTGGAGGGCCACGGGGACGCCTGCAACAAGGCCTTCTCGATCAAGTGCGGCTTGACCCAACGCGTCTTTAACGTGGTGTGCCCCCACGTCGTGACGCTCGGCTTCCGCTGCCTCTTTCGCGCGGAGAGCGTGAGCGAGGCTCTCTCCATCGTCCTGGAGCGCTTCCCCAAGCTCTTGGAGGTCATCTTCTACTATGTCGCATGCAAACTCGACAAGAATGCTCTACGTCGAGTGCGGCCCATACCGCGCGCCCACGGCGTGCGGTGCATCCTGGATCGTCCTCACTCCATCACGCACACGTGTTCACCCATCTACATGCCGGATGAGAGCTTGGGCTCCACGGCGGGTGTGGCCACCCAAGCCGCTGAGGTTTCGCATTCAATTGCGGTGGCCAACCGTACGAGCTTGGCCTACATGCATCCCTCGACGTACATGTTGCACAAGATGATGCAGGTGGCGCTGATGAATGTTCGAAAGCTGCAGCGCCTGGCGTCCGACAACGTCGCCGGCGAGAACGACCACGTCCCGCTCGCGCCTTTCTTCCACTCCCACATCTCGCGCCAGTGCCAGCGCGGGTCAAGCTGCAGCTGTGCAGGTGCCCGTGCGGACGACAATTCGGTGGAGCACAAGATTGCCGACCCCGAGGCCGCGGTCGTGGAGAGTGGTGAACCAACCGCAACGCCGGCGCAGCTGGTCGACACGACGGCTTGCTCAGGCGCGGGTCATGTACCTGCGGATGAATCCAGTGACGACCGCGGCGTCGGGTCTTCGACAGCCGTTGATCGACTTCTTCTCCTTCGTCCAGTCGGCCACATTGGTGTCGATGCCACCATCGTGCAAGGCGATGCGGCAGTTCATCTCGCCCCAATGAGCACACTTCCTCTGCCGGGTGTTTATGCGGATGCATTGGACGCGTTGGTCGCGGACCGGCCACCAACTGCTGTTGTCCGGACCGTCAACAAGGCCAAGATCACTTTGACTGTGTTTGACTACACCCGGCTGCAAGGCGCATTGTGGCTCAACGACGCGTTGATGAACTCCTTTGTGGGGCTCATCAACCACCGCGGCCAAGTCGTCCGCGCCGAGCGGTCACGGGGTCTTGTCGGGAACGTCGGGCTGGCACTCGTGGACGTGCCGCGTGTCTTCATGTTCAACACCTTCTTCTTCGGGCGATTGCGGGAGCGCGTGGGGTGTTACGACTACGCGGGCGTGCGGACGTGGGGATTTAAGAACGGTCTTCACATTGGCGAGGTCGACAAGGTGCTCATCCCCGTCAATGTTGAGAACACCCACTGGGTACTCGTCGTCGTCGACGTCCGTGAACGCAGCTTACTGCTCTATGACTCCCTCTTCGGCGGGGACAGGGCCTCGGTGATTGACACGATCCGGCGCTGGCTACGGGACGAGGTCGTCGATCGGCTCGGCGAAGAGGTGGCGCTTGAGTGGGGCGTCGAGGAGTGGGTATTGGTGCGCAACGAAGGTCTACCGAGGCAGCACGACTCGGGCAGCTGTGGTGTGTTTGTGATGGCGGCTGCGGATTGCTTCTCTTTGGGGCTCCCGGCTGCATTCTCGCAAGATGACATGAGTGTGCTGCGGCAGCGCATGGGTTTGGCTCTCTTTGTGGATAGCCTGACTGTGGCCGACCCGGGGTCGCAGCTCCCACTTGACGTAGCCGCTGAAACGGAGACCGATTAGTTGTTGTTGGTGGGGCTGCTCGGACGTGCCATTGTGCCTTTCCAGCCTGGATGTGGGCAACTGTTGGTAGTGAGCACCGGCCGCTATGGGCGCATTGCTTCTTGTTGCTTCTCGGTGGCGTGTTAGGAACGAGTTAAAGTTGCTTGTCTCTATATCAGCTTTTCCTCTTCACCAGCAGCTCGTTATGGTTGTCGAAGTGAGGGCAACACAATAGGAATGAAAAGCGGCAATCTCGTTACCCCCGTCGTGGATGATAACCATACTCTCGTTCGCACAACACCCAAGAGTTCGTGTTGTCGTGACAAATGCGATTGGTGTCGTATGCAGCACAGGCACTTGTACAATCGTGAACCGCCATCACCACACAGTCCCCATGGCCCACGGGGAGAACGCGCGGCTCGTCCAACGTCCAAGCACCAAGCGCGGTACCAATAAATGGTGACACCATGGCGCGCGGGCAGCCGGCTTGCCATATGACCACGACATGGAAGAATTTGACGTGAACGCCTGGCTTTCCCGGTCTGTTGCAAACTGCCATGTATTCTTCGTGTGCCTGATGCGCCTGATTTGGTGCAAGGCGAGTGGGAACCTCCGGGGGCTCACATCACTCGTCCCACAAATATCCATTTGGACACTGGCGAATGCAGGGGGGACAAAGATGGAAGGGGTGCTCCACAAGATGGTGGGGGAGAGATGTGAAAGGGAGCTAGACAGCATCAGCCGTGTCAGAAGGAAGGCAGGCATCCAGCCCGGGTTAAAGCTACCACAGAAGAGTTGCGTGCCAATAACGCACCCCGTGCAGGTGTGAGGTTCTTCGCCCAGCACGTGGCAGCGTACGCAAAGTAACAAATAAGAACGGATGAAAGACGCACTCCCGCCGCACTCTACTCTCCATCCTAGTAGTTGCGACACTCCCCTCGACTGACGGGCGTTCGTCGCTGGTCGGACTGCTGCAGCCTTCTTCTGCCCAACTCCCCCATCCAACCCGCCATTCATCGTGGCAACCGGCACGATCGCCTGTGATGTAACGGCGGCCAGCTCCGCAGCCGGTGCCAGCCCCGCCACGCACAGAGTGGGAACAACTGGCGACGAAAACGCCAAGCAGACGTCCTGCAGGAGGCGTGGGTCAGTGTCACCGCCGTCGAAGCAGCCCAACGAGAACGGGCGGCAGCGGTGACCGTGGGGCGTGAGAACAGCGCGGCGTGAGTTGGTCGCCCCACGCATGAGGCACCGCGGGCTGCGGAAGCGGCTGGGAAGAGCGCTGGGGTGACCCAAGGGCAGCAAAGGGGCGGTCTCCCGGAACCCATCCCCCACGACCAGAAACCCCGTATCGGCAGACGCGGCTGCGACACCGCCGCCAGAGATGCCCTTGACGCAGGTCAAAAATCGCCCTCAGAGACCCCCCAGACATCGGTTCTGATCCACCCCCCTCAGGAGCACTTCCAAGGCAGCCCCGTTTAGAACGGCCAAAGCAGGCTGTTGGCACGCAGACGACTCTGCCGCCAGGCAGTCGATTGATCGTCCACCACCCGATGTTCAAAGAAATGTGGACGAAATGCCGTTCCTGCGAGGTATGTTTTTGGAATGGCGATTCGGCAGCGATCAGAATGCAGGACAGAATGTCCGTTGCTGGACCGTTGCAACCATCGACGGGAGGCGCCACGCGCGGCGGTTGAAACAAGAGGACTGAGACATGGTCGGTCGATGTCAGAAGTGTCGACAGAATTGCCAACCCACATATTGGTGAACTTATGTATTTATTGAATCTCATGTTTACTTGGCCCAAAGGGTGATGGGTGAAACTGGGTGGATGTTGCGTGGGGGTCAAGCCCGCAGCTCGGTCGATGTTTCCATGAATTTGAGCTGCAGTTTTATGAGTTCTAGAGAATGTCATCTCCGAGTGCTTATCGTTCATAATGAATGTGTCGAACCCATGCTTTCATTCATTCATCGGTCCTGGAGCGTGTCTGTCCGCGGGAAAAGAGCCCGCGCAACCCCCCCGAACGCCCCATTTCGCGTCGGTTGCAGTCGGTTGTTACCCCATGCTCCCCGACCTGCTCGCCGCGTGTTGGCCACCGCCTTCTGTGCTTGAGCTAGGCGTTGGTCCCTTTTAGTTGTGTGTGTGCTCGCCTACCACTTGCTTGTGACACACGCGGGCGCTTGGGGAGCACGTTCGCAGGCCGACCTTGTCCGGGACCGCGTTCGGGTTCCTCGAGTTGTCTGGCGGGGTGCTCTCACGGGCTTGCTGTCTGCCGCCATCTGTCGGCTCCCAATGGCTCTTGGGGCATTGAGAGAGCCCGTTCCCCTCCCCCTCCTTGGTATCATCTCCCCCCTTATTTCTATCCTCCTCCGTGCGTCGGACGAGTCGGCCATCGCCCGCCAGTTGTTGGCCCTGCAGCCTGGCGGCGTGTTGGCGTGTTGTGCGTTCCCAAGCTCTGCGCCAGCTACTTGTTGGCTGATGGATCCCACGACCATTGATGTCGTGACCGACGGCTCGCAGTGCACGCCAGCTGGTGCGGTGGTGGGCGGCTCGGCAGGCTGGATGGCTGTGATCACTCACGGCTCCCGTTCGTGCTTTGAGATTGACCGGTCGGGCGTCGGCGGCGTGATGCGACAGCTGCGGTCGGTGACGTCGATGCCGTGTGTCGTGGCGCTGTTTGCGGCTGGGCCTGATGCGTATTTGTGGCTGGCCGGCGACTCGGCGGCGTCGATGCTCGAGCTGCTCGTGGCGACTGCCCACTCGACCTCGTCGGCCGCTGGTCTGCCTTGTCGTCGATTGCTTCCCCCGCCATCATCGTGCCCCCAAACCCCCAAGGTTAAGAGCGTCCCGCCTCGGACATGCCCACCCGTTCGTGGTGCGGGCGCTCCTTTATCTGTTTCCGTGCCATTGGACAAGTGTGTCGTTCCAGCCGTGGCGTCGTCTTGCGAGACGCGGGGCGGGGCAAGTTCTTCACGGGCAGTTCCGGGGCAGCTGAGGTTCTTTGTGGGCAGCTGTGCAGCGTCGGGCGCGTCACCGAGGCGTCGAGCCACTGGTAAGCACCGCACGCCGAGTGTGTCGACATGCCGGTCCGCATCGGCTCCCCTTCCATCACCCGCAACGTCTCGGAGGGGTGGCTTTTGAGCGGGCCCGCTTGGCGCCTCGCCGCCGCCGTCGTCTGGCCGTGGCGTCGGACACGGCGCGAGACGTGGGCGCGCGTGGAATGGGAGCGAGGGCAGCAACCCCCCCTCCCCTAAGCGGCGGCAGCTGGACGAAGCGGGCGGGCCCTCGGCGACGCTCAATTCGGCCGGTGTCGGACGGGACGGCATGGATGGTTTGTTTTCTTTTTACGGCATCCACGAGTCGATCAAGGACTCTGTCGCGGCCTGGGAGGACAATGACGTGGAGGAGGCGTTGCGCCGTGACGCGGCGCTTTGCGCGCGGCGAAAAATGGTGCCGACCGACGACTGTGATTCCTCTCGGTGCTCGACCATCATGGTGGCAACGCGCGCACCTGCTGACGTGTGCTCTGTGCCTGGCTTGGACACGACCGCCAGTAATGGAGGCGGCGCTCTTGTCGCCCGTGGCGGGTCCAATGCTGTCGCTGCTGACGCAACTGCCGACACCGCACCTCCCCCTCAAGGTTCGCTTACCCACATGGCCGCCAACCAGTCCTGGACGTTGGTGTTTGCGCGGCTGTTTGAGAACGGCGTGAGCACCTTCATTAGCGGTGGCCCCGGTGTCGGGAAGTCGACCTTTTTGCGCTGCTTTACGAGCTTCTTGCGCAGTCGATTGCCGCAGCCTGGTTCCGTGGTTGTGGTGGCGCCCACCGGTAGCGCCGCGAAGACGGCGAAGGGGGTGACTTTCCACTCTTTTTTTGGCTTCCCCAAGAACTACAAGATGCAGGGCGATGACCCGGCGCACGAGGCGGCGCACTTGCTCGGCCAAGATCGATGGAAGCCCATCGCCCGGCGGCTGGCCAAGGTCGAGGTGCTGCTGCTCGATGAGATCTCGATGGTGGCGGCTGACAAGCTCGACGTCATGTACAAGCTGCTGCGGCAGTCACGCCGGCAGGGCTCACCCCCGTTCTTGGTCTACACCTTCGGTGACTTTTTGCAGCTCAAGCCGACGATTGGCGCGCTGGCCTTCACCGCGCGGTGCTGGCGGCCGCTGTTTGGGGACGGTATGCTCGAGTTGACTCGTGTCCACCGTCAAGAGCAGCCCGACTTTGTGCAGGCCATCCGCGACGCTCGGCTAGGGCGGTGCACGGAATTTGTGCAGAAGCTCATGGACGAGTGTTCCGTGGACGACGAAGCGTACAAGGCGCTCGGGTGCACGGTGCTGCATCTGATGCCGCGCCACAACGACGTCATTGCACACAATGCCAAGTGCCTGCTGCGATTGTGCCCGGGCGACCGGCCCCAGGATTTCGTTGCTGTCGACAGCGTCAAGGCGGACCGGAACCGTGACCGCTCGCTACGCGACCCCGACGTGCACAATGTCTCCCCCTTCTCCCGAGACGCCGCATTTCTCGACTGCATTGCGCCGCTGCGCGTGCAGCACTGCTGTGGTGCGCGCGTTATGCTGGTGTGCAACAATTTCCTCGCCATCGGTCTCTTCCATGGCAGCATCGGGAATGTGCGCGACTACGACTGTGACGGCTCCCCTGTGGTGCGCTTTGAAAACCACCAAGTCGTGGCGGGTACGCGGGTGGGGACGCACGGTGTTCGAGACGCAGGCGTGGACTGGATCGAGGTTGCTTGCACGCCGGTTGACTTTGTGGCCTGTTTTTTTTCTTGCCCTGGTGCTTTGGCGGTGCGTCGGCAAGTTCCTTTTGTGCTATGGTGGGCGATTACGGTCCATCGGTCGCAGAGCTTGACGCTGACGGAGGCTGTGCTCGACGTGGGGGAGGCGTTTGGCGCGGGGATGGTTTTGGCTGCCATGAGCCGGGTCCCCGACAAGCGGAGAATGCACGTCCGGTCGTTTTCCGGCAGTCGCTTGCTTGCCGACCCGGAGGCCGTACGATTTTACCGCATGAGCATCCGTTGGTAGCAGGTAGGATAGGGAATACACGGGCTCTTTTCTTTCTCATCCTTGAACAATGTGTCAGACTGGATGCTCCTCCTTGATTTCCTGCTACGACCGTGGACAGCTTCTAGGAGGAGAGAAAAAGAGACAGAGCTCGATATTTATTGTGCTGCTAGATGGCCATGACATCTCGGTCACCCAACTCCGACACATCCCTATCTGACCCTGAACTGGACAGCAGAGAGCCTAGAGAGACAACCAAGTTTACAAGTAGTGGAGGTTGACCAAGTACGGTCTGCAATCGGCCGTGCTCAGTATGGCTCATGGCTCCGTGGCAGTTAGTCGGGACACCGACGCTTGTGAAGCAAGCACGCTGGCGGCAATGGGTTGCCGATCCTCAGCTGATGGCAGCCGACTTGCCGGGTCATGCGGAGCGGAAGCTGATGCCCCAACGGGATGGGGACCGACAGTCGGCACACAGGCAAGATAGTCAATCATGGAGTGAGAAACAGAAGGCAAAGAAGGCGCGGCGCTGTCAAGCGAAGGTGGAGACAAGCTCAAACCGGAAGGCCCGCCGGCGGCCCCATCTTGCACGAGTTCCCAGGGCAGCTCAAGCGCACGAGGGACGCCGACATGAGCCGCTGCAGACGCGGCGCCAAAGGAAGCACTGGCCCCCGCACGAGCAGGTGATGGGGGACCGGCAAGTGTGCTGCCGGTTGCAGAGTCGTCCGCAGGTGCTAGCTTGGCACGTTTTCCTCCCCGGTCCCGGGAGGATGTCGGCCCCACCCGCCGGGAAGCGACACGAGGCCGTGGCGGCAAAGCACCACCAGCACGAGCTCGGGCGGCAGCGGTCATAGAAGACGGAGCCACATCAGGGCAAGGACGAGCACGAGCGGAGGGCGGAGCTGACTCGGCGGACGACCGAGTTTGACGACGGATCTCAAAGCGTTTGGCCCTGCTAGCCACGACCTGCGCGGTCTTCTCAGCCCGCAACAGCTCGTCAATTTCCCGCTGACGCTGCTCCTTGGTCGCCTCCCACTCGCGCTCGACGCGCTGCTCAGGTGATCCGGCGGCAGAAGCACCGCCCGCCGATTCCGCACCTGATCAACCGACCAACCACTCGTCGTCAGTGCAGTCGCCATCGTCCGATCCGTCGTCACTCTCCACAGCACCGTCCTGTGGTGTTGGTGACTCCTCCAGCCCCGCCGTCTCGAAGTTGTGGCACGCAGCCACCACCAGCAGCGACACTTGTCGAGCAGGCGACCGACCCGCAAGCGCCAGGTGCTTCAGGATGGAGCAGAAAGCGTCCTCCCACGTCCCGACTACCAGCATACTTTCCACGGTGGTGGGAAGCGGTTCCTTGTGATGGGCGCCCATGCGGCCGACCTCGACGACCGCTGGGAGCATCCTCTTCTGGAAGTATCGTTGCGACTTGGTCGCCATGCTACAGATGATGGGGTTGACCGCGCTCATGTCCACCGCAATGGCCCACTTGCCCGAATGCGTGGGGCGACCGGCGTGAGAGCTGTTTGCCACAGACCCGGCAGGTGGCATGCGGCCAGGCTCCCCATCCGCCACTTGCCATGTCGGCCAGAACCGCGCGAGGAGCGCGCGCACTGCGGGCCACCCGGTCGCAACGTTCTTCTTCACCGCCTCGGCCTCGTTCGACTGTTGGCTGTGATGTAGGCGAGCCCAGCACAGGAAGCCGTCGCAAAAGAGGCGGCTGAGAACGTCCTTGGCATCCGTGCGTTGTGAGACGGAAGTAAGCACCTCCTCGATGCAGCGGATGGCAGTGGTAGACGGAGCGAGCGATGGTTGCGAGTCGACACGTGTGCTCCTGGCAACGGCCACAACCTCAACGACGGGATCGTTAGGGGGCTGGGTGCGTCCACCAGAGGCGTCGCCCGCAGTGCGACGCGCGATAATGAGCCCGCCCTCCTCTGGCACCAGGTCGTCGCCATCATGTGCAGTAGCGCCGGCGCTGCTGCGGAGCAACGAACCACCGAGAGGAACGTCAAGGTACCCATCCCCATCACCCGTTCCGGCACGCTCGTCCTCTTCACCAGTGTTGACGACGACGGCACCATTTGCTCCCGCGTCTGCTTCTGTTGATGCACCGCCAACTGCTCCAGGCAAAGCGTGACGAAGAAAAGTTCCGCCAATGGGCACGTCCGTCTCGTCGCCACTTGCACAGGATGGGGTACTCGGATTTGGTGGGGCCCCGACGCCGGAGAGAGGTGCCTTTAGCCCTAGACGCTCGAGCTTTAGCGCATTGGCATCGGCTATGGCATCGAGCTCCTTGTGCCGGTAAGCGTAAGAAAGCCCGACGTTGACGATACGGCTCGAGTGCTCGTCCTCGTCCGAAAAGAAGCCCAGGCGGTCGTGCACTCGGATCCATCTATGATGCGGCGCGTGCAGTGGGTTGTCGGGTAAGCACATGCGGCTGATGGCCGTGTGAAGCGCCGCGCCGGTGGGGCTCAGGTGCTCGTCCAGCGTTGTGCAAATCTCATAAAACGTCTGCAGCTGCCGCCCCAGGAAGGCCACCGTCGTGTTGTTGGTCAACCGCAGCGACCGGAAGAACTCAAGATACTCATCTCGAGCAGCGGGAGCAGCCGTGTCCACGCTCCCCATGGCCTGTAGAAAGTCAACTAATGCCAAAGAGAGGAGCCGTACAGATCAGAGGACGATGGGTGCCGAGGTCAGCGAGACACTCAATGAGCAACGTACAAAAAATCAACACCAAGCGAATGGGCTACGTCTGTGGCATGACACCAAGACCCCGAACACGTCAGATCGAGAGAAAACATACAGTCTAAAGCACAGGGACACCGCACCGGGATCAGGTCGTGGAGGAGGGGGATCACGGTTGAAGGCGTGTAGACCGGGTACGAGAAACGGCGGAGATTGGTGGTGCGAGGACAATGGTGGGGGGGTGAGGCGCCCGGGGGGCCGTACAAACGAGCGGAGCGCAACGGCAATGGCAGACAACACAAGGATCTCCTTGAGGAAAGATGCGCACAGGAGGGGGAGGGGGTGGCGGTGCGGAGTAGCGGCTCGAAGGGTAAAATGCGCCACGACGAAGGCGGGCCGTGGTGCCAGGCGTGCATGACGACGTCGGCGACGTCGGTGGGAACGGCGCCATAGCGTGTGGAAGCGCCGTGGTGCCCACGTCGGTGGTGCCAGCGTGCCCGTGTGGGGTGCACGAAGCGCGCGCAGTCATCGCTCTGGGGGACCCGCACAAACCGCCACCACTCGTGGCGAAGCGCAGTTCGAGATCGGGCCCGGGCAACTGACCGGCCCGATGTGGCGTCAAGTGTCCAAGATGCCTTAAAAATCAGTAGAATCATTTCCATAGATTGATATAATCAGATTGCGCATCCGGCCCCCCGCCCACACGCGCGGGCGCGCCCCGGTCGCCACCCACCCCCCCCCCCCCCCCCCCCCCCCCCACTCCCCCCCG
>Ga0114957_1003120_pt1 | contig 15213 bp, 1 predicted proteins | sample BantaG_FD_87175 | JGI IMG/M metagenome (GOLD analysis project Ga0114957, IMG submission 87175) | Marine algal microbial communities from Bantry Bay, Ireland - BantryBay_4 metaG | ecosystem: Host-associated > Algae > Red algae > Unclassified | place: Bantry Bay, Ireland | collected 2014-11-21 | reverse complement strand
TTGCAAGTGACATAATTGATTTTAGTTACTACAACGGAACAAGCACAGCTAGTGTTACAAGACAAATTCAAGGGACAGGTTTAGCTCCGGCAGTATTACTAATAAGTGATGGCCCTGGAGCTTATGACTATACCACAGTTCCAACAGGAAGTGTAAATAGCCATACATTTACAGTAACAAATACTGGTGGTTCACCGGCCTCAGCCATTGCTGGTGCTGGTTTAGCATTTCCATTTACATTTGAAGGTGGTTTATACCCAGGAGCAACGGGAACTTGTACAACAGCTATTGCTGCCGGTGCCACTTGTGACATTGTTGTTGATTATACTCCAAGTGCGGTGAGTGCACCTACTGATGATGATACTATAAATTTAAACTATAATGATGGTGTTGTTGGCCAATTAGCCACTCGTAATGTAACGGGTATTGCTGTGACTCCAGCCACAATAACTATTAGTGAATCTGATCCTTACAATTATGGAACATTAGCAACAGGCTCTACGGCTTTACAGACATTTGTACTTACAAATACAGGAACATTTTCTGCAAGTTCAATCGCAGAAGTTGGCTTAGCCGTGCCTTACACTTTTGAAGGGGGAACTTTCCCAGGAACTACTGGTGACTGTATAACAACATTAGCCGGTGGTGCCACTTGTAATATTGTGATTGCCTACTCTCCAAGTGCTATTAGTGCCCCAACCCATGATGACAGCATCGATATTAGTTATAATGATGGTGTTAACGGACAGAACACTTTAAGAAATGTGACTGGTACAGCGGTTACTCCTGCCAATATTACTATTAGTGAAACAGACCCGTTTGATTACGGAACCATTGCTGATGGCTCAACACTCACTCATATATTTACATTAACAAATGGTGGTGGTTTTACTGCAACCAGTTTATTAGAAGTGGGCTTAGCTGCACCATTTGGATTTTCAGGTGGGGGAACCTTCCCAGGAACGGCCGGAACTTGTACAACAACCATCGGACCAGGGGCCAGCTGTACAGTAGAGGTTGAGTTTATTTCATCAGCCACTGGTTTTTATAGCGACACTATAGATTTTACATATGATAATGGCGCAACAACCGTTAGCTCTACAAGACAAGTGCAAGGTACTAGTGCTGCTCCGGCACTATTAGTAGTACTTGAGGTGAACCCTTATGACTATGGGGACGTAACTAATGGTGCAACAGCGACATATACATTTACTATTCAAAACACAGGTGCGGTTGATGCTTTAGGGATGGGTGGTGCCGGACTTGCCGCTCCATTTACATTCGCTGGTGGCGCTTACCCTGGAACGGCTGGAACTTGTGCCGCTATATTAACTCCAGCCGCCACATGTGAAATTGTGATTCAGTTTTCTCCAACATCACTTGGCTTATTAAGTGATGCCATTGAAATAAATTATAATGATGGCGCCAGTGGGCAAACAACTAGCCACCCAGTTGAAGGAACAGGTATTACTCGTGCCACTCTAACTTTAAGTGAAGCTAACCCATATGACTTTGGTTTAATTGCAAATGGTGGAAGCATCTTTCACACGTTTGTTATTACAAACAACGGAGCAACTACGGCTAGTGCATTAACTGAAGTAAGTTTAGTAGCACCATTTACATTTAGAGGTGGTGGCTACCCAGGAACTGGTGGGGACTGTACTGCTTTACTCGCCGGTGGTGGTACAACATGTAATATTGTTATTGAATTTGCACCAACCTCACTTGGAACCCCAGCAGGTCTTGTAGACATAAACTATAATGATGGTGTAGCAACACAAAATGTCGATAAAGTTTTACAGGGTACAAGTGGAGCACCAGCAGTATTAGAAATTAGTAATGCTCCCACTTATAATTTTGGAACTCAATCGATTGGTTCAATTACAGAGCATACATTTATAATAAACAATACAGGTGCTGTTGATGCCTTAACTATGGTTGATACACCTGGAGCTTTAGCTTCTCCATACTCTTATAAAGGTGGTTCTTACCCTGGAGCCGGTGGTGATTGCGCTACTACTTTGGTAAGTAGTGCCTCTTGTACTATAGTAGTTTTATATAGCCCAACAGGTGCTGGAACCTTCCCAGACACAATTAGTTTAGATTATAACGATGGAGCCACAGGGCAAGTATCATTACGTGATGTGACGGGTGACTCTGCTCCTCCTGCACTTTTAACAATGACTGGGCCTAATCCATTTGATTACGGGAATGTAACAACAGGAAACGCCAGTAATAATGTATTTACCTTAACTAATGGTGGCGGTGTTGCTGCAAATAGTATCACTGAAGTTAGTTTAGCTTTACCATTTCAATTTACTGGTGGAACATTCCCGGGAACAGCTGGTACTTGTACCGCAAGTTTAAGTGCAGGCTCTTCTTGTGATGTGGATATAGAGTACAGACCTACAGCAACAGGCTTTGCCAGTGATATCATAGATTTTAGTTATGACAACGGAACAAGCCTAGCTAATGTTACCGGTGGCGTGCAAGGAACAGGATTAGCTCCGGCGACATTATTAATTAGTGAAGGGCCGGGAAGTTACGACTATACAACAGTTCCAACAGGAAGTGTAAACACACATACCTTTACAGTTACTAATACAGGTGGTTCACCAGCCACATCAATTGCTGGTGCCGGTTTAGCATTCCCGTTCTCATTTGAAGGTGGGGCTTACCCTGGAACAACGGGCACATGTACAACCACAATTACTGCTGGTAGCACTTGTGATATTGTTGTGGACTACGCACCAAGTGCGGTGAGTGCACCAAATGATACAGACACCATCGAAATTAATTTTAATGACGGTGTAATAGGGCAACTTGCCACTCGCGGCGTTGAAGGTATTGCCGTCACCCCAGCAAGTCTTACGATTAGCGAAACTAACCCATATAACTATGGAACCTTAGCAACTGGCTCAACCGCACTTCACACATTTGTAATAACAAATAGTGGTAGTTTTGGGGCCAGCTCTATAGCCGAAGTTGGCTTAGCCGTTCCTTACACTTTTGAAGGCGGAACTTTCCCAGGTACAACAGGAAATTGTATTGCCACTTTAGCCGGTGGTGCCTCTTGTAATATAGTGATTGCTTACTCACCAAGTGCCGTGAGTGCCCCAACTCATGATGATACCATTGATATTAGTTATAACGATGGTGTAGTTACACAAAATGCATTGAGAGATGTAACAGGAACGGCAGTAACTCCTGCTCTAATTACAATTAGTGAAGCCGACCCATTTGATTATGGTACAATTGCTGATGGTTCAACACTGACACAAATATTTACTTTAACAAATGGTGGTGGTTTTACTGCTACCAGTTTATTAGAAGTGGGCCTGACCACACCATTTGTATTTTCAGGTGGGGGAACATTTCCAGGAACGGCCGGGACTTGTACAACTTCGATTGGTGCCGGTGCAGCCTGTACGGTTGAAATAGAATTTGCTCCTTCAGCCACTGGTTTTTACAATGATGTGATGGACTTTAGCTATGACAATGGTGCTACGACTGTAAGTTCAACTAATCAATTACAAGGTACCAGTGCAGCTCCAGCTTTAATTACAGTTTTAGAGGTGAACCCATTTGATTACGGTAATGTAACTGATGGTGCAACAACAGTACATACATTTACAATTCAAAATACAGGTGCAGTTGATGCTGTAGGAATGGGTGGTGCCGGACTTGCGGCTCCATTTACATTCGCAGGTGGCGCCTACCCAGGCACAGCCGGAACTTGTGCAGCTAGTTTAATTCCGGCGGCTACTTGTGAAATTGTTGTCCAATTTTCACCAACATCATTAGGGCCTTTAAGCGATACCATCGAAATAAATTATAACGATGGAGCAGGTGGGCAAACAACTTCTCACCCAGTTCAAGGAACGGGTATTACTCGTGCAATGCTCACTTTAAGTGAAATAGACCCTTACGACTTTGGCTTAATAGCTAATGGTGGAAGTATTTTCCATACCTTCCAAATTACAAACAGTGGTGCTACAGCCGCAACTTCACTTTTAGAAATTGGCTTAGCTGCACCCTTTGATTTTAGAGGTGGTGGTTATCCAGGAACAGGTGGTAACTGTAGTGCCAGCTTAGCAGGTGGCGGTGGAATTTGTGATATCGTAGTTGAGTTTGCACCAACGTCTTTAGGAACACCTGCAGATCAAATAGATATTTCTTATAATGACGGTGTGACAACTCAAAATGCTTTAAGAAATATTCAAGGAACTAGTGGTGCTCCAGCTCTATTAGACATTAGCAATGCGCCTATTTATAACTTCGGAACAAGATCAATTGGTTCAATCACAGAGCATACTTTTACAGTAAATAACACTGGAGCCGTTGATGCTTTAGCTGTGGTAGACACTGGTGGAGCTTTAGCCTCGCCTTACGCATATAAAGGTGGGTCTTACCCTGGAACAGGTGGTAATTGTGCGGCCACATTAGCAAGTAGTGCCGCTTGTAATATAGTAGTATTATATACTCCAACTGGTTCAGGAACATTTAACGATACAATTAGTTTAGATTATAATGATGGAGCTACAGGGCAAGTTTCCCTTCGTGATGTAACCGGTGATGCAGCTCCGCCAGCTGTATTAACAATTACAGAAACTAACCCGTATAATTTTGGTAATGTAACATTAGGATCAACAAGTTCTCATGTATTTACAATTTCAAATACAGGTGGTGTTTCAGCAGGTAGTATTGCTGAAATTGGTTTAGCTGCTCCTTATGGTTTTGTTGGTGGTTCATTCCCTGGAACTTTAGGTACTTGTAGTACTACTTTAAGTGCCAGTAGTAGTTGTGATATTCAAGTTGAGTTTGCACCAGTAGCCTCAGGTGTGCAGATTGATACCATCGATATTAGTTACGATAGTGGAACAAGTACAGTGAGTGTTACTCGTGATGTTACTGCAACTGGTATTTCGCCAGCTATATTAACAGTGAGCGATGGGCCTGGTGCTTATGATTTTAGTACTGTACCAACTGGGAGTTTAAATACACACACATTTACTATTACAAACTCAGGAGCATCACCAGCCACAGTTATGGTGGGCGGTGGTTTAGTCGCCCCTTATAGTTATGAAGGGGGAACTTACCCTGGAACAACTGGTGATTGTGCTGGGAGCTTACCAGCTGCCGGAAACTGTGAAATTGTTGTGGTTTATAACCCAACAGCTTTAAGTGCCCCAGATGATAATGATACTATTGATATTAGTTATTATGATGGTGCAGCTACAACTAGTGCTACCAGAGATGTAACTGGTATTGCGGTGGCTCCAGCTGACTTAGATATAAGTGAGACTGATCCTTATAGCTTCGGAACATTTGCCGTAGGTGCAACAACAACACATACTTTTACAATTACTAATAACGGTGGCTTCCAAGCCACAGCCATTGCTATTGCTGCCTTTACACCAGATTATACTTTTTTTGGTGGAAGTTTCCCTGGTACGGCAGGTACTTGTACTTCAAATTTAGCCGCGGCTGCCTTTTGTACGATTGTACTACAATACAACCCAACCACTGCTGCAACACATAATGATACAATTGTGGTAAATTATAATGATGGAGTTGATCCACAAGTTTCAAATAGACAAATTACTGGTATAGGTGTGCTTCCTGCAAACTTAGGTATCAGTGCGACTGATCCTTACGATTTTGGAACCATAGCTGTGGGTTCGACATCAGGAAACGTATTTACTATATCTAACTCAGGTGGGCATATTGCAAGTAGCTTGACTGAAATTGGTTTGGCACTTCCATTTCAATTTGTGGGCGGGTCATACCCCGGAACTGGTGGTACTTGTGCTGCCACGTTAAACCCAGCCACAAGCTGTACAGTTTTTATTGAGTTTGCACCGACTACCACTGGTCTTGCTAATGATGAGATACAATTAAGTTATGACAATGGCGCGGTTACTGATATTGCTACAAGACAAGTACAAGGTAATGGTTCATCAGTGGCATCAATCACTATTAGTGAAGCGCCAGACTATACTTTTCCAGATACGACTGTTGGCACAACAAGGTTACATACATTTAATTTAACCAACACTGGTGGTGTACCTGCCACATCATTAGCTGGTGGTGGTTTAGTAGCTCCATTTACATTTGCCGGGGGCTCATACCCTGGCTTAACCGGAACTTGCACAGCAACACTAGGAGTTGGTTCTTCTTGTACGGTAGTGATTGAATACGCACCGACAGTTGCAGGCCTTGGGTCTGATTCAATAGATATAACTTATTTTAATGGTGCCGGAGGGGCAGCGAATAATCGAGTGATTAGTGGTACAGCACTAAACCCAGCAGTATTATCACTTAGCGAAGGTCCATTTTATGACTACGGTGTGGTCGCAAATGGTGGAACGGAATCACATACTTTTGTATTAACAAACAGTGGGGGAAGTACTGCCACAGGTATTTTAGAAACAGGAATTGCAGCTCCATTTGATTACTTAGGTGGAGGTTACCCAGGAACAGGTGGTAACTGTACTGGAATTTTAGCAGCGGGAGCTACTTGTAACTTAGTAATTCAATTTACACCAACCGCGCTTGGAACACCAAGTGATACTATTGATATAGCATATAATGATGGGACTGACCCACAATCAACAACTCGTGATGTTCAAGGTACGGGTGGTGCACCAGCATTATTAACAATTGATAGTGGACCTACTTTTAACTTTGGTTCTAGGGCCACAGGAAGTGTCACGGATCACACATTTACAATTGATAATTCAGGAGCAGTAAGTGCTACATTAATGGCAGATGCCACCAGTCTCGGTGGACCATTTTCTTTTAACGGCGGAACTTACCCAGGTGTTGGCGGAAGTTGTGGAACTTCTTTAGCCACTGGAGCTACTTGTACAATTGTTGTTAGGTATCAGCCAACAGCACCTGGTTTAATTACTGATACCATAGATATTAACTATAACAACGGAGTTATATTAACCAATACAACTCGCGACATTGAAGGTACAGGAGCCACTCCTGCTAATATTTCAATTAGTGAAACTGAACCATTTAACTTTGGAACTTTCCCAGCGGGCTCAGTGACGGAACATACATTTACATTAAATAATAGCGGACAAATCACTGCCACAGCAATGGCTGAAATTACATTAGCGCCTCCATTTAATTTTAAAGGGGGAACTTACCCGGGAAGTGGTGGCTCATGTACTACCTCTTTAAGTGGAGCTGGAACAACTTGTACAATAGTTACAGAGTTTACACCAACAGCAACAGGTATTCAAAGTAGTACAATTACAGTTTCTTATAATAATGGTGCAGCAGTAGTTAATGCCACACGTGGCGTGCAAGGTACTGGTGTGAGTGCTGCGACATTAACAATTAGTGATGGTCCAACTTATAATTACGGAACTGTTCCTACCGGTGGTAATAACTTACATACCTTTGTTGTTACTAACACGGGTGGTTTTCAGGCGAGCTCCATTGCGGGTTTAGGCTTAGCTGCACCATACAGTTTTAATGGTGGTTCTTTCCCTGGTACCGGTGGAGATTGTTTGACAACTTTAAATGCAGGTGCCACTTGCCAGATGGTTGTGGATTATGCGCCAACTCTTGTGAGCTCTTCTGATCCAGATTCAATTGAAGTGGGTTATTATGATGGTGTTACAACTCAAAGTGTAACTCGCGATGTTGTTGGTATTGCAGTGGCTCCAGCGACATTAACTATTAGTGGCCCTGACCCTTATAACTTTGGAACATTAGCCACTGGTGCAACGGCATTTAATACATTTACAATTACAAATACTGGAAGTTTCACTGCAAGTTCAATTAGTGAAACAGGTGTAGGAACTCCATTCAAATATTTAGGGGGGACTTTCCCAGGTACAGGTGGTGACTGTACAGCAACACTAACTGCAAGTTCAACATGTGACATTGTTGTTGAGTATGCACCAACAATTCCTGGCACAAACACTGATGATATAGATATTACTTATAACGACGGTGTAGGAACACAAAGTGTACAACTACAAATCGATGGTATTGCAGTAACTCCTGCCCTTTTACAAATAAGTGAAGCTGACCCTTACAGTATGGGTACAGTTTCTGTGGGCAGTAAGTCCACGCATATATTTACAGTTACAAATACAGGTGGCCATGATGCAAGTGCTGTCGCAGAGGTGGGAATAGCCACGCCGTTTAAATATGTGGGTGGTTCCTACCCAGGTACTGCCGGAGATTGCGGAACTATAATTTCTAGTTTAGCTGTTTGTTCCATTGAAGTTGAATTTGAGCCGGCTGCGACAGGTTTATTTGAAGATACAATTACGTTTACGTATAACAATGGGGCAACTGCACAAGTTGCCAACCGTGACATTGAAGGTATCGGTGCTACTCCTGCAGTAATTACAATTTCAGAAGTGGACCCTTATGATTACGGAAGTGTCACTCAGGGTTCATCAGCTTCTCAAATATTTACCTTGACTAATACGGGTGGTGTAACCGCTACTTCAATGGCAGGGACTGGCTTAGTAACACCATATAATTTTTTGGGATCATCATATCCAGGTACTGGTGGAAGTTGTGGTGGGTCACTGGCGCCTGCGGCCATGTGTACAATTGTTGTTGAATTTGCTCCGACAACATTGGGCACATTAACTGATGCCATCGAAATTGCCTATAACGATGGAACAATTACTCAAACTAGTATTCGAACTTTAACTGGTGCAGGTATTGCTCCGGCTGTTTTAGAAATTGATAGAGGGCCAACTTACGATTATAACTTAATCGCAGCTGGCGGTATTAAAACAGAAGTTTTCACAGTAACTAACACCGGAGCAAGTATAGCCACGGCTATAGTTGAATCTGGCTTAGCATCACCTTTTGAATTTTTTGGCGGCAGTTACCCAGGTACGGGTGGTTCTTGTAGTGCTAGTTTAGCACCTACAAACTCTTGTACATTGGTTATTGCATACAGACCTATAGTCCCAGGTGTGGATTCCGACGTTATTGATTTAGATTATAACAACGGTGCGGTCGCACAGACGGCTAACCGTGCGGTACAAGGTACAGCAGGTGCTCCGGCTTCTGTGGCAATAACCACTAACCCTTATGATTATGGAACAGTGGCCGTGGGTGGTACTGTTACAAATACATTTACCTTAACTAACAGTGGTGGTGTTTCCGCTGATGCACTCGCTGACTCAGGACTGCTTGGTTTACCTTTTGAATTTAAAGGTGGAACTTACCCTGGTGTGGGTGGAACATGTTTAACTGATATTCCGAGTAGCTCCGCTTGTACAGTTGTTGTTGATTTCAAACCAACGGCTGTAGGGCCCGCAACAGATCAAATTGAAATTAATTATTATGACGGAGTTATAATAACTAGTACTACAGGAGATGTCTCAGGTACAGGGGCATTACCTGCAAACTTAAGCATTAGTGAGTCGGATCCTTACAACTACGGAACTCTAGCTGTGGGATCAACGGATTCCCATCTATTTACAATTACAAATAGTGGTGGAGTGTCCGCCACATCAATTAACGAAGTGGGCTTACTTGCACCATTTACATTTTTAGGTGGATCATTCCCAGGAACGGGGGGTACATGTACTGCTACATTAAATGCAGGAGCTAATTGTCAAATAGCAGTTGAATTTGCGCCAACTTCAACAGGAGCTCAATCAAGAACCATAACTATCACTTACTTTGATGGCTCGGCCACACAAAATGCTCTGAGAAACATTACGGGTACGGGTGCAGCGCCTGCAAACTTAACTATTTCTGAATCTGACCCTTATAACTTTGGCAGTGTAACTAATGGCGCCAGTGAAACTTATACTTTTGATATTACAAATGCCGGCGGTGTTCCTGCCTCAAGTATTTCAGGCTCAGGTTTAGTCGCCCCATTTAATTGGGCTGGGGGAACCTTCCCAGGAACGGCCGGGGATTGTACTGCAACCCTAGCTGCCGGTGCCACTTGTAAAGTGGATGTTGAATTTGCACCAACTATAGCTGGCCTGCAAACGGGAACTTTTACAATAAACTATAACGATGGTGTTGCCGCGCAAACTTCAGATCGAGATGTTTCAGGTACAGGGGTTACTCCTGGAGTTCTCACAATTAGTGACGGAGCCATTTACGATTTTGGTAGTGTTGTAGTCGGTAACCAAATAGATTATGTATTTACAGTTTTTAAAACAGGCGTTACGGATGCAACGGCAATTATTGAAACAGGATTGAGTGCACCATATACCTTCCCAGGTGGAAGTTATCCGGGAAGTGGTGGAACTTGTGGAGCTGTAATTTCTGCCGACTGTACAATTGTTGTAAGGTTTAGGCCAACAACAGCCGCAGTTGGAATAAATGATACCATTGAATTAAGTTATTTTGATGGAGCTGCTTCTCAAGTGGCTGAAAGAGATATTACCGGTACGGGTTCAACTCCTGCCTCCATAAATATTAGTGATGGACCAACTTATGATTACGGTACAGTGCCAGTGGGTGGAACCGGTGAGTGGACATTTACTTTAGATAACGTTGGTGGTTTTGGTGCCAGCGCAATGTCAGAAGTAGGTTTAGCTGCTCCATTTAATTTTAAAGGTGGATCTTACCCAGGAACAGCAGGTTCTTGTGGCTTAACTTTAGGAAGTGGCTCAAACTGTACCATTGTGGTTGAGTTTTCACCCACAACTACAGGAACACAGCCTGACGTTATCGATATAAGTTATTTTAACGGGACAGCTACGGTGAACTCACAACGAAATATTCAAGGTTCTGCCGGGTCACCAGCTCTACTTTTAATTAGTGATGCGCCCACTTACGATTTTGGAAAGTTAGCTGTTGGCACAAGTGCAACTAAAATATTAACAGTAACCAATACAGGTGGTATACCAGCCACATCAATGTCAGGTGCAGGTTTAGCTGCTCCCTATGGATTCACTGGTGGCCTGTTCCCGGGTACAGGTGGAGATTGTGGTACTTCGTTGGCTCCAAGCACTGCATGTACTGTAGAAATTGTTTATAATCCAACCACTGCTTCAGTAGATGTGGACTCTTTAGATGTTTTTTACAATGATGGGTTAACGGGTACTGTAGCAAATCGTTCAATTAGTGGCGAAGCGGTTAACCCAGCCTTACTAGTAATAAGTGACGGCCCAACTTTTGATTTTGGTTTATTATTAACGGGCTTTAGTGCCTCAAAATTATTTAATGTAACTAACTCAGGTGGAGCCGATGCCTCATTAATGTCAGGGGCATCGTTACCAGCTCCCTACTCCTATGTTGGTGGAAGTTACCCTGGTACTGGTGGAACTTGTGGAACAGATCTAGCAATTTCTGCAAGTTGTACAGTTGAAGTTATATACACCCCATTTGCCACATCAGTGGATACGACAACTTTGAGTATTAACTATAATAACTCAGCCAGTTCAGTGAGCTCTAGCCGTGGTATAACCGGAAATGGTTATTTCCCATTGCCAAGTTTAGCTTTATTTGACCCTTTAACAACACCAAATAATGATACGACTCCAACAATTAGAATCACGGACCTAGTAGATGGCCTTTTAGTTAATCTATATGCAGATAGTTCATGTGCGGGAGCCATTCAAAATGCAGGTGCAGTAACAGGCACTAGTATTGATTTAACATCAGCTCCACTTGTTGATGGAAGTTATAACTTTAGAGCTGTTGTGCAAGATTCCTACGGCAATTTAAGTGGCTGCTCGGCTTCAAATGCCAATTACGTATTAGATGCTACGGCTCCTGTTCCATCATCTTGGGCATGGGCATTTATTAATGGTGTCACTGATGGTGGTTTTTCAAATAACTCAAACCCACATATGCAAGTCACAGGTATAGCTTCAGAAAATGGGACAACAATACAATTGTATGATAACAACACCTGTGTATCAGCTAAAGGAAGTGATCGAACTGTAGCCAGTGGGCAATCTACATTCTTGGATGTAAACTACGCCTTTGATGGATCAGAAGATGGGTTAAAAGAGTTTTATGCTGTTGCTACAGACGCTGTTGGTAATGTCAGTGTATGTGACACAATTACTCTAGATTATACTTTAGACACACAAATATTTGCTCCAGTATTAACAGGTGGTATTATTTGTAACGAAGTATCAGGGCCAAACCCAACATTAAGTGTAACCTGTGAACCAAATGCCACAGTGTCCATTGGTTTAGGTGGTTCTTCAGCTGCAGTACTTGATCCAGACCCGACAACACAAGCTTGTGGTTTAGCAGGGACTGCTAGTATCCCACTAAACTTTACCACAGATGGTTTAGCATCAATTGAGATCACACAAAGCGATGCTGGAGGAAATAACTCAACTATTACAAGTTGTATTTCTACAATTCAAACAAATGCGGTAGTGGCATCAACAACACCAAGTACAAATGAAATTGTTTTTGATAATAAAACAAGCTTTCCTTTAAGTGGTACCTGTTCGCATGTAGGTACAGCTAATGTAAGAGTGACAGGTGTTTTTGCAGGGAGTCCAACAACAATTGATTGTAATCCAGGTGGTACTTGGTCAACTACCATAGATTTTTCTCCACTTCCTGATGATGATTTAAGTTCAGAGACCTTAAATATCACCCACTTTCCTGGTAGTGGAGCCATTGATGGAGTAGATGCCCCTAGTTTTAATAATTGTAGAGCTGTGGCAACTTTTCAGTCTTATTCGAGAATAAATAATATGGAATATGAAACAGCTGGAACTGCCGACCAGGTTCCTATTTGGGACTTTGGTGACGGATCAGCTGAGCTTCAACAGGCGACGAATGTCAGTCGTGTTTTTGCTGGTACAGCATATCCATATACAGTAAATATAAAACATTGTCCTCGTGAGATCACAAGAATATCTTATACAAGGTCTGGCGGAACTTATAATACAATAGTTGCAGACCTTGCTAACTTTATGCCGGCACCATCAAATCAATATACATCTCTTAACTATATATATATGAATAACAATAGTAATACTGCTGATATTTATGGGTTATCAGGAGACTTCCCAGAAATAGATGATATGCCAGCTCTTAGTGAGTTTAGTTTGTTTTATCATAGTAATCTTACTTCGTTGCCTACAACTATGAGTTGCCCAGGTAAAGTTTTACGAAGATTTAGGCATTACTACCCAACCCAATCAACAAATGCATATACTCATCCAGTTGTAGGAGCTGATTGTTATGACTCAATAACCTACTATGACCAATATAGTGCCGGAGGCAATGCAAGTAACTATACAGGAAATGCCATGGAAATTGGGAACTTCATTAATAATATTACTTATTATAGAATCTATCGTCTAGGGCTAAATGTTGTTATTCCAACAGCAATTACCACTCCAAGTTTAGGACGTTATCAGGTCTATCAAACAGAAATTTATGGTGGCTCATCAACAGGTACTGCTGTTCCTGATTTGTCCGCTGCTTTAGCGCTTAGCTATTTTGATATTAGAGATATAGGTTTTACGGGGACACTTGCAGCTAACAACGCTGACAATTGGCCCGCTGGATTAAGAAGTTTTTATATTGGTAATGACCCAATCTCGGGTACCATTTCAGATACGTTTTTAATTAATGCACCAGCAGCTTTACAAAACTTTTATATAGTTAGCACTGTAATAGGCGGTGATCTGCCAACAATTTCTCATTTAGCTGCATTAAGAACGTATTATGCGTATAGTAATTTATTTGATATCGACACCTTTCCTGACCCAACTGGAAGAAGCTTGTTAACTCATTACTATATTCATGGAAATCCAATAACTAACTCTACTGGGCCATATAATCTTCCTGATTGGACAACACTTCCAAACCTTAGATACTACTATGTTAATGGTGCAGACTTTACGGGCGAATCTATGGGGTTAAGTGATTTATCGAGTACAAATATTTATGACTTTAGAGCGCAAACTAATAATAATATTAATTTCACAGATTATAATTTACCGACCACATCTGGGAATGATTATCGATACTTCTTTATTGAAAATAACAACTACACTGGTGGTACAGGTGCTAACGTTGAGCCTGGTGTGCCAACAAGTTACCGTTTCCAGTACTTAAGAGTAAGAAGTTCAAGTATGAGCCAAGCTGAGTGTGACGATATGTTTGATAATGTATGGGATAACAGAGTAGCTATTAATACAGTAGTAACAACTATACAACCTAGATTTGAAGTTAATAGCGGGCAGTGTACATTTGATGCAGATCAACTTGATAGAAAAGCGGGTACAGGAGTTTATGTGGGCGATGGATTACTACCAGATCATAATATCCGATTCATAGACTAAGCTAGTAACTTAACTAACTAGATGAAGCGTCAACACACCCTAGGCACTTTAATAATTAAGCTAACCATTTGTATATATATTTTAACTTATTGTATGCCTTGTTGCGAAATATATTTATTTAAACCTAAGCGTAGTATGTGCTTTTAAATAGGTTTTTATTTCTTTTCTCTGCATATATCATTTAAAAAACTACCAGATAAAATCCCTGTTTTTCCGTCGCAAACCCGTGTTTCTTTTGTGCAAGGAGCATCAGGGGTTAAATAAGTAACAACACTTTGTTGGTCATTCATTGGCTCGGATGAAAAGGGGTGTTCGCACGTTTTTTCATCTAAACATTGAGTATAAATAGCTGCGGAGTTACCAGAGAGTTTTCCATTTTCTTTACATTCTCTAAGTGAGTCTATGCAGCTGTTATCCGTAGGCTTATATTCAGTAGTAAATAGGATTAGAGTATCCCCAGTTTGCATAATCGCACCATCCGGAGATAAGCATTCAGCGAAAGAGAGAGAACTTGAGAGCAATATTAATAACAAAGTCTTCATATACATATTATTACAATTTAATGTTATTACGGCAAATAGCTATGTAAATTAAAGTTTTTCTTATTATTTAGGGCTAGTTTCTTTCTTCTGTTTAACAACCTTAAGTCCAGTAAGCAAAAGGTGCTTAGCAAAAGGTGCTTAGCACCTTTTGAGTCCTACTGTGTTAAAAATAGAGCGAAGGTGGTCCGCACCTTTTGAGTCTTTATATATCTTAAAAAATAACCTGACCAAAAAATAGTGCACAGCAGTTTTTTTTTTTTTTTTTTTTTTTTGGGGGGGGGGGGGGGGGTTGATATTTTGGGAAGATCGTCTCCAGAGGGGAGACCAGAAGGGAAGGGAAAAAAAACAAAATGCCCAACAAAGTTATCAGAAAAAAAAAATTTCAAAAC
>Ga0114957_1003116_pt1 | contig 15221 bp, 11 predicted proteins | sample BantaG_FD_87175 | JGI IMG/M metagenome (GOLD analysis project Ga0114957, IMG submission 87175) | Marine algal microbial communities from Bantry Bay, Ireland - BantryBay_4 metaG | ecosystem: Host-associated > Algae > Red algae > Unclassified | place: Bantry Bay, Ireland | collected 2014-11-21 | reverse complement strand
TTAAACTACTGTCTATTTTATTAATTTCATCGTTGAAAATACTCGCCATATCTATGGATATGCCTGCGTTTTTCGCCTTGAACTTAAAAAAATATTCTCGCACTTTAAATAGCCCAAACTCAAATACGTCTGGTATACTTTTAATCGATAGGGTTACTTCAGAACTAAAGTCTTCCAATAAATCAATACACATAATTAAATCATTTTAATAAAGTCAATTTTCCTTTAAAAGATGCATAACGATATTTTTTTATTCAAATTCATTTGGGTTTTAACAGCAAAGTGTTTCATATAAGAAACTATTCATTTGTCTGTACCTTTGCTTACCGCATGAACTCCCGTTGAGCGTCTAGTGTCTTAAGAATTAATATTTTAATTTTTCATATTTATCCCACAGTCCCCAGTATGCACCAACAGTACCTTCTCCGTGGACTTTCCAGGATTCATCAAATGAAGAAAATAAAAGGTTTCAATGTCTTCCTCCTTAGCCCAAATCTGCGTTTGAATAAAGTATTTAATTGCATTTTCTAAAGAAGGAATAGACGCTTTTGTATTTCTCCATGACTAGGCCAACCTGTCTCTGTTATGATAACTTTTTTTCCACCGCTTGCATTGCGAGTCTGTTTATACATCTCTTGCATATGGTTTACTGAATGTTCAAATATAGTCCCTTCCCAGAACGGATAACAATTAGATAAGATTACGTCACAAGCTTCAGTAATCTGTTGGTGGACAGAGAATTCGTAATATGCATCAACGTAGCCGACAGGAATATCATTGATATGATCTTTTACATAGTTAATAGAAGTAAGAAGCTGTTCTACAGATAAATCATTGCGATACAAAACTTCGTTGCCTACCGCAGCGATATCTACATAACCTTAATTGGATAATTTAAGTAGTCCTTCTACTTCTCTTTTATTTATTTCGGGATCATCACCCAACCATGCACCTACTAATGTTTTGATGCCAAATTCTTTTGCAATAAAGGGAATGAGTTCATTGCCTCTGTACATGAAAATGATCTGACCCATTTTATATAAGGATGGAGTATATCCATCCGCCTTCTTATTTGCTCTTCACTGATAATATCTCCAGGCTGTTGACCTTCACCGTATAAACTAAAACATATGCCATGTATACCACTTTCTAATGCTTCCCGAAATAAATCGCGGAGACCTTTATCTGAATATTGAGAAAATCAATAAACTGATCCTTATCTTTAGGCGAAGTATAAGGTTTTCTATTTGTGCCGATTAATGATGACATCTTGTCTATTTTTTTAATTTAGTTTAATTGACAATTTTTTATATGTGTTTCAATTCATTCTTTTTGTGCAAAATTATTTTGCTGGTTCTAATTTAACAGCAGGTACCAAGACAGAATCCAACAGCACTTCTTCATCTCCATTATGTGTCTTTGAAATCTCATTCCCTCCTTTTGATAAGCCATCAAATATTCCATTATCTACTTCATCCCACAAGGCATATTTTGCTTTACCATCTACAGTGAATAAACCAAAGTAGTTTTCAGACCCTCCAGGATTTCCTGCGTCCTTCCACGGCTCATCAAATGCTTCAAAATAGAAACACGAAATATTGTGTTCGTCTGTCCATTCACGAATCAGCTTGTGAAAAATAGCTTCTTTATATTCATCTGCAGCTCTTGACCCATCTGGTCCATAGTGGCCGTTAGAATAACTTGCCCATCCTGTCTCACCTATGTGTATGGGCTTATCGACACCAAGACTTTTCATATATGACTTCGTATCCTCGTATTGATTTATAGCATATTCTAAAGCGAGCTGCATTGTTGAATTAATCTGCACTGCTTTAGATTTTTTAGCATTTGCAGATGAGACACCCCAAAATATAGGATTGTAGTGTGTGTCGTGCATTGGATATGTATGTACGGATATAAAATCGACTGCTTTATATAATTTTTCTAAATCCTCGACATGGTAAATTGCATCGCCACCACCCCATGAGGCAAAATTGTCTGAACTTGTTATCCAAATATCGGTTGATAACCCCCCCGTTTTTTTAAGCTCTTGCAAGTGGGTCACATATTTTAGAATTACCCAGGGTTGTACAAAATAACTTGTGGCCCATTTCACCATAGCTTCATTCCCAACCGCAATAACTTTTACAATGTCTGGATACTCATTTGCCAATGAGACAGCGGTATCTATCTCCTTTAAATTGTCAACTTCACTCTCTTTTTCATGATCTGGGTGATCTGTAAAAGCATGTGCACAATTAATCCATGCACCTAACATAACATACATGTCAAAAGCATTATCGGCTTCCTTCAATTCACGTATGGCTTTTAGTATGTTTGCAGCTTGCGCAAAATGTACATTTTATGTGCGAAGTATACGTATCCCCATCGCATGAAGGATCTTCATGTCCTCTTTTAATTCTTCAATACTAGGTTGGTGATCTCTTGAAGTTTGTCTATATCCTCCATAAGAAATTGCTTTATATGTAGGATTGCTAAGTATATCGTTTACTGTCAATTTAATATCAGTTTTTAATTTGTCTTGGACTCCGGTAATCTGACAATTGAACGATGCAATTGCCATGGTCATAGTTAATAAAAGAATCAAAAATACCTTCATTTTAATATCTCTGCATTTATATGCACGAAAATTTGATCTACAATAGCTTTTCTTGAGAATACAGCCTTACTCAACGCAGTGTCCAATTCTGGCCCACTTATTTTAATTGTAGTATGATCGGTTTTCTTTACTTCTATATATGGTTCATCCTTTATTATGGTGTAAATAATTGGAATTTGGCTAATGGTAAAACCAAGAGAATGAGAGGGCAATTTTATAGTTTTTGAAATTGAATCAGTGTTGAAGTAAATGAACTGAGTAGGATGATCGAGAAATTCATCTAATCTTAGCATATGTGGAAAGAAACCCAAACACCCATTATGAATTGTTAACCCTAATTCACCGAATCGAGCTATAACATCTTCCTTGACTTGACCTGTCATCCCTGGTTGCTGTGCCCCTTTATTAGCTGGCGTATGTGAATATGGATCTGTCGGAAATGCCCCATAAAGTTCTGGTGACTTATGTACACCAATCCCTTCATTGATTTCATAATAATGAGCTAGCATTTTTCCAATCAAAACTGGATCTTCATCCTGGTTGATTGCTTTTACACAGCACTCATACACAGCAAGTCGTAATTTAGAAACCATGTGCCAATATATAGATCCAAGTCCCTCATACCCAAAGAAGGTGCCTGAACGACCAGTAAATGATTTGTGATTAAAAATTGTTTCGTAAATATTAAGGACGATTTCTTTTTCCGATTCTGATAGAAGTAATGGGTCGTCCAATATCAGTTGGTCTAAGGCATATCGAAGGATATCTGCATTTCTAAAAGTAGCGTTGAAATGGTATGTACCTTCAATGTCGCAATTAATTATACTCTGGTCATTTGCTTGAATTAGATGTTGTAATAAAAGAGATGATTCAATTTCAGATTTAGCTATTCTATTTTTATTTCGAAACGATAATAATTCTTTATTGGGATACAAGAGATAACTGTACTGATCCTCTCTGAATAATTTACTTTGTTTCAAGCCATCTAATACTTCTAGAACTTCAGGAGTCTTCAAGAATCCAGAACTTATGACTGCAACTTGACCTTCCAGCATTTCATAAAGATGTGATACATCTACCTCATCATCAAATTCATCCATTAAGTTATAGGCATGGAATAATCCATCACTCCTTTTGTTGGCAATAATACTATGTTCTAAGTATAAAAGTGTCGTGCTAAAAAATGATTTAATATCAGATAACTCTACATTGCTTTTTTGATTCGAATAACTGTTTTCATATATTTTATTTCTATAGTCAGAAGCCGCCGTTCCTAACTGATCAAGGAGAATTTTTCTTTGTTGGTTTGATATTGTTCCAGCAAGAAGATCAGTATGTTCAGCTAGTATATCATTTGTCTTATGGAAGTAAACAAGTAACTCATCAGAAATCAGGAATTTAGAAGAATCAGTCGAAGACAATATACTTTGGAAAAATTTGAAAAATCTATAAAGATAATATAGAGTCACCATGGATACACCATTCCCTACCAGAGCATTGTTGGCGTCATTCCATTCTGGACGTTGGGTATTCATCCAGATACCTCCTTCGAGTATAAAATTGGAAACTTTTGCCAAGGTAGTCGCAAGTATTTTTTCTATAAAATTGACATGGTATATTTTATCTTCTTTGTCTTGGATTAAAGCACCGTCGCTACCAAGTTCTTGTCTTCTCTTCTGAATTGCAAGATCACATTCTGTATCAAAGATTATTGTTGACTTTGGGTTTTTTAGGATATCATGATAGTCCTTAAGTTTATAAGGAACATTTGCATATACAAATACATCTTGGTTAAAAAGTTGCTCTAAATTACCAGGTGAAACTTTTTCTATAAATTCTAAAAACTTTAGGAGGTATATAATCTGATGATCACCCCAATATCCTATATATGACCAAGGATTATTTTCTTCAATGGTCTCCCAATCAAATCCATCCTTGGTCACTCTGTAAGGATTGTATCCATCAAATGTGCTTGCATTGAGAAACTTGTGAATCATGTTTGATATAAAATCAGGATAGGACATTGCCAAGGCTTCCCAATTTTGAAAAATATCCCTCCAATTCCCTTCGTAGTCAAGAATCTCTGATCCAGTTATTTCATCAGTTATATTTATCGAGAAAACATTCCATGGTCGACTGGGATCACCATGCCGTCGACTAAATTTTAATGGAAGATATTCATTGCATAGTCTCTTATAATCGGAGTCTACAGATTTTTGTGCATGCTCATTAAGTTCTGCTAAATTGAAGATATCAGGTAATGAATGTATTGACTCTGAATGATTCGAGAAAACTAATCGATTTGCTTGATGTATATAGTTGGCAAAATCATCTTTTTTTATTTGATAGTTATTATCAAATATGCCACCTCTCATGATATTAAATAGAACATTTGAAAAATGACGTGCATCATTTTTAGGGTCCGCGGTTATTTGTATTCCATCAGATGCTGCAACTAATTGGATTAATCTTTGAGTGCCTCTGGAGATATCTTCATCTAGTTGTATCTCTAATTCCTTTTTGTCTAAAAGGAGTTTATTGATATGCGCAACATCTTTATGTGATTGGTTGACATCGGCTATAATTCGCCATTTTAAAGTATTTCCAGAAAGCAATTCGGATGAATGATTTAAAAAGTAGGCTCCTCTTTCCGCCTTTATATCCTCTTCTTGTTTAAGCTGGTTACCTCGTCTAAAGTGCTGTAGTTGCGAAGAAGAAAGTAAGGTCCTGGCACCTTCTAATCCCAAGGACCAAGCAATATTAGCCTTCAATGCTTCACTTGGTTCAGCCCTATCCACTATGAATGCACTTAGTGCATAAATTGCCAATTTTGTAGTTGTATCTAATTCTGACCGTTTGTATGCATCTACAAGATTACTTCTAGAGTTCTGGAGCTCGCTATTTACCCCAGCTGGCATAAGATTTTGGATGCCGTCAAGAATGTCGATAGTAAGATTCTTATCGCTGTGGTTTATCAGCTTTGAAGATTTTACAAACCCAAATCGCTTGCTTGATTCCCATTCAAAAGAAAAGGAGAGTTCCAGATCTACGTTGATTTCTTCAAATATTATTTTGTTGCCATAATGGCTTTTATAAATATTTCGCTTGGTCAAACATTTACCTTCGTCTCGTATTGAAAAAGGTTCCCAGGTATTAATCTGTGATCCATTCCCTATTCTGAAAATAGACTTGCATCCTGTTACTTCAGCATTATCTGTTATTTTATCATCTGTCGTGTAAGGGAAAAGTGAAAATTGGGCATTTTTCCGTCCTGCACTTAATCCAGTATTACTTGAAATAAACATCCAATGATTAGAATCACTGACTATACTCATTAGAAATGGTCGAAGCTGATCGACATTAGATATTTTGAAAAATTTCTCATTGTCAATCAACTCAGTTGTTAATGCCGCATCATTTTTATTATTCTTTATCATTTTCTCAATTTCCTTTTTCTTTTTTAAATTTTAAGCGTGAATGTAATTAGTTTAAAAGTGGGCTCATTAATTAAAACACACCTCTACAGTTTTTCCTTGAATAAATTGTAAGCCGTTCCATTTCTTTCGCCCCAACAGGTAATTCCTCTTTTGTTAATCCAATGTATTCTTCTGCTTCTTTCCATTTTTCGATTGTGGAGCTAAAAAATGAAGAAGCCTCTTGTCCAGTTTCATAAATAATTAAATCATAGGCTTCGCCAAAATCTCCACCGAAACGAGTGACGACCTGCCATTCGCCATCTCTTTTGTAAGAAGTATTGGTGTGATCAGATTGTGGATAGTATTTATCATCTGTAGGTCTGATGAGTACCCAAATATCTTTATTATGTGATTCTGGATAGACTCCCATAGTAAGAATTCTGCAATCCACAGAATCTTGATCAATTGGAGAAACAACTTTTACAGTAGTAACAGGTCCGTTAATCTTTAATTTTTTGCCAATTGATACTTGTTCTATTTGACTATTGTAATTGACTAGTCCAGAAGAATAACTGCCAAAGATCATCATTAAAATACCGATTATACCTAAAGGTATTCCAAACTTAGTGGTAAGAAAGCGTTTGCTGGATCGATTTTCTTTGCTACTGATGAAAGCCATAAAAGTAAGTAATGCTCCAATCAGAATAATTACCATTTTTATTGACATTGCGCTTTCTGTTTTTGAAATTTATTAATCATTTTAAACATTACAATACTCCCCTTCTTTCTTCTAATTGAGCTTTAATATCCTTGGCTCTTTCTTCAGATAGGTCGTATTTCCACATCACCCAAATAGCCAATCCTGCTGTCACTACTGGGATAACAATATCTGCGATTCTTAACTGGGTTAAAGTTTCAACTGTCTGTGTAGCTGCATTACCATCAAATCCGATTAGTTTTAATACTGCCCCGCCTAAAACCAGAGCGAGTCCTTGACCAAGTTTTACAACCCACCAATAAAGAGCACCAAACGTACCCTCTTTTCTTGGCATTCCATTTTTAAGTTCGTCCAAATCACATACATCTGCAGTCATACTCATCATCAAGGTGAATAAGCTTCCTAATCCAAATGACATTAATGGAATGGGAATAAACGATAACCAAATATTGTCTGGAGTAAAAGCCCACCACTTCATCAAATATCCTACGATGGATAGGGCTGTCGATATCAGAAAAGCATTCTTTTTACCCCATTTTTCAGCCATTTTTGACACAATTGGAATGACTAAAAATGCTGAGACCAACGCCCCCACTGAACTAAACCAGGCAGGCCAGGTAGCAGTTGCTTCATAGCTTCCATTAAAAATGTAAAAAACAAAAATAAAAAAGCTGAAGGAAGCTACAATTTGGTAACCATTAAATACTAAAAAGGTGGCTCCACATAATTTCATAAAAGGCTTATTCTTTACTGCTTCCTTTATACTAGTCATTAAATCTTTTAAATTACTAAATATAGAAGTGAGACTTAATTTCTTTCGATCCGCCATATTAGAAGAATCTATACCTCTACAAAAAAAGGCTGGAAGTAGTCCCAGAAATAAACAAGCTACGCCAACATATAATGCCATCGTTCTAACACCTTCAGCCTGATTGGTAAATATATCCGGATCAGCAATGATTACCCAAAACCATGGCACAATGACCCAGGCTAACAGTCCAACCGTTTGCGAAAATGCCATTAAACGAGTTCGTTCATTATAATCAGAAGTCATCTCATATCCGAGTCCAACTAATGGGGTTGCAAACATGGTGTTACCTAAAAGAAATACCATCGACATGATCAAGAAGTACCAAAAATTATAGTTTGAAGAATTGTTCTCATCAAGTTGCCAGAGCAAGACAAACGTGATGGCACTCAGTATACCGCCGACAAAAATGTACGGTCTTCTTCTCCCCCATTTAGAGCTCGTATTGTCAGAAATAAAGCCCATAACTGGATCAGTAATCGCATCAAAAAAACGAGGTAATCCACCTAAAAGTCCTGCAATAAAGGGGTCCATACCAAATGCCGTTAATAGGAAGAACATAAAGAATCCTAAAGCTCCTGGATATAGGTTCAAAACCAAATGACCCGCTCCGAAGGCTGCTTTCTGACCTAATGGCACACTTTTATTCGCTGTAGTTATGATTTTAGACATGGCGTTTTAAGATAGTGTTTCCGTTTACATTATTGACACTTTATTCGATTAATTCAATTCTCTATTAACTACTTGGTATGAGGATGGTTTGAATGGCTTGAGCACTGATTGATATGCGAGATGATTTTTCACCTAAAGAAAGATCTAGGCTCTTAGAGCTATCACCTTCATTGAATATGACAAGAGCAATCACCCCATCGGGATTTAATGCTGCTGTCATCAACAGATCATCACTAGTAGATTCTAGTCCTATTCGCTTTGCACCAGGTCTGATGTATTTGCTGAAATGGGCCATGGTATAGTACAGCGGAGTGAAATAGACTTCGTCTGCATCTGGATCTACAATGACTGGTGCCACGCACCAATTCTTGAACCAATTTGGTCCTCCCTTTGTATCCAATACCATATTCCAATCTACCCAACCATCAACCCAGTTGTTAAGACAGCCGATAATATCTCTTGCGTACCGGTTTACTGGTGCATATTTTGGGTGTAAATGCTTATCTTTTTCTGGCGCCCAAGTATAGCCCCAATCTGTTGCTTCTTTTTCAAAATACCACTTATCTTTTGCCATACAGGGACTTGCGCATCTACACATGCCTCAGATTGAATGATGTATTTATCTGGAGCTTTTTCATGTGCATATTGCAATTCCTCAGAGAATATTTCAAATGTACTCGCATACCAATGAATCGCTGTACCATCAAAATATTTAGAGCTTTCTTCATTTTTGTATTGAGCATCTACCCATTCTTTCAGATGTTCTCTATTCTGATCGTAACCTAATATTTTAAGATCTACTTTCCCATCGGCTTCTAATTTTGGCCCAAGATGATTGACCACAAAATCTGTCATTTCATCTGGTGTATAATGCATACTTTCCCAATTATTTCCATTGCCCAAAGGTTCATTTTCTACTGTGAAGCCCCAGATGTCAATACCTTCTCTTTTATATGCATCTACATATTTTGAGAAAACAATGCCCATGTATCATAATATTCTGGTAATAGTTTTCCACCAACCCACTTGTTGTTGTCTTTGATCCAGGGAGCCGCTGTCCAAGGTGAACCAAATAGTTTAAACCCATCGGTAGATGCAGCCATGGCATCTTTTATAAAAGGGATTAAATCATCTTTATCTTCTTCAATCGTAAAATGTTCTAAGTTTTTGTCACCTTCAACAGGTGTATATGAATAGTTGCTTACTGAGAAATCACATGAGTTCATATGTGTTCTGGCTAAAGAATAATTGGCTCCTTCAGAACTAAAATAGGCATCAATGATTTTTTTGCGATTCTCTTTACTGATTGTATTCAAAAGACACGCTGAGGACTCTGTAAAGGCGCCTCCAAAACCGGTAATGGTCTGGAATTTTTCATCTGGTAACAACTGTACACTTATAGCTGACTCTGATGGCTGGAATGTAGATAGCTTGCTTAGCTTGTTTCCATTGACTGATGTTTCATATACCTCGATTTGAAGTGATTCTTGTTTTTGACAGCTCATCATCGAGATTAAGATTATAATGTATGTGAATCTTCTAATCATAGTTATTTATCATTAATGGTGCGCAAATCTTTTGAGAAATATAAAGCGCTTCGATGTTTAGATTGCTTCCAATTATTTATTCTATGTCCTGGTGAATGTATTATGGTGATTTCTTCATATTTTAAATCAACAATACCTCTATGCTATACTTTATATCTTTTTACATCTCCATCACCGCTCTATATGCTTGTGAAATGGCGCAATCCGTATCTGCTCGAGCACCTGCATCAGAATTGGCGATGTGAATATTTCCAAATGGCTTACGTCCAGCGACCCAAGGCTTGTCTTCTTCAGATGCATATTGTGGTTCCCATAATAATTCTGGATTATACGCATATCCGTGTGGCCAACGATTCACAGTAATGGCTTCAATATCTTTGTCGGCATCAAAACCAGTGCTAGATAGTGCTTGATTTAGTTGCAGTTTTGCTTGTGCTTCAAAGGTCTCAAAAGGAGTCGCCAAAATTTGGTATCGTCCTTTTTGCCATTGTTGAGGTCCTTTGATGTCTGGCACCCAAGGGACATGACACATGTGCAATATCATTGGGTCATCTGGACTCTGGGCAGCTTTATAATTGCCCATCGAAACTGGGTAAGCCAATTCTACTTGTTTATAAAATCCACCTGTATAGTAGACAAAATCAATTCCTAACTCAACGAACGGTTTCCAATTTGATACCAACACTTTTGTATACACTAAAGGCGCTTTTATTCCTTTGGATAATGCCTCTTTTTGATCAGCAGACACTTCTGGACACAAGTAAGGAATCGCCATGTTGTAGCAAGCCATGACACATTTTTTTGTCACTACTTTATGTGCTTTTCCATTACGAACATAAACAACAGATACTTGATTTCCTGCATGATTGTTTTGCACCTTGACGGCGGTACTGTTTAATCGTATATTGATATTCTGACCATCTCTATCCAATGCGGTATAGTTGGCTTTTGCCGTGACAACATCTTCCATTGTATCCCCTGGCATGGCATGAGGAATCAATGATCTGACAATAAGTCTTGCTATAGAAGCATTCCCATCAGGGAAATGAAAAATATATGGTTCATCATTTCTATATCCAGTGCGAATCAATGTATGTTCGACACCTGGCATGCCACCATCATAAGATTGAATGGCAGTGGTTGGCACTTCGTCAATACCAACAGTCCAGAAACTCATCCCCCAACGTTTGTATATGCCAATCACTTCTTCATCAACTTTACAGAAATCTCTTAGGTAATCTTCATAACTCGTCTTAGACAACAAATTGATCTTCTCTTCTTTAGACAATTGTGGCAGATAATCTTCTTTGCTAGTTTGTACTCTAATGAAATCAGCTTTAGCCTTATCAGACATTGGAGTGTCTGCTGCAAATTCAGCCCATGATCTTTTGCCATAACCAAGGACAAGTTTTTCCTCGCCATATGTGTCTTTATCAAAAACGATTGCTTTGGAAAGACCTAGTGATCCATATAACGATTGATCATAGTAATCATAGAACCGCTTGGTTTCGATGCCAATTTCTTTAAATAATTGAATTGCTTCATCCGTATAATGCGAAGGCGTATCAATGGCTTCTGTGCCACCATATCCGATACGTGTATCTCCATAGAAATCAAATTCATTTCGTTTGGCATGTCCTCCAAAATCATCGTGATTATCCAAAATCAATATACGTGCATTTGGATGTTGTTTATTATAGAAATATGCGGCTGCTAATCCACTGATACCAGCGCCGACTACAACAAGGTCATATGTCTCTGCATGCACTGGTTCTCTCCAAGTTTTGCCTTTGACTTGATCGTGCATGGTTTCCCATGATCCGTCATGGCTGCCTCGCATTCCTGTTTTTAATGGTGGATAATAATCAGTAGGGAGTGTAAAGTCAATTTGCTCTGGACTGCAAGATTGCAATCCAGCAGGGAGAAGAGAAGCCCCAATTGCAACTTGAATCCCGTTTATAAAATCTCTTCGTTTCATAGTAAACTATAAGATACTAAAGAACCGTTAATTCTTTACATCAACACTTGTATTAAACGTGTACATATTTAGAGTGTCAGAAAATCTTAGCTAGAACACAGTTTTTATTTGATAGAAAAGCAGTAAACTTGTAGGTAACAATAAAAAGCAAAAACATGAGTGCAGACAGACCGTGGCTAAGTATTTATCCAGGAGGAGTACCAGCGAATATCGATCCATCCAGTTATAATTCAGTCGTTGATTTTGTAGAAAAAAAGTGTGAAGAATTTTCGAAGAAAAAGGCCTTCTCACTCATGGGAACAGAAATGACCTATGGAGAGATTAATAAGCTGAGCACTCAATTTGGTGCTTACCTACAATCAAGAGGTTTGGAACCCGGAGATAAGTTCGCTATTATGATGCCTAATTTATTGCAATATCCGATCGCATTAATTGGTGCACTCAAGGCAGGTCTTATTGTCGTGAATACCAATCCACTCTACACGCCTAGAGAGATGGAACATCAGTTCAAGGATAGCGAAGTAAAAGGGATCATCATAGCTGAGAACTTTGCAGCTAACTTGCAGAAAATTCTTGGCCAAACTTCCATTAAAGTGATTGTCACGACGACCATTGGCGAGATGCTTGGTTTGAAAGGAAGCATGGTCAATTTCGCTGTTAAAAATCTTAAGCGAATGGTGCCTAAATTTGAATTACCTAACACCATAGAATTTAAAACAGCACTAAAACAAGGCAAAGGATTTAAATTGCAAGAACCTAGTCGTGCTCCTGAAGATGTGGTGGTTCATCAATATACAGGTGGCACCACTGGTGTCAGCAAAGGTGCTATGTTAACCAACAGAAATCTCATCGCTAACCTTCTTCAGATAAGAGCATTTCTTGATCCGTATGTGGATAAGTCCAAAGACACTATAGTTCTTGCCCCATTGCCGTTGTACCACATTTTCGCATTCACATGCAATTGCTTAGCGATGATGGATCTAGGTGCATTGTCTGTCTTGGTTGTCAATCCTAGAGACTTATCTACAGTAGTCAAAGAATTTAATCGATATAAAATTACAGGTCTGACTGGTGTCAATACACTGTATAATGCACTATGTAATAATGAAGATTTCAAAGCAGTCGACTTTAGCTCTTTAGAATTTGCCTCTGCGGGTGGAACGGCACTACAAAGTGCTGTTGCGGATAAATGGGAAAAGATGACAGGTAATGTTATCGGTGAAGGTTATGGCATGACTGAAGCTTCCCCTGTGATAACTTCTAGTCCAAGAGACATCATAAAAGTTGGAACTGTTGGTATTCCAGTACCTTCAACAGATGTGCGTATTGTCAATGATGAAGGTATTGAGCAGCCCGTAGGCGAACGTGGAGAGATCCAAGTTAAAGGTCCTCAAATCATGAAGGGTTATTACAACAGACCGGAAGCAACCGCAGAAACAATCACTCCAGAAGGTTGGCTTAATACAGGTGACATTGGCATCATGGATGAGAATGGCTATTTCAGAATTGTTGATCGTAAAAAAGACATGATTCTAGTCTCTGGGTTTAATGTGTATCCAAATGAAATTGAAGATGTTATTGCGATGCATCCAAAAGTACTAGAGGTCGCTGCCATCGGAATACCCGATGAAAAATCTGGAGAAGTGGTCAAAGTGTTTATTGTAAAATCAGATAAATCACTAACTCAAGATGAAATCATCGCTCATTGTAGAGAAAACTTAACTGGCTATAAAATACCGAAGCAGGTAGAATTTAAAGATGATCTACCAAAGTCTAATGTTGGTAAAATATTAAGACGGGAATTAAGAGGTTAGGCCTTCGGCCTACGGCCTACGGCCAATGTTGAATGTTTAATTTTTAATGTTGAATTATTAGCCAGTAAATAGATCTTGAGTGTTGGGGATGTAAAAATCAAAAAGATGAGATTATCGATATTGAATACTTTATTTCTAGTTCTGTTTGGCTCTGCTGTGTTTTGTCAAGTTGAACTAGACACGATTCCATTTACGCTTAATGAGAGTAACAATATTATAATTGAAGCAGTAGTGAATGAATCGGATACACTTGCTTTTATGTTTCATACAGGAGTCAACAGTATGTCCTTAACTCCAGAAGTATCTGAAAGAATCAGTCGTAATAAATTGGTAAAAGAAACTGAAATTGGTACGTGGACTGAAACAAAAGAATCAGGTTACATCACAAACAACTCCGTACAAATTGGCAAACAGAAAACAGACAGTTTAACCATTTGGTTAGACTTATTATCCGGCTATGAATCTCAAGGTAAGTTTGGCCCTAATTTTTTTGGTGATAAACTTATAGAAATAAATTATGATGATTCCATTCTTGTTATACATGATTCATCAGCAACAGTAGGTTCATTAGAAATATATAAAAGCACTTCTCTACAAATAACTGATCATCATTCTATACTTTTAAATGCAACACTCAACTTTGGGACTAAGACTGTCGATCACACATTAATGTTACATACAGGTTATGGTGGATCAATCATCTTAGACGATGCATTCAAAAATGCAAATCCAGAATTAAAGCAGCTAGAAGAATTGAGTCGCAAAGAATTGAAGGATTCATTTGGCAATAGTATGTTTATAAAAAAGGTGATGCCTAAATCTATTTCTTTTCTGGGCGAAACATTGGAAGGTTTATCTATTGCTTATTTTGATAGTGATTTAGAGATGCAAAAAACAAGTATAGTTGGTTGCGAAATGATGAAGCGATTTAATTTTATTTTGGATATAGAAAATGCAATATTATATACCAAACCAAATCGCAATTTCTCACTCCCATTCATAGAATGAAATTACTTTAAATAAATAGAATTACAATTTTAACTTGCTAGAATACAACAAATAATGAATTAATTTAAGGTTACATACTTTACTCTTTGATCATCATTTTTATTTCAAATACAATAGTTGCACAAATTGGCGACTATACAATTGTAGAAGAGACATTTGGACTGGATGATATAACACTTTAGACTTAAGGCCTTATAGCTTTACTTATTAACAATTTTTTACCAATCCGACGATTAAGTCTTACGACATAAAGCCCATCATGTAAAGACGCAGATATATTGATTTCTGTAGCAGGTCTTAGATCAATATTTTGATGAACCAATCTTCCCATACCATCAAATATTTCTACAACCACTGCTTTTTGACTTTCATTATCGTAGATAATGGAAAACTCTCCGGTTGACGGATTAGGAATTATTTTAAACTGGGACTGCTCTGTAAAATCAAATGTAGAAGAAGTACCAATATCATTGTTAGACTGAAAGGTTGGTTCGGTTTTACTGAAACTTCCAGTGCCGTTTTGTTTTGCCCCTAATTAATCGGACACCAATTAAGGTATCTGCATTAGATCCTATTTTGAAATACAAAAATTACGTTTAATCTTTGTTATGACGGACGACCGACGGTGACGTTTTGTACC
>Ga0114957_1003113_pt1 | contig 15222 bp, 9 predicted proteins | sample BantaG_FD_87175 | JGI IMG/M metagenome (GOLD analysis project Ga0114957, IMG submission 87175) | Marine algal microbial communities from Bantry Bay, Ireland - BantryBay_4 metaG | ecosystem: Host-associated > Algae > Red algae > Unclassified | place: Bantry Bay, Ireland | collected 2014-11-21 | reverse complement strand
TTTTTTATATTAATTCATTTCACTTCTTTTATTTTAATTGGCTGTAAAAAATTACAAAGTAAATTTACTAAACTACATTGTATTATAATTACTTATCTTAGCAGTATGGCACAAAACAAAAAAAACCGAAAGGGAGTGGTTTACTCAACTAGTACCGATTTTAATTATAATTACAACAACACCTCGCAACAGGCCAGCTTGCCACCACAAGACCAGTTGTTGTATGTTAGTCGTGATAGTAAAAACCGTAGAGGTAAAGAAGCTACATTAATAGAAAATTTTACTGGCACAACCAATGATTTGAAAGACTTGGCCAAAACATTGAAAAATGCGTGCGGGGTTGGTGGCAATGCAAAAGATGGTTACATATTGCTGCAAGGAGATCATAAAACCAAAGTAAAAGAGTTTTTAGAAAACAAAGGCTATAAAGTAAAATTAAAAGGTGGTTAGGCATAGCCGATTAAAATATTTAAGTTCTTTTGTTGCCGACCAATTATTAGAAGAACAACACAGCGATTTAAGTGGCAAACTGCAAGTTTACCTAAGCCAAGGTAAAATAAAATTATGCACAAAAAATGCTACCTATTCTTTTGAAGAGTATTATACCGTTTACGAAAAAGGTTTTGCGGCATTAAATATTGATGCTTACCACTTAAAAAATGTTTTAATATTGGGCTTTGGTTTGGGCAGTGTATTAATTTTACTAAAACGTATTTATGGTTTAAGTTTTAATTGTACTGCCGTTGAGTTAGATAACACCGTAATTAACTTAGCAAAAAAATACATCAATCCTCAGTTTTTAAAAAACACAACAATTGTTAATGCAGATGCTTATAGTTGGGTGGCGCAAAATAGTCTGCTTAATTCTACGTTTGATTTAATTATAATAGATTTATTTATTGATAGAATTACGGAAAGTAAATTTTTTGAAACAAATTTTATTAAACAAAATAGGGCTTTATTAAGCAAAAATGGCTTACTTTTGTATAATACGCTAAGCTCAAATAGAAAACAACTGAAGCAATATTTTAGTAACCAGTTTTATCCTTCATTTAAACAAAGTGAGCTTTTAAAAATTGGTGCTAATAATTTATTAGTTGGTTATGGTTAAACTAAAAGCCTAATCAATAAGTAAAAAAACCATTCAAATATTTTTTTTATTTTAATGGATAGGTAGGTTAAGACAAACGTGCCTGCCCAAGTATTGCTAAATATGTTGATAAATGATTGCAAAAAATATTAAATGGGTTTTATCGCCTGCAGATGAAGAGCGTGCGCTTTATTTGCAGAAACAGTTAAAAATACACCCTGTACTTTGTCGTTTTTTGGTACAAAGAGGCGTAACAACTTTTGACCAAGCCAAGCGTTTTTTTCGCCCATCCCTAAAATCATTACACAATCCATTTTTAATGAAAGATATGGATTTGGCGATACGACGAATTAACGATGCCATTTTTTACGGCGAAAATATTTTAGTATATGGTGATTATGATGTAGATGGAACCACCGCAATTGCTACCGTATATGCGTTTTTCAAAAAGTTTTATAACAACATTGAATATTACGTACCCAATCGTTACAAAGAGGGATATGGTATTTCTTACGACGCTATTAAATGGTGTACAGAAAACAATTACACCTTAATAATTTGTTTAGACTGTGGTATTAAAGCTATTGATAAAATAGCGCATGCCAAAAAGCAAGGTATCGATTTTATTATTTGCGATCATCATTTACCCGGCCCCGAATTACCGCCCGCTGTAGCCGTGTTGGATCCAAAGCGATCCGATTGTAATTACCCTTATATTGATTTAAGTGGCTGTGGCATTGGGTTTAAATTGGTGCAAGCATATACTATTTTTCATAGAAGAGACCCACAAGATATTTATGATTTATTAGACCTTTCGGTAGTTAGTATTGCTTCTGATATTGTACCCATAACAGGAGAAAATAGAATTTTAGCATATCATGGTTTATTAAAACTAAATGAAAACCCACGGCCTGGCTTAAAATCGATGATTGAGTTAAGCGGTATGAAAGGTAAGCTTAGTATAAGTGATATCGTATTTGTTTTAGGCCCACGTATTAATGCTGCCGGAAGAATGGAAGATGCCTCTGATGCTGTAAAACTGTTAACAGCAACCGAATTAAATGGCAATGCCGACGACGGAGCAGCCATTTTGCAAAAGCATAACACGGCACGTAAAGAAGTGGATATGACTATTACCCAAGAGGCCATTGACTTGATAGATAATGATGAAATACAAAAAGCCAAAAAAAGTACGGTTTTATATAAAAAAGACTGGCATAAAGGAGTAATTGGTATTGTGGCTTCTCGGTTAATGCAACGCTTTTATCGACCAACTGTTATTTTAACAAGCTCTAATGGTATGGTAACTGGTTCTGCCCGTTCGGTAAAAAACTTTAATATTTATGAAGCCATAAGTTCTTGTAGTGATTTAATTGAACAATTTGGCGGTCATAAATATGCAGCTGGCTTAACAATTGATCCAAAAAATGTAGCTCAATTTATTAACCGTTTTGAAGACATAGTGGACACCACCATTACTGACGATCAATTAATACCCGAAATTGTAATTGATGCAGATATATGTTTACGAGACGTAGTAGATGCGTTTTATGATATTTTGAGACAGTTTGCGCCTTTCGGCCCTGTTAATATGAAGCCAGTTTTTAGAGCGAAACAAGTGGTTGATACCGGCCATTCAAGTATAGTAGGTACTTCACATTTACGATTAAGTATTAAACAACCCAACTCGTTTTCGGTAAAAGCCATTGCTTATGGTATGGCAAATATGTACGAAATGGTGCAAAGTGGAAAACCTTTCGATATTTGTTTTACTATTGAAGAAAACTATTACCGCAACCAAAGCAGCATTCAATTAAATATAAAAGATTTAAAACCAAGCGAAATAAATGCGCCTGCAAGCCAACCAATTGGTTAAAAAATATGGTAAGCGTACCGTTGTTAACCAAATTAGTTTACAAGTTAACCAAGGTGAAATTGTTGGGCTTTTAGGGCCTAATGGTGCTGGCAAAACTACTACTTTTTATATGGTGGTAGGTTTGGTAAAACCTTATTCTGGTAATATTTTTATTGATGATAAAGACATTACCAAACAACCAATGTACCGCAGGGCACGCTATGGCGTAGGTTATTTACCACAAGAACCCTCTGTATTTCGGCAGCTAAGCGTTGAAGATAATATTAGAGCCGTTTTAGAAATGACCAAGCTTACCAAAGGGGAACAAAAACACAAATTAGAAAGCTTGTTAGATGAATTTGGTTTAAAGCACATTCGTAAAAATATGGGCAATGTGTTAAGTGGTGGCGAACGTAGGCGAACCGAAATTGCTAGGGCATTGGCGGTAAACCCCAAATTTATTTTATTAGATGAACCCTTTGCTGGTATTGACCCAATTGCGGTAGAAGATATTCAGCTAATCGTATCTAAACTTAAATTTAAAAATATAGGTATTTTAATTACCGACCATAATGTGCAAGAAACCCTAAACATTACCGAGCGAGCATATTTAATGTTTGAAGGTAACCTACTAAAATCGGGCACTGCCGAAGAATTAGCAGAAGATGAAGAAGTAAAGCGTGTTTATTTGGGCCAACATTTTGAGTTGAAGAAGCGTAAAATATTGTAAAAACATAAGTTGGTTTTACATCGTTTTGCTAAGATGCTTAGTTAATAAAACGGCCTCTAAAATATCGTACAAAATTTTTTTTTATGATGCGCGTTAAACTAAGCACCTTGTTTTAAAACCTTAGCCGGCACGGTTATATTTATAATAGTACCTTTATTAGAAGACTGAATGTTAAAAGTGCCATTAAAATAATTAACCCGAGAACGAATACTATTTAAGCCCAAACCTTTCGATTGCTGAATATTATTAGTATCAAAACCTTTTCCATTGTCTGCTACTTTTACAGCCAAAAAATTGTTGTTAGTTAAATCAAAATCAATTTGCATTTTAGTAGCTTCTGAATGTCGCATCGTGTTGTTCATAAACTCTAAAATAGTATTGTATAAAGAACGAGATAGGTTATCTTCTAAAGCAACAAATTCAATAGGGCTGTTTACTTCAATATTAAGTCCATCAAAAGTAAGTTCCTCTGCTTTTTCAGTAATAGCGCAAATTAGTCCTTCACTTTTAAGTGTAGGTGGTTCTAATAAATGAGAAAGACTACGAGTGTTTAAGATAGTTGTTCCCAATACTTTAGTCAGGTGTTTGTATTTCTGCTCTGGCACATCTTTCTGTAAGGTACTTAAAAACATATTAAGGGCCGAAAGGTTAGCACCAACATTGTCGTGCAAAATTTCTGCAAATTCTTTTTCCTTATCTTCTTGGGCGTCTATTACTTTATTAATTGCAGTAAGTTCTAATTCTTTATATCTTACTTCTAGTTCTTTATTTTTTACTTCTAACCTTTTTTTCGAAACCTCTAATTCTAATCTGTTTCTTCTATTATGGGCCTGCTTGTAAAAATGAAGTAGTGAAAGCAGCATTAATGATAAAATGCCAATGCCTGAAATGTATTTGATTCTAGCTTGGTGAAGTTTTTTATCAGCTTCTCTTTCTAATTTATCAGCTATAAAACCTTGTATTTTATTATTCTCAGCATTTAAGGTGTTATCAATTTCTCGCAAAAGGTAAAATGTACTCAACCCATTTTTAGTGTCTTCTGTTTTTTCATAAAGCTTTGAATAAAGTTCTTGTGTTTGCTTTCTGAGCAATATGTCTTCTTTAGCTAATGGTATTGCTATTTGCAAAACAGAATCAGTTTTATGAAATTCTCCCTGAGAAAAATAGCTTTCAGCAATAAGTAAATATGTTTCAGCTTTCAGCAAATTATAGTCTTCATCTGAACTTAAGTTTAAAGCATCATTGAAGTGTTTTAGCGCAAGATCAATTTTTTTTTCTAATTGGCAAATTTCCCCAAGCCCTTTATAAAAGTTAAAATGAGATACTTTACTCAAGGCTATGTTTTTATATGGTTTCTCAAGCAGTTCATTAATCGTACTTTTGGCTTGCGCAAATCTACCAGCCTTAGCATTTAATAATGCCTGCATATAGATAATTGGACTTTCTATACTAGGGTTTTTAGTGTTGTATGGGGGAGATTCTTCAAGAAATTTTTTAATAATTGATTTTGAATCATTTTCATCAACCCCCAAATTTGCGAGATTGTAGTTTGCTATAATTTGATAATCTGCTCGATTATAATAGATCGCTTTATTTTTACAGGCCAAATGATATTTTAAGGCATCTTTTTTATTACCTAGTCGTTTGGAGATATCACCTAAATAACTTAAACTAGCTAAATGTGTTCTCATTATTTCTTTATCAAGGTTTATCTCCCCATCTTCAATAACTCCAACAATATTAATAAAGTTTATAAAACTATCAGAGAGTGTTGCATTCTTCCAAGACTTTGAAGCGTGATCAAAGGAATTTAAAAACTGAACTTTTTCAGCATCTGATGATTCTTTTTGACAACTAAAAAGAAAAAAAATTGATAGTACTATTAATGCTAATTTTTGCATTTTACATTCCATATACAGTTACAGGACAACCCGGTGGACAAAAAGCGTAGCTAATTGCCCTATAATTCCCTTGATCGACTAAAACATAACGTTTTTTATATACCTTATTATTGTCGTCATACCATTCTGGAAAACTATTTATTGAGTCTTCCCTTTCCGTATCGTTAGGGCTTTGTGTACCAATCACTAAATATTTAGTGTTGTCGTTTAATAAACTCACATTAATTCCAAAGCCACTTAATAAAAAAGCGAATGGTGCTGGTTGGTAATTCGTCGCATCTGTAAAGTCAAAAACTACTGAAAGCTGGTTGTTTTGTAGCTTTACTTTACTTAAAATGTAAGTATTGTTGGGTATGCAAACAGTAACTTTATTCCAGTTACCGCTTCCAACTGTGGGGGTTTCCTCTATTTTACTTGCTAATCTATGTGTTAAAGGCATTGTTATTAATTTACTCGGTTAAATAATTTGGACTTATGCAATTCGGTTTCCTTGAAATACTACTTTGTTAACAACACCTATTTCAGTATCAAAAGAATCCAAACCGAAACTGTTTTCGTAGGGTTCTTTTGCTCTTCCATTAGTGTTTTTAAAATTGTATTCGATAGTTAAGTTGCCGCTAAATACATTAAACCCTTCATTTACAAAAGTGTAAGTTTTGTCAGGCCATTTAATTTTAAGAATTTTTGTGCTGTTAATGTCAGCAATTGAGTTGGTAGTTGGTTCTCCCATTTCTTCTTGATTTTATTATTGGCAAAGATAAGGCGAAGTTTATATATGTTTTGTAACTGATTTCTGGTATTTTTTTTAAATGATGGTTTTTTGCAAAATAAATAATGGAAACACTACCACGAGTGGGCAAGGTTTAAATAATTAACCTTGATTGGAGCGGAAATCCTTTTTGTGCAATGGGTTAAAAACCCATTAAAGCACAAAAAGATTGGAGTGGAAAGCAAGTGCGAAGTTGATGCGAATACATCAGTTTCGTTTCGAAAAAAAATTACATTAATAAAGGTTTTACTACCCAAACTCAACAATAGTAATGCCATCGCCACCAAACTCGGGTAACTCACTTTTATAGCTGGCTACGGCATTTATGGTTTTTAAAATACGACGAACGGATTGGCGCAAAACGCCGGTACCTTTGCCATGCAATATTTTAACTTGGTCGGTATTAAACATTAAGGCACGGTCAATAAAGCGTTCTACTTCTATAATGGCTTCTTCGTGGCGCTTGCCGCGTATGTCAATAGTGTGGTTAAACTCTGAGGCTCCTTTTACTAGTTGCATTTTTTGCCCGAAACCACTATCAACTTTATTTTTTTTATGGTTTTCTACTAATACAATTTCATTTAGCTTCACCTTCATTTTTAGTAAGCCAAATTGTGTTACTGCCATTTCATCTCTTATTTCTAACACTTGACCCACCTCATTACCTTTTAGCAGCTTCACCTTGCTGCCAACTTCTACGGTAGCTTTACCTTTTGAGTTGGCGGTATGAATTTTGTTTTTTAACTGTTCAACATCTGCTGTAATTTGCTTTTTTTCTTTTACTACTTCTTCTTTAAAAGTGCGGAGAATTTTTTTGTTGGCTTTGTCTTCCTTCCAAGTTTTTATTAGGTGTTCAAATTTTCTGTTCAGTTCTTTTAAGTCGTTGGTAGCTTTTTGTTGATATTCTTCTTGTATTTGCTGTTTGTTTTTTAATAGTTTTTCTCGTTTTATTTCGTAATCTTTAATTAAGCGTTCTGCTTTGGTTTGCTTTTTTTGCAACTCACTTTCTCGTGCTATTAGTTGTTGTTTTTCGGCTTCCATTTTGTTTAACAGTTCGTCAAACTTTAAAATACCTTGATCCATTTTTTGCTTGCTACTTTCAATTAGTTTTGGGTGTAAGCCAATTTTTTGTGCTAGTTCAAATGCATAACTGCTGCCTGGTTTTCCGGTTGTTAAAATGTAAGTTGGTTTTAAATGTTGCTGGTCAAACTTCATAGCGCCATTTTGTACGCCTTCTGTTTTACCGGCCCAAATTTTTAGGTTACTAAAGTGCGAAGTAAACACGCCAAAAACGAGTTTGTTATACAAGCGTTCTACTACGGCTTCGCCAATAGCGCCACCAACACTTGGGTCGGTACCCGAGCCAAGTTCATCTATCAAAACCAGGGTTTTAGCATCGGCAAATTGGCAAAAATGTTTCATATTGGTTAGGCGAGAGCTGTAGGTACTCAAGTCGTTTTCTAAAGATTGTTCATCACCAATGTCAACAAATAGTTGCCTAAAAATAGTAGTGCTACTGCCTGCTACAACAGGCACTAGAAAACCACACTGTACCATTAACTGCATTAAACCAATAGTTTTTAAGGCTACCGATTTACCACCAGCATTTGGCCCGCTAATCAACATAAAGCGTTCGTTTTCAGTTAATTCTATTGTTAATGGTACTACTGGTTTTCTTTTGCTTTTATTAATCATCATTAATACCGGATGAAAGGCATCAATTAAAAAGATACGTTTTTCGGTAGTAATTTCGGGCGCAATTGCATCTTGTTTAGTAGCAAAAATGGCTTTGGCATAAATAAAATCGAACTCGCCTACTAAGTTTTGAAACAACTTTAAATAGCTAATGTGTGGTCGAATTGTTATTGTTATCTTTTTTAGTATTTTATAAACTTCTCGCTTTTCGGCTTGCTGCAATTCCATCAAATCGTTATTGATTTGCATCACCACTTCTGGTTCAATAAAGGAGGTGCGCCCTGTTGCCGACTCGTCTAAAATCAAACCTGGCACTTTACGTTTATGTTCTGAAAATACGGAAAGTACTCGGCGGCCTCCTCTTACGCTTTCTCTATCGTCGGTTAAGTAACCATAGTTTGCATATTGCCTTACAATGGTTTTAAATTTGCGGTCGGCTTCTTGGTATTTGGCGTTACTTTGCTTTCTTATTTTTTGTAATTCGGGTGATGCGTTAGCACGTATTTTGCCATCATCATCTATTACATCTTTTATAGCATTTATTAAGGTTTTGTTAAAGCTATACGGAGCTAATATTTTAAACAAGGTTGGGTATAGCTCCATTCGTTTTTCAAAAAAATGAAACAATTGGTTTACCGTTTTTAAGAACTGATAAATACGAAATAACTCTTCTGTAGAAAGTACGGAACCTTCTAATTTAAGTCGTTCAATTTCGGCACTTAGTTCGTGATAGTTTACTGTTGGAAAAGTTTCTTTATTTTCTAACAACAATTTAAACTCGGTTACTTGCTTTAGCCAAGTTTCAATTTGCTCTTTATCGGCAACTGGTTTTACAGCATTTACTTGCTGTATACCCAATTGGCTGTTGCAGTTTTCTTTTACTGCATTTAATACCTGATCAAATTCTAACTTCTCAAAAATATTTTGTGGATATACAAAAGCTTTTTGTCGGTTACGCATTTCCATTTCCATAGGTTTGCAAATATAGGCTATTGTTGTGGATGTATTTTATAGATATTTTTTAACTTTATGGCTTGTGAGAGAACAGCAACTATATATGTTATTAGAGGGCTTGGTTAAACAACCTAGAGAAAGTGAATGGGTTGAATTTAAACATAACTACCATTCAACTAATGAGATTGGAGAAAGAATTTCTGCCCTTTCTAATGGTGCATGTATTCGTAATCATGAATTTGGATATTTAATTTTTGGGGTAGAAGATAGTACACATCGTATTATTGGAACATCGTTTAAGCCTAAAACAGCAAAAGAAAAAAAGGAAGATTTAGAACATTGGTTAATTCAACGACTAAGCCCAAGGATTGATTTTGAAATAGTTGAATTTAATTATTACGAAAAACACGTTGCTATATTTATTATTCCTGCCACTAAAAACCAACCTGTAGAGTTTTTGCATAAGTCTTATATTCGAGTTGCAAGTATTACAAGAAAACTTAATGAATTTCCTGAAAAGGCAAGAAAAATTTGGAAAAAAGGACCTGCAAAAATTTTTGAAGAAAGATTAGCTCTAGAAAATCTACAAGTTGATGAAATTATTAAACTACTAGATAGTCAAAATTATTTTGATTTAGCAAAGTTACCATATCCTTCAGAAAGAAGTGGTGTCATCGAAAAGTTCATATCTGAAGGTTTTATTACTAAAACACATTCCAAATACAACATTACTAATTTGGGAGCATTGCTTTTTGCAAAAGATTTAGGCTTCTTTAAAAACCTTAAGCGCAAAGCAGTTAGGGTTATAATTTATGATGGAAAAAACAAATTAAAAACTATCCGAGAACAAATTGGAATAAGAGGCTATGCGGTTGGTTTTAAAGGCTTAATTGATTGGGCAAATAGTCAACTACCCGCTAATGAAGTTATTGGAAAAGCTCTCCGCAGAGATGTAAGAATGTACCCTGAAATTGCAATTAGAGAGTTGATAGCCAATGCACTCATACATCAAGATTTTGAAGAAAAAGGCTTTCCAATGGTAGAAATTTATACTGATAGAATTGAGATATCAAATCCAGGACTGCCTCTAATTACAACAGATAGGTTTATTGATGAATATCAATCAAGAAATGAAAGATTGGCAGATTTGTTAAGAAGGCTTGGTATATGTGAAGAAAAAGGAAGTGGAATTGATAAAGTGATTGCAGCAATGGAGCTTTACCAATTACCTGCCCCAAATTTTGTTGTCCAAGAAAGACATACTAAAGTAACGCTTCAAGCTTACCAAGTTCTTAATGATATGGATAAGAAAGATAAAATGAGAGCAACTTATCAGCATTGTTGCTTAAAATATGTTACCAACGAAAAAATGACTAATCAATCTTTAAGAAGTAGGTTTGGAATAGAAGAACGTAACGCTGCAACAGCTTCCCGAATAATAGGAGATACGCTAAATGAAGGCTTAGTTAAAAACGACGATCCAAATACTAATTCTAGGAAATATGCCAAATATATTCCTTTTTGGGCCTAAGTTATATAATCAACATCTTATTTGACAAAACAACGAAAAAAAACAAAAATTTTTATTTAATTAATTGATTATCAACAAGTTGTTTATTTGATGGTTATTTGACAAAATGTGGATAAATTTACTTCAACCCAAACACTTTTCTTCTTACCATAACTAAACTACCTGTAATCATTACCAATAAAGTTAATACAATTAAGCCCCATTGCGTTAAGGTAGGTATCATTGCAAAAGGTGAAAAAGTAATGTTGGTAGTACCTTCTCCATTTAAGTTAATTAATTCTGGCCCTGTGCTGCCTCCAATTTCGGTAAAACAAGCTGGCTCATTTATCAATTGTAAATAATAAACCCCACAAAAGTAAGCGCCGAAAGTACCGTTGCCACCGTCTGTAGGTATGGTTTGTGTATCTAAAACTACACCTGCTTCATCTGTTAATTGAATTTGGGTGCCAGTTAAATCACACTCGCCAGCTATTACCGAGTAATTAACTACCTCAAAACAAACCTCACCTTCACAGTTGCAAGTAATTGTTTGTGGAGTGCCCCAAAAACAATTGGTATTGTCGGTTATAATATTTGGTGAACCATTGGTATTCCAATAATCTATGGCTGATTGGCCTGTGTAAGTTATATTTAAAGTGGCCACATAATCTATGCCTGTAAACTCACCATTCGAATTAATAGCATTTAAACAAAAGGCATTCGTAAACGGGTCGTAACCAGGAAATTCATTTTGAATCATAGCTTCGGTAAATACAAAAGTACTGCCAGAACAAGGCACATCAATTCCGCCAGATGGTTGTTGGCTTAAACAAGCTGCCCCTGGTTTTATTTCAAAAGTAAAAATATCAAAGGCTTCATCACAACCACCTATATCAATTACAATTTCGTAAGTATAATCAGTTCTGCCCTGTGCATCACAATTAATTAATGTTGGTAAAAATGGGCCAGCCGAGGCACCTTCTCCATTGTTCCAATCAATTGGGTCACCACTAATACTAACAGAACAAATAATGTCTTCTTGTTCATAAGCAACAAAAGGAGTTAAAAAATAGCTGCCGTCTTCTCCTGCCGCATCAAGCGCATCACAATTAAAAGTAAAATTATTTAAACCAGTTGGTGCATTATTGGGTTGAAAAACTTCACTTAGGTTTGGGTTGTTTGGGTTGCCTATGGTAGCACTTGCAATAGCGGCATTAATATCGGCAGCGTTATTTAATGTTGTTGTTGGATCGTTTGTACTAAAATACCAGCCAACCAAATTGCTACTATTACTTATCTGCGCTTGGTTATTTGCAATATTTATCGGCTGATTTTGCTGGCAATCGGTTACTACAACAGCTTCATTTCCTGCACCAGCATCATCTGTTACTATAATGGTGACTTGTTTTCTAATATCGTTTTGGCAAGTTATTAAAGAGTAGTTGTTTAAGTCATCATCAAAAAAGTAAGTGTAAGTGCCGGCCATATTGGTGTTAAGTGCACCTGCGCCAGCTGTTGGGGGAGTAAAGCTTAATCCGGTGCTTAATACATTAAAATCAATAGTATTGTTTGCCGTTAGGTACCAACCAACACAGTTTTCATTTAAACCAATATTGTCAACATTACCTTGTGGATTGTTAATTACAAAAGTTGGTACAGGGTCACCAACGCATAAATAAATGGTGTTGTCGCTAACATAGGGTTGCGCAGTTGAAGAGTCTACTAAATCAGGGTCGCAACACGACAAGTTATTTCTGGCACAAAACAATGCATCTATCATTTTAGCAATTTGGCATTGGCTTAAAAAATTATCGCACGTGCCATAGCTCATAATATTATTATTGGTATAGTTAGCTGGGTATGGAACACCACAGTTAGAAAAGCAGTTGCTCAAATCATAGTCGCAACCATTATTACTTGTACAGTTGGTAATAGCATCGCCATTAGAATTTTCTACATCACTTGGCCGAGTGTTTGGGTCTGGCGGGGTGTCGCATATATAATCACCAAGCTGGCAACATTCTGAACCATCTGGACATTCGGCCCAATCATTACCATTTGGGTCATTAGGGTTTACTTGCGCATTATTAACAGAACCGTGGGTATGCAATAAGCCAAAAAAGTGACCAAACTCGTGGGTTGAAACGGTAGTACCAGCAGTTCCATTACAATCTGGCGCACTGTTTTGGATGCCATTTACCCCAAAAGCAGTTCCATAAGAAAAATCGCCTGATGGCAAAAAAGCCACACCACCTTCTGAAAAGCCAAAAGGAGTAAAGCCGTTGTAATTGATCGGAATATAAATATTCATTACATTTGGGATGTTTAAATCAACTGCTTCGATAAAGTCAGAAACTCCATCACCAAACGGATCGGCTTGTAAATTACAATTGGATATACAAGTAGGATCGCCATCGCAGCAACAAGGGTCATTACTATCTGCACAATCGCTGGTGTAAAACACACTTAAATCATTGTTGCAAACTTGGCGTGTAGAACGATCTAAAAGTACATTACTTCCGTTTTGGTTCCAATTGGTGCATTTAAAAAACTCAAAAGGAACGCCCAAACATTCGTAATAATCGTTTGTACGATTAATAAATGTATTTAATTGGCCTGGGCCAAGTATAAGCCCTTCGCAATTGCTATCGGCAAACAAAGTAAACACTACTGGTATTTGGTATTTTTCGCAAGGCATTTCTATACAGCAATCAAAACCATTGCCTGCTGCACAACTATTGGGGCAACCATCATAAGGAGTGTCAACACTCCAACCTGCCTCTCGTTGTTGTTCGTTTTGTAATATTTTAGGATGTACATTATGCCTAAAATCAATTTGATCGTTGTTAATTACTTCGCAGGCTGCATCTTGGCCTGCTACATTAAATGAAACAGTAGCTATAAAGATGAGGAGGGCAAATACTTTTTTCATAAGGTTTTGATATTTATATGCCAAATATCTATTTTATTAGTTAGAAACAATAATATTTTTTTGGAAATGTTACATCTAAAAGCGGTTAATGCGACTGGGCGAGCTTAAAAAACTAGCCTCGACAGAAGTGGTTATACCATTTTAGAATAGCCTTTGAAGCGTTGGCAAAATGGTATTTGAACGGATGGCGAGACCAAAGTTTTTACGTGTGGTAACAATTTCGCTTCTAAAATTCTTTTGCTATTTACTTCAATATTTTTTGTACGATTGCTTTTGTGCCAAACTAACTATAAAATATAACACAAATTTTGTTTTAATATTGGCGATCTTTTTTGTTAAAAAAATGCGCCGTAGCTGCTGGTTATGCTTGCGTTTTTGCCTCAATCTCACCAAATTAAATTCAAAATTTTTGTATAACATGCTATACTCTAATTGGTATTTCACCTAAAATTGATGGTTATTACGTGCTTCTTTAAGATGTGTTATATTTGTAAATAATAATAAGCAAGTTAAAATGAAAATAAGGTATCGCTCTCTCGGATTGTTTTTAGGTATCGTTTTTAGTGCAACGGTTATTTTTGGGCAGCCGGTAAACAACAATTGTATAAATGCCTTAGATATAAGCGAAGCATTTACTGGCACTTGTGGTGCTTTTAATTCTATTGGCCCATTTGATAATACAGGTGCAACAGCTGCAGAAACTGACCCAATGGTGCCAGATTGTTTTAGCGAAATGAGTTCGACAGCGATGGAACGCTCTATGTGGTTTAAGGTTACTGTGCCCGATGTTAATGGCGATGGCTCAAACGTAATTTATGAAATTAACACCAGCGTAAATGATAATTGCAATTTTGTTAACGGCCCGGTAGAGGGGAGCGCCGATACGCAAATAGTGGTTTATACGGCGGTATTTGGTTGCCCAACACCGCTATGGGTTTCGAGTAATTACATTGCCTGCAACGACGATATTAATACCTTGCCTCCTTATGTGGCTGGGGTAAACGTAAGTTTAAAACCTGGCGACAGTTATTATATTGTGGTAGATACTTACAATGGTTCGGTTGGTGAGTTTTGTTTTGATATTTTGCTTTGTGGTAAGGTTTGTGGTGACGGGCGTTGTAGTTTTAGTGAAAATTTTTGTGCCTGTAATGAAGATTGCGTTTGTGAAATATTGAAACCACAATATACTTGTGTTTTACAAAATGGGCAATTAGTATCGTGCGGCACTTCACCAACAAACGATTTTGTTTTTTGTGATACTTATTTTGAAAATGCCAACCAAGGCAGCATTTATATAGGCTTTAATGTTGGTGCAATTAACGATTGTAATCAAGTTAAACCAACTACTGCTAATGTATTTTACAACAATGTAATTTTAAGAAATCAAAATTTAGAAACAATAGCTTCTGGCAGTACCATACAGGTTAACGAAAATTACTTTTTTGAATTTACACCAACTGATATTGAGCAGAATATTGAAACAGGTGTGGTGGTTTCGACAACACTTACCAATGGTTTAGTGTGTAGCAATGGTATAAATATTAATGCAGCTGAAATATTAGCCACATCATCAGTTAGTTGTGGCTCTTGTGCTGCCGGCAATGTTGATTTAGATTTGAATAATCAAACCGTTGGCATTGGTGAAAATATTAAAGTTTGTACCGATAGTTCAGAAAATCTTATGCTATTTTGCAACTCAAACGATGGCAGTAATTTTGAATATAGATGGGTGGCCTATGCCGATTTAAACAATGATGGGGAGTTTAATACTGCCATTACGCCACCT
>Ga0114957_1003111_pt1 | contig 15230 bp, 1 predicted proteins | sample BantaG_FD_87175 | JGI IMG/M metagenome (GOLD analysis project Ga0114957, IMG submission 87175) | Marine algal microbial communities from Bantry Bay, Ireland - BantryBay_4 metaG | ecosystem: Host-associated > Algae > Red algae > Unclassified | place: Bantry Bay, Ireland | collected 2014-11-21 | reverse complement strand
TAATTCATCTAAGCTGAATGTTCACCATTCAGGAAAATGACCTTCAACGTATCAAAAAAAGATTCTATCAGTAGGATTGTATTCAGTTGCAAACCATGTTCGATTTCAACACGGGTCGAAAAACTTACAAATTACTAATGGGTCTTCTTCAGAACTTTGGTCTCAAATCTTTGCGAACTTCTGCAAGATTGCTTTAGTTAATAATTTCATGCGATAAATAAGTAAAGAATAAAATGAGGCACTTTAACCCATTTGTAAGATACGAAAAAATCGAGATTTTTTTGAATTTTAGATGTAGTTAAAAACAGTTTTTCAATATCAGGTAAGGTTAAATGAAAAGAAAGAATTGCTTGTTCTTAGAGTAATTTTTTAGATGGTTTCATTCACTATTAATTACTGTCATAGAAAGACAGTAATTTGAATATAGAAAGAAAAAGATTCGATAAGGCAAAAAACATAAATTACAAAATGATAAATTTCACAAGATTTTATATCTTGAGACAGCTTAATAAAAATATTAAGTTTGCCAATGTTTGCCACTTTTGTTTGCCACTTTTTGAAAACCAAGCAAGAATTGACTCCCCTCTAAAAACGAAAAAAAGCCAGAAACCATTACAGTTACTGACTTTTAGTTTGTAGCGAGAGGGAGACTTGAACTCCCGACCTCGGGATTATGAATCACGCGCTCTAACCAGCTGAGCTACCTCGCCATAAATTCAATTTGCAAAGCTGCATTTCCTGATTGTTCAGGAAGCAACTTCGCTACGCTTTTAGGAAGCGGCTGCAAATATAGGTGTTTTTTAATTTTAAAAAAACATTTATACACAGATATTTAATACATTTTTTTAAAAATATTAGTTCAGACTATTCTATTAATTCTTAAAAATCTTACCCACATGATTATGTGGTTTTAAGCAATCTTTTTTTAGTATAAATTCGCATACCGATTTTAAGTATAATTTAATAATTTAACATAGTTTTCAAATTATATGTGTGTCAAAAATATATTTAAAATATTTGGCGAACAATGGGAATAGTATTAATTTAGGCAAGACAAATTACTTTTCTATACCATATTATCCTAAGAAAACGATTAATTTAAATACTAATAAGAAGGAGTAAATCATTTTATTTTTTAATAAAAATGGTTTACAAGTTGTTTTTACAACTAAATTTTTCTTTACCAAATGATTCTGAATAGCCATACTTAACTGCTGTTCAAAACGCCAAATGAACCCCTATGCCTCAAAAAGAAAAAACCCAAATAGCCCGTTTTGCGCATCTGCAAAAATGGCTGACGCAAAACAAAAAAATTGACCTCCGTACTGCAAAAATTAATGATGCATCTTCCATTGATGCAATGAATTGGAAAAGTCTTGAAAATTTCCAATCCCAAATCATTCCACAGCTCAAAGCATATCAGCGGTTATCCAAAATTTTACCTGAGCCTAATCCAAAATTGATTTTAGAATTATTGCAAGTCAATATTCACTCTGCGATTCAGGTGGCTTCCATGTCAAAACAAAATTTCATTTCAACATATTCTCATTTATTTTCCAGTAAAAAACTTACTGCGGAAATGTTTTATAACAATGCATTAGCAATTAAGACAAAGTTGTTGTTAAAACATGTCCAAAAAATAAGTTAATGGAATTCACCTTGAGTTCACGACTCTTGGTCTATCTTTTATTGCTGCTTTACCAAATAAACATTCTATTGTAAAACCCCTAAAAAACTCCGAAAATGAGTATCTCAAAAAATTTTAAAAGCTTCGAAGAGCTTTTTGATAAAATTAATTTTAAAAAAGGGAGAGAAGGACGTTCCGTTTATTCTCCTGCTGCATACCTTTCTGATTTACTTCAATTATTAGAAGATAAGTTTTCTGAAAATAGTGATTTCTTTGACCGTCGTGCCGATGTGAAAGATATTATGTTGAATGGAGAAAAAGCATTTTCTCAAATTGCATATCTTGATGTAGTTAATAAAATTTTAGAACATAAGATCGCACCTGACGGAAGTGTATATGAAATTCTAAAAGAAAAAACCTACCCTACGCACCTTCCTTTTAATATTGAAGAAGAAAAATATAAACAGTATTTAAAATATTTGGAAGTTGCTCCTACGACGATTTATCAAATGTTTGCAGAACAACCTGATGCAAATATTGTCGCAAGAGAATATTTGAAATTGACGGAAGAGCAACTGGTTGGCATCATTCAAGAACCTACGGATAATAGTTTTTTCCAAAAATATTATAATGTAGACCCTGCTGAGGAATATGAAAAACTGAGTAGCGTCGAAAGTTTTTTAGAAATAACAGATATTTCATTAGAAGATTTATTGGGTTTACTTTTTCAAAATTTAAGTAGAACATCTAAAAGTCCAGATGGAAATTTAGAAGAATTGGAATCCTTGGCACCGCATTCTTTTTTAAATCATGGTACCGATGGTTTTGCGTTTTTGGAAAATGATGAAACGAAAATTAACTGGGGAGAGATTGCTCAAATATCTGAACCAATAGATGAATCTGGAGAAGTAGCTACTACATTTATGTTTTCTCCTGATGGTAGAAATCGATTGCAAAGAGCAAGCAGATTGATACGACTGTCGAAGACGACGGGGATGAGTCTTATTGATTTAGAATTGATTCTACGAAATGTTTGTGGAAATATTTTAAATAGAGATGCAATTCAAAAAATTGCAGTAATCAAACAGATTCAAGATCGTTTTGACCTTTCCATAGAAGAAAGTTGTGCGTTGGTTTCGGATATGAATAAGACTGGACTTGGCAATGAAAAAGAACCAATAGATTTATTTAACCAAATTTATAACAATAAATTCACAGGTTTTGATCCGAAGTATATTTTAGGCTCAGGTTTTGTCCCAGAGAAATATAACGATGCTACGAAGTATCAAATGCTTTGGGCAACAGGCGATATTCTTTCGACTGAAAATGCAGATTATCGAAAAAGAATCGGCAAGGCATTACATGTTTCAGAGAAAGATTTAGTGATGGTCGTTCAAAAATTTAGAGACCACTTTGGAGAGGAAGGAACAGCGGACAATTTATTTAATATAAATGCTGAAGAGGCGCGTCCGATGCTAAATGTACTTTATCGACTCAGCAAATTAGTCGAGGTATTGGATACAACCTATCAAGAAATTTTCCATTTGTTTGATCTTTTGGAAAAAGATACGTCCATTCAGAAGTTTGCGTTGTTCTCCGTTTTGATTCCTTACGATCCTTCGGAAGTGGATTGTTATAAAATTATCCAAGGCAAGGCAACTGATAACATCAACGCTTCATTATGGTTGACTCAAATTTTAATTGGAGTAACACAATGGATGCAGCATAGTGATTTTTCGGGAGAAGAATTAAAGCAAATTTTGACAGGCGAACCTGCTGATGAAAAAGCCGCTCAATTATTAGAGGAGCAAAAATTAAATTTCTTAAACACACTTTATCAACAAGTTAAGCCTACTTTTTTTAGTCATAAAAATTTTATTTCTGAAACTTTTGATGCACGTGCTGCGCGATCTATTTATCGGACGGTAAGCGAACCTACTCAAAATTTAGTTTCTGAAAAAGATAATCGTCTTGTTCATTTTGAAGAAAAAAATACAAAGGTTGCTGCTGCAAAAGCCATTGAGAATTTAGACGTTTTTTCCAAAGAAGATTTCTTAGGATTAGGAATTGAGGAAAAAATGGTGGATAAGATTTTTAATAACTTGATTATAAAAGGCTACATCAATGGGGAAGGTGGACTGATTGAAGAGGCATTCCCAAAAGACATGGTGGAGTTTAAAATCAACAGCAGTGGTGTTGATGAAAAGAAAGCTCTTTTTGAAGCCATCCAACAACTCGTCAAAGAAGAATATCATGAAAATGGCAACGGGCATTCCAATGGAAATGGTGAAACCGAAAATGTTTCTTTCTTCCTTTCTGATTTGGAAGAATTAGAATTGCCAGAATCCCGTACAATTGAATTGTATGACAATTTAATGTTCAATGGATATATTGATGAAGAAGGAAATTTAATCCATCCTGATTTTTTTACAAAAGAAAAGAATGTAGAAGAATTTGAACCCAATGCAAATATTGATATTTATTCTGCTAAGGTTTATAACAAGATACAAACGAAAATAGATTGTTTCTATAAAGAAAAATTAATCCTCAAAAAAGAAGCATTTGAACACCTTCCATTAAAAGCAATTGAGTTGGAAGACTTGATGGAGAATCTTCGATTCAATGAGTATTTGGATGATAAAAATGTAGTAGTTGACAAAAGGCAAATCCTCGAACTTCAAGCAGATGAAATTAATTTAGCGATTCAATTTTATCCACATCGGGCAGCAATTCTAGCAGCGATCCAACAAACTGTCCTTAAATTTAAAACTCCATATTTTACCATCAGTCGAGATATTTTAAAAGATGTAGCGGATGAGATTATTGCAGAAATGGTTCATCATGAATTAGAACAGAACCATTTAGAAGATGGAAAAATGAGTCCTGAAGCTATTGAGTTTTTTACTGTTGAAGAAAATTTAAAAGACTTCCATATCAGTCCATACTTCACCGATATTTTTCATCAAACCGTTTTTAAAGCCATTCAAAAAAATATAACAGATTTTGAAAAATATCAAATCAATGAAAAAGATTTGGCAGTTTTAGAATTGGAAGGAGAGTATGCGGACGAAGTTTTAGATTTTTTAAATGAAGAGGAATATTTGGAAAATGGAAAAATCCCAACCGACCAATTACCTTATTTTTTAAATATTGACAACGCACTTAGTTTTGAGGTAGAAGGATATTCGGATTACAACAAAGACCTATTTTTCTTACTCAATAAAGTGGCGAAAGAAACAGAAGCAAGTACCAAAGAAATTTATAACAATATAAAAACGTTATCCGATGAACAACATGCTGTTGTGATGTCAACAGTAGGAGAGTATGCAGAAATGTCTGCAGATGTTACAGAAGTCATGCTCTCACATATTTTTAAAAATAGGCCTAGTCTAGTCGAAGCACTTGTCGTTCCTGTTTTAAAACAAGTCGATGAAAAAGATCGAATTGCTTCGATTCCCTCTAGCAATGCTTTTAATATCGCTTTGCAAAGATTAAGGCAATCAGCACTTTTGGTTTCCAAGCTTCGCTTAAATCATGCGGAAACTGAAGTCATATTTACCGACCAAAGTCTAGCAGAAAAGTTTCCTGAAAAATTGCATTTACCAACAGGCATGGATCGTTTCGATGCTTTGCTAGAATCAGGCGATCAAATTTATATTTTTAAAGGAAATCAATATTGGACTTATTCAAGAGATGAATATGAGTTGCTGGAATCTGCTCAATTACTAACCATACTCTCTGAAAATTTTACAAATCTAAGTCAAGTCGATGCGACTTTTACAGATGCAAAAGGAACGGAATGGTTGATTGGTCGAACGGCTGGAGATGAGGCTGCTGGCGTTCCACCTGCCGCAGCTTATTTTTGCAAAAACGAAAAAGGCGAATGGGAAACGAAGGAAACGGTCTTTGGAAAAGTCGAAAGTAATTTTGAAAACTTAGAACAAATTGATGCTTCTTTCGTCGATCAAGATGAAAAGATTTATCTTTTTGCAGGCAATCAATATATGCGGTATTCGTCAGGATTAATTGCAGATGAAGGTTATCCAAAATTAATCAAAGGCAACTGGATCAACGAATTAGATTTTGACTTACCTGAAAAATTCTACGAATCTATCGACGCTTCCTTTAGCGATGTAGAAGGTGTAACTTATATTTTTAAAGATGATCATTTTGTTACTTCCGATGATTCGACTAAGGAAATTCCAATCAATGAATTTTGGGGAAGGGTGAAAAATAATTTTGAAGATGCTACTCGAATTGATGCTGCATTTGTCAATTATGATCGCGTTTATTTTTTCTCAGGCGATCAAGTAATTGCATATTCGGATAGTATCGAAAATGATGAAGTAGTCGGCGTGGAAGGTTCATTGACAGATTTAAGAACCGTCATTCCTGGACTGCCTGACGACTTCGAAGATGGAATAGATGCCGTTTTAGCAGGAGCCGATCAACAGTATTATATTTTTAATGGAAAAAAATATGCAAAGCTAAATGTAGAGTTAGAAAGTGATGAAGACAATGGCGAAGCACTCCCTCAACCTATCGAAGAAAAATGGGGACAGTTAAAAAATAACATCATACATACGGGGCAAGTGGATGCTGCAATGGCAGGATTGGATGGTCGTACTTACATTTTTTCAGGCGATCAATATTATAGATATTCCAAAGCAGATTATTCCAAAGTAGATGAAGGTTATCCTCATACGATTTCCAAAGATTGGGGAGGATTAGCTTCTGTGGAAGCTTCATTTGTGTTGGATGGAAAAACTTATTTATTTGGAAAAGATCAAAATGGTGCAGGTATTTATGTTCAATATTCAACCAATGATTATTCCACACCTGATGAAGATTTTCCAAAAGCGACTGAAGACAATTGGTGGAATTTACCAAAGAAATTAACCGACTTAGATTTCAACACTCCCGATGCCGTACTGGTTGGAAATGACAAAAACACCTATCTATTTAAAGGTGCTAATTTTGTTTACTACGATACACAACATCGTTGGTGGACAGAACCTGAAGCGATTAACCAACGATGGGATAGCATTCCTTTCCAAAGTATCACCGCAGGTTTTACGGGCAAAGATGGGCGTACTTATATTTTTGAAGATACACCTCGCTTAATGGAGGAAGAAGAAGAGGAAATGGTTTTTAGTGCAAGTAACGGGAAGCCAAAAGGCTTGAGATTTGTCCGATACTCCGATAAAAATTATAATAAAATTGATGACCGATTTCCAAAAGCCATTAAAAGCTATTGGGGGAAAGTGGTTAATAATATTGAAAAAACAAAATCAGTTGACGCAGCCGTAACATTACTTTCCCGTGAAACGATAATTGCTGAAAACGGAGACGAAACTACAGAAACTTATCAACATACTTATTTGTTTTCTGGAAATCAATTTTTCAGATACACGGGTAATGCATATGATAAAGTAGATGAAGGTTATCCAAAAATGATTAAAACGGGATTGAAAGAAGAACCTCGTTTTAAAAATTTAACAACTGATTTTACAAAAGGAATTGACGCCATTTTTGCAGACAAGCGCAATGTTTATTTATTTAAAAATGGAGCATGCGTCGTCGTTTCCGAAGAAAAAAACAAGACTTATACAAATGTTGTTGACGTTCCTATTCAAACTGCATTTATCGACGAAGGGAGCATCTATGGAATGAATGATGATAATTGGATGCAGTTGAGTGCATTGGAAAACGCAGTAATTTCCACGACTCCTAAATTGCCTCCTTCGCTTCGAGAGGTTCCTTTAGAATTTCGAGCGGGAATTCATGCAGTACTAAATGGGATTGATAAAAACACCTATGTTTTTATCGGAGACACTTGTTATAATGCTTCCTTAGAAAAAGCATATCCGATAGGTGAAGAATGGGGACGTGCGGCTAATCTTTTCCAAATGGAAGGAACAGTTGACGCTGCTTTTGTAGGGCGAGATGGAAAAACATATTTATTTAGCGGCGATCAATTTATCAGTTACACGCCAGCCAAAGGAGATAATTCAAAGCCAGCTTTTGCGGACAGTCCTCCAAAATCTATTGCATCACATTGGAGCGGTTTGGAAAATGTATGGGTAGCATTTGTCAAAGACGATAAAACTTATATTTGCGAATCAACAGATGAAGATGGCAACTTCCGTTACCTCTGCTACAGTTCCGATGATTATAGCAAACCTGATTCGGAGACTCCGATGATGGGCGACATCTACTGGTGGGACATGCCAGAAGATTATATTGAAGAAGGTTTTGATTTTGTAAATGCCGTGTTATTTGAGGAAGACAATATGTTTTTATTAAATGACACTTCTTTTGTTCAATACAATAAAACGGAAGACATTTGGACTTATCCAAAACCGTTACAAAGAATTTGGAGAAACTTACCAGAAGAACATGCGAAGTTTGAAGGAATAAAAACGGCCTTTACGGGAAGCGATAATGTAACTCGATTTTTCTCTGATCATACTTTTGTAGAATTTAAAAATCTACCCAACGGCGGCGGCAATGTAGGCGTATTGGAAATTAAAAAAATCGAATCGCATTGGGGAATTGAAAATAATAATATTGTTAAAAATAATAAAGTCGATGCAGCCGTAGTTATCGGAGGCAAAACCACTTTCTTATTTTCAGGCGATCAATATGTCCGCTACTCCGAAGAAGATTATCAATTCATTGATGCAGGTTATCCTAAAACAATTGTAGGGAATCTTCGAAGCGAAACGGGTTTTGAAAAAATATCCGAAGAACTCGAAACAGCACTTGGCAATGAAGCAAATGTAACGGCAATCCTCGCCAATCAACAAAACATTTACATTTTTGAAAAAGAGAATTGTCATGTCTTTTCTGAAAATAATAATCGAACCTACGAGACGAGTTTAATTGGAAAAATAAAAAATAATATTTCCAAAAATAATAAAATTGATGCCGCATACCTTAGCCCTTCCGATGAAACATTTATTTTTTCAGGCGATCAGTTTTATAAATATTCTACTTCTGATTATGAATTAGTGGATGCAGGTTATCCAAAATCAATTGCACATAATTTAGCACCAGAAGCAGGTTTCCAATTTTTAGGAGACTTTGCAGATCATGGAGTGGATGCGATATTTAAAGCACCTCATGGAGAAACCTATTTATTCAAAGGGAAGCGATATCATGCCTCTGATGAACAAGCAACAAGTTTTCCTTTAGAGGAAGTTTGGGGAACAGTTAATAATCAATTTATTAAAAATTCAGAAACTCAAGCCCTCATTGATGCAGCGTTTACTTCGCCTGATGGAATGACTTATTTCTTTAAAGACAATCAATATGTACGATATTCTGATTTGGAAAATGAATATGCAGATGAAGGTTTTCCAAAAAGAATTAGAGACAATTGGGGAGATTTATTTCCAGGCTCGAGAAATGGATTTGTGTTGGATCAAAAAAATAACCAAGATTTTGAAGCAAGAATAAATGGCGCATGGGTATTGGAAGGCAATACTTATTTTGCCAAAGGTGATCAATACGTTCGCTACTCCAATAGTGATTTTACAAAAATGGATAGCATTTACCCGCAACGATTCATGTCACAATGGGTAGATCGGAACGACTTCCTACTCAACGATTTACGAATCGTAAGTCGCTACAAAGAATTGAATGACCAGTATCAAGGAGGCGATACTTCTTTGACCAATTTCTTTTACGCAGGAATCGGTTATCAAAAAGAACCATTCGGGATGTTAGCAGAAATCTTCGATTGGAATGTCAAAGAGGTGAAATGGTTAAAAGTTCGGAATGTCTTTTTGCGTCCAGAAAATGAAATGGAGTCGCAATTTGATTTGGAGCAAGTGTTGGGCATGTACGACATTTTTGCGGTAGCGAATAAAATGGGAATGAAACCTTCCGAACTATTTGCAAAAGTATGGACTGAAAAATTTTCCAATCAAAATACAAAAGCAGCAGGAACCGCTTTGTATGCACAATTAGGTTTAAACAATAGCGAACCCGATTGGCAAATCCTCTCTCGTCAAATTCATGATGAAATGAATCTTATTCGAAGAGATGCATTGATGCCTTACTTGATTGAAGTGACAGATGGCGTGGAAGATGCACGAGATTTATTTGAACATTTATTGATTGATGTGGAAATGGGAAGCGATGCTAAAACTTCTGAAATCAAAGAAGCTACCGCAGCTGTTCAATTATATTTTCATCGGTACTTTGTGAGTTTGGAAGAAACCGATAATGTAGATGAGGAGGAAAAACAACAACTCAAAGAATGGTGGAAGTGGATGAAAAATTATCGAGTATGGGAAGCGAATCGAAAAGTTTTCCTTTACCCTGAAAATTATATTCGCCCAGAACTTCGAGATACCAAAACCCCTGAGTTCCAACAACTCGAAGATTCACTTTTACAAGGCATTGTCAATCATGCAAGTGTAGAAAGTAATTACAAAAGTTATATCGACAATTTCTCTGTAGTTGGTAACTTGAAAATTGCAGGCGCAAATATTTATCGAGATGAAAAGACAGATGAAGATGTCTTGTTATTATTTGGACATACCCGTACGGAACCTGCTGAATATTATTTTAGAACAGGACGTTTTTCAGGTGATGTTGCAGAATGGTCGGCTTGGGAAAAAACAGAAGTGAATATTCCGGCAGCAAGAGTTTTTCCAGTTTATGCAAATGGTCGAGTATTGGTTTTTTGGATAGAGATCGAAGAGTACGAAGCGTCGAAAGGAACATTGAATCGACAAAATGAAAAGAGCGAAGTACTAGAAGTGAATACAGATAATACGACAGTCATGCATCGGGCGCATGTAAAATTTTCTTACCTCAATCATAATCAGAGATGGAGTCCTCCACAAAATATAAAACGGAATATCAACTTGAATTATAAGTTGGATGCGGCTTATGTGGAAGGAAGTGAAACAAGAGTATTTTCGGGAGAGTATTGTTTAAGTTCTTCTTTGAAAAACCCTGCGGGTTCTGTCAAACTCATTACAGAATATCCAGAGTATAAAAATCTAACCTCACTTCATAATGGAATTGATTCGGTAACTACTTTTAAAGGGAAGCGGTATTTTTTCAAAGGTAAAAATTATGTTATCCAATCCATTTCAAACAATACGATTTTAGCACAAGGTAATGTAAAAGATTTGATAAAATCACCAAGCCCTCAGCCTACAATAGTTGTAGTTAGTCTTGGTATTTTAGGAAAAGCAAATATAAGTGTGGCCAATAGTCAAAACAATAACCCTTATACGCTACCTGAATATTTCGATGCTGCCTTTACTATCGAAGATGAAGTTTTTTGCTTGATCGATAAAGATGGAAAATATATTTTCTTTGAAGAGGCAGGTAATCAATTGACTCCAATTCAAAGTCCAACTTCTATTAGTGCTAAATTTGGTGGCAAGTTGAATTTTGAATTTTTCATACATACCATTGCTAACAAAGGAGGACAATTTGCGCCAGCGGATGGTGTCTTCAAAGAGAACGATACTTATTATGTACTTCGTAATGGACAATATGAATGTTACAATATTGATGAGTTTGGAATGTTAAAAGCAAAGGAAGGTTTTCCTAAATCTATCAAAGGAAACTTAGCTTTTAATATGGATAAATTTTTCAATCGCCTGTATGTCGTTTGGCATGAAAACGATGGTGGATATGTTAGTTTAAACTACACGACTTCAAGAGGAGATTTTTTACTTTCTGGAAAATTAGCGCCTGATTTTATTTTTGAAGAATTTTCATTTAAGGATAATATTGATGAACGGTTTTTGAAAGATTGGAAAGGTTATTTGTCCAATAATTTTTCAAATGGATACGATGATAGTGCTGCAATAAATGCCATTACGAAAGCTGGAAAAATTGATAAATCTTTAAAAACAATTGTTACAGCTAATAAATATTTGCAAGATATTTATCAGCACAGTAAAGGATTACTAGATGCAACGGGTCATACTAGGACAAATGCCAAAACAAAATTTGAAACAGCTATTAATTCAGCGCAAAAATTAAACGGCATTATTAAAAATACAGATAAGGATAAAGAGGTGTTAAATAAAATTCCTGACTATGCCACGCAATTAAACACTTCATTTACAAAACTTCAAGAAGCAGATACGGAGAGAAAGAAAAATAATGCCAAGACTAAAATGGAAGCATTGATTACTGAAATTTTAGAACATCAAAAAGAAGTTGGAGATGTGATTTTTAAGAAAAAAGAAAATTTAAAATCTTCTATTCAAAAGGAACGCGATAATATTTTTGCTTTAAATATTCCAAGTATCCATTCCAGTCATGCGCTATTGGTTAACAACTCTAGGAACTTTAATAGAATCGTTACATCATTGGACAACACCATTACGTTACCTGCTGATTTGCAAAACGAAAATTTATTTACTGCATTGACGAATAGTAATAATAGTGCCCTAAGAGATGATGCAGCTACACGGGAAGCCATTAATAAAGCATTCGATATTTTTAGTTCTGAAAATCCAAGGATTCCTGATTTTCCAATAGTTACTACTCAGTTAAATACTGCTAAAAAGAATTTAGCTTCAGTCGTGACTAATCTATCGACAGCCAAAACAGAGGCAAAAAATATTGGAGATAAAAGCAAAGGTTCTTTAGAAAACATCATTGATAATTTAAGTGCATTAGAAGAAAGAATCTTTGGACGTTTTGATTTATTTCATGAAAAAGCAAATCTCGGAATCGACAATACCAGTTCTAATTTCTCCTTCGGATTTGTAGATTGGTATGTTTTTGAAAAAGCAGGAGGAACTTTCCTTTGTCGTCCACGTGGAGAAAATGAAGAGGGCAATTATGAAATCATCAGACTAACCACCAACTCTGCTTATCAATTAAGTAGTAAGCTATTTACAGGTGGTGTAAAAAGTTTGTTGGAATTAAAAACTCAAGAAATTGATGAATCTCCAGCCTTCGGCGAAGGTAAAGATATTCCGTACAATGCTGCCAAAATCGAAAAGGATGTTACCAAAACTCCAATAGCAGATCGAGTACCTACTTCTATCAACCTCGACTTCCAAGGTGCCAATAAAACTTACTATTGGGAATTGTTTTTCCATGCGCCGTTCCTCATTGCACAAGCATTGAATACAGCTCAGAAATTTGAAGAAGCAAAAGAATGGTACGAATATATTTTTGATCCAACCAAAAATGAGGTGTGGCAATTCTTGCCATTTAATAATACTGATTTGGAAGGCGCATTTATAAGTGACCCTGCACAGTTGAAGAAATACTATAACGATCCATTTGACCCTCACGCCATTGCAGGATTACGAATCAATGCTTACCGTAAGGCTATTGTTATGAATTATATTGACAATCTTTTAGATTGGGGAGATATGTTGTTCCGACAGTACACGATGGAAAGTATCAATGAAGCTCGTATGTTGTATGTCCTTGCATATGACTTGTTAGGCAAAAAACCACAAAGCGCAGGGAACCGAATTTTGACTGATGACCAAACTTATCAAAATCAAAAAGATATCAATAATATTGACTTGGAAATTTGGGATTTGGAAAATGAAGATGATGGAAATACTAATGGAGCAACATCAACTCAAGTAACTCGTCCATTGCATACGATTCATTCTTCCAATTTGAGCGCCTACTTTTTTATCCCTGAAAATGATCTATTCTTAGATTATTGGGATCGAGTAGAAGATCGTCTTTACAAAATCCGACAGAGTCTTAACATCAAAGGATTGAAACAACCGCTTCCACTTTTCCAACCACCTATCGACCCAATGGCAATGGTATTGGCAGCAAGTTCAGGAGCAGGTATCGGTTCTGCGATGAGTAGTATGAATGTTACCGTTCCACACTACCGATTTAATTTTATGATCAACAAAGCGCAGGAGTTGGTTGGGAAATTAAATCAGTTTGGAGGAGAATTGTTAGGAACATTGGAAAAGAAAGATGCAGAAGAATTAAATATTTTACAAAACCGACAAGAGGGCATTATTCTTTCCATGTCGCGCGCACTTCGAGAAGGGCAATTGTCAGAAGCGAAAAATCAATTGAAGTCGCTCAAACAAAATATGGATGATGCCAAACGTCGATTAGATTATCATGAAGCGACCATTGAAGCAGGCGCGCTTCCATCAGAAGAAGCACAAATGGGATTGATGGCAGCAGCAGCAGTTGGGCATGTAGTCGCGACTACTTTTAATACTTTATCTGTTATCGCTTATCCATTTCCAGAAATAACGATTGGACCATTTTCTTTTGGAACTTCCATCGACCCAGGTGACATTGGAGAAGGATTGAGCAAGGTAGGAGAAGCAGCAGCTTCTGCTTCTGAAGGGATGAGTATTTTAGGAGAGTTGGCTGGCATGGTGGCACAACAACAACGAATGTTGGAAGATTGGGAATTCCAAAGAGATGCGACCAAACATGAAATCGCACAAATGGAATTAGAAATCGAAGGTGCTGAAATGCAAGTGAAGATGGCACAATTGGAAATGGAAATCTATGACAAAGAAGTAGAGAATCACGAGTCTATCGAAAATTTCTTTAAAGAAAAATTCACAACTCAAGAACTCTATCAATGGATGGCCAGTCGAATGTCAGGGATGTATTTCCAAACTTACCAACAAGCCTACGATATGGCAAAATATGCGGAAAAAGCTTTCCAATATGAAAGAGGGGTCAAAGCTTCGGAAGTTAATTTTATCCAACCTAATTATTGGAATAGCCAGCGTAAAGGATTGATGGCTGGCGAAAGTCTTGGCATGGATCTCGAACGAATGGAACAAGCATTTTTACATACAAACGAACGCCGTTTAGAAATTGTTAAAAACATTTCTCTAGTCGAACTTGATCCGATGGCGTATGTGAATTTGATGAAAAAAGGAGTTTGTGATTTCCGATTAAGTGAAGCATTATTTGACTACGATTACCAAGGTCATTACTGCCGTCAAATCAAATCTATCGCCTTGACCATCACCGCAGCCGAAGGGCAAACGGTCAATGCGACTTTGACACAATTGAATCACAGTACCGTCATGGAAGCGGATGCAAAAGCGGTTAAGTTTTTATTAAATCCAAAAGACAAACAACCGTTGAGCATTCGTAATAATTGGAGAGCGAATCAACAAATTGCAATTTCTCATGTGGATAAATATGATGATAGCAATGGAATGTTTGAGTTGCGATTTGATGATGAACGGTATTTGCCATTTGAAGGAACAGGAGCCGTTTCGACATGGCGATTGGAATTGAATGGAAAAAGAGGCTCGTACCGAATCAAGGATATCAAAGACATTGTAATGAATGTCAAGTACACCGCATTGCAAGGAGGTGAAGCATTTGGCAACGCCGTAAAAGGATTGTTAAAACCTTATCAAACGGCGGAGTTGCTTGACTTTGAAAAAGACTTTTCAAGCGAATGGGCGGACTTCTTAGATGGAGATTCTAATGACTTTTCTATCACTTTGACTAAGGATTATTTTCCAAATATGGGTAGTAATAAAATTACAGGCATGTTAGCAAAATATGAATTAGCCGAAGAAGGACAAATTCAAATGATGGTCAATAATGATGATTCATTGATGTTGAAAGATGGAAAACATTT
>Ga0114957_1003102_pt1 | contig 15267 bp, 13 predicted proteins | sample BantaG_FD_87175 | JGI IMG/M metagenome (GOLD analysis project Ga0114957, IMG submission 87175) | Marine algal microbial communities from Bantry Bay, Ireland - BantryBay_4 metaG | ecosystem: Host-associated > Algae > Red algae > Unclassified | place: Bantry Bay, Ireland | collected 2014-11-21 | reverse complement strand
GGTTTCGTTGATGGAAACACCACCAACACTGCGACCGGTACTATCCTGAATGATGACAACGCAGCGCCTGGTGATGGTATTTCGTTCACCAATACTACCGTTTCAGTATTGGAAGGTAATACTGCTGCCGATACTACACAGTTGTCTTTCGAGGTAAGCTATACGGGTGCTATCCCTGCCGGGGAAACCGTCTCTGTTGATTATACTACAGTGGTCGGTACTGCCGACGGTACTGATTTTGTAGAAATCGCAACGCAAACTATCCAGTTTACCGAAAACAACAAAACACAGATTATTGTTGTTGACGTAATCGAAGATATCAACATCGAAAACGACGAGGACTTTACAGTGGTACTTTCTAACATTACCACTACGAACGGATTCGTGACTGGTTTCGTTGATGGGAACACCACCAACACTGCGACCGGTACTATCCTGAATGATGACGGTAATACAGGTGATGGCCTATCATTTGCAAATACCAATGTAATTGTAACAGAAGGTACAGATGAATTTGCTGTCTTTATAGTAACACTAACCGGTAATATTGCTGAAACCGTAACTGTTGATTATACTACCATCATAGGTACTGCTTTGAACCCTGACGATTTTGTGACTACAACTGGTACGTTGAACTTTACACAAACGGTTAGTTCATTGGAAATTCTAGTACCGATTACAGACGATAACGTAATTGAACCCACAGAGGGCTTCACCGTAGAATTGTCTAACATACAATCGAACATTGGTATCGATTTCGTAAACGGTAACACAATTAACACCGCAAATGGTACTATCAATGATGATGACATGGGTGAAATTACGGCAAACGACTATATCGAGGAGTACACGGTTATGTGTGGCGATGAAATACCACCAGTTCCTAACTTAACTTTTTCGGGTGGTTGTGGTGGCTATACCGTTGATTTTACTGAAACTGAGAATTTTCCTAGCGGTACTGAAGATTATATGATTATCAGAACTTGGAACGTTTCCGATATCTGTGGTAACACCGCTACTTTCGAGCAGATAATTTTTGTTATGCAACAAGAAAGAGTGAACATAACTATAGAAATTTGTATTGAGGATGACCCAATCGATTTGTTGGATTCACTTCCAGCTGATTTCGATACCAACGGAACATTTACTGTAACTAATGGTAATGCTTCAATTAATGGAAGTATGTTTGATCCACAAGGTCTTGAGCTTGGCGAGTTTACCATCGAATATGCTTCTACAAGTGGAGATTGTAAATACTATGTCGATTATACGATAAACGTGAACAACGATTGTATCGATTGCAACCCGGATAATCTTATCGTATCCAAAGCTTTGACTATTAATGGCGACGGAATAAACGACTACTTTGAGCTAACAGGACTCGAAAATTGCAATTTCATATACGATATGCAGATATTTAACCGTTGGGGTAAGGTGGTTGGCGAAGCGAAGGACTATCAGAACAATTGGGGTGGTACTTCACCTGATGGGTCTGCAGGTTCAGCGATCAACCTACCAACAGGAACGTACTTTTATATTATTACCCTGAGGGATACGGAATTTAAGCCGGTTAACGGATACCTTTATATAGGTTCCAACTAATTATGACAACCATGTCTATTTTGAAAAGAGTATTAATCTATACCTTGCTTCTTACCTTTAGCGCGGTAAGTGCGCAACAACTGCCACAGTTTACACAGTATGTGTACAACACCATGTCCGTAAATCCTGCCTATGCAGGAAGTAGGGAGACTTTGAGTGCCACTGCATTGCATAGAAATCAATGGGCGGGACTTGAAGGCAACCCAACCACCAGTACATTATCAGTGCATTCTCCCGTTAAGTTTAGCAGAGTAGGTCTAGGTCTAAATTATATCAATGACCGTTTGGGGGATGAAAATACCAATTATATCTATGGTAATTTCTCATACACAATTCCGCTAAGTCAAAAAGTAAATATGGCTTTCGGACTAAATGCGGGTGTAACGAACTACAGTTTGAACACTCCCGATCCTAATGACCCATTTTTTAATTCAGATTTCACCAGATGGAATCCGAATGTCGGAGCCGGAATATATGTAAGCAGCAGAATGTGGTATGTTGGAGTTTCATCTCCAAGGCTTTTGAATACAGATAGGAATGAAGGAGAATTTGCAGCAATAGAACGTAATAGTTATTATGCCATTGCAGGAAAGGTTTTTGATATCGGATCTACAACAAAATTCAAAGCTACGGCCATAGCAAAGGTAACCAACGGAGCACCTGCAACTTATGACGTTACCGGAAGTTTCTTATTACTAGACAAACTCTGGTTGGGAGCCTCGTACCGTTTTAATGATGCGGATAGTTTTGGCGTCATGGCAGACTTTCAATTGTCGAACTCGTTTAGAGTCGGATACGCTTATGACCTTCCTACTTCTGAGTTTCGACCATATTCGGGAGGTACGCACGAATTAATCTTAATCTATGAGCTACCAATAAAAAGTTTAGGTGGTATTAAATCGCCTCGTTTCTTTTAAACCTTTATTTATATGATATAAAAAAAGTCCTTCACAAGTGAAGGACTTTTTAATTTTTATTAAATATGAATAGTCTCTATTTGAGAATACCATCGACAATACCATATTTCACGGATTCTTCAGCACCCATCCAATAATCCCTATCAAAATCTTTGAGTACTTTTTCAAATTTTTGACCACAATTATCGGCCAAAATCTGAGCACTCAATTCTTTAGTTTTAATAATCTCACGCGCTTGAATTTCAATATTTGAAGCTTGTCCCCTAGCACCCCCACTTGGTTGGTGAATCATAACTTGGGCATGGGGCTGTATAAAACGTCGTCCTTTTTCTCCAACGGACAATAAGATAGAACCCATTGATGCGGCAAGGCCTGTGCAAATCGTAGATACAGGGCTTTTCAATAATTTGATAGTATCATACATCGCAAAACCCGAGGTTACATACCCACCAGGACTATTGATGTAAAGTTGAATTTCTTTATCACTTTGCATGTCAAGATATAATAATCGGTCGATAACATGTTTGGCCGAGTCATCATCTACCATGCCCCATAGGAACACTTTGCGCTCTTCCAACAATTTTTCGTCAATTGCCTTTTGTATTTTTCCTTTTTTCGAACTCATTTGTTATCCTTTATCAACTTCAAAAATACTCATTTTATCGGGAAAACTATCGCAAAAAACGTACTGCATTTCAATTTTGAAGTGAAAAGCGATTATCTTTGAACGAAACACCCAAAATGAAAAATTATATTCATGTTATTCTATTGGTTTCGGCACTAGCAATGGGTTTAAAGACAGCCGCTCAAGAAGAAACAATTCTTGAAAAAATAGCCAATGCTAACGGTTTTGATAACTGGCAGGCAGTAGAAGAAATCAAGTTCACTTTCAATGTAGACCGAGACACCTCGCACTTTGAACGTAGCTGGGTATGGAAACCGCGAATAAATGATATTACCGCAATTTCGGATGAAGGTACCATACGATATAACTGGGCCGATATGGATAGTGTAGCTTACAAGACCAACTCAGGTTTCATAAATGATAAATACTGGTTGCTTTCGCCCTATCAATTGGTTTGGGATAGCGACAATATTACACATGAACACAGTATCGAAACCGAGTCGCCGATTAGTAGAAAAATAATGCAAAAATTGACTATCGTTTATGGTGCTGAGGGAGGCTACACTCCAGGCGACGCCTATGATTTTTACTTTGGTGATGATTTAATGGTGCAGGAATGGGTTTTTCGAAAAGGTAACGCTCCTACCCCTTCAATGATGACCACTTTTGAAGACTACGAAGAAATAAACGGGCTCAAGATTGCTAAAATGCATAAAATGCCTGGCAGTAAATTCAAGCTTTATTTTACAGGAGTAGAAGTTAACTCAGATTAGTTGTTTTTTTGACCCAGTATCACTGTTGATAAAAGTACTAGAACAGAACACCCCAGAAGTACTATAAAACTTAGTGATAGCGATGAGTTATCTGCTAAGAAACCTAAAAAAGGAGGGGCAGTCAAAAATCCTAAATATCCCGTTCCAGCAATGAATGCAACTCCCTGGGAAGATTCGACTCCCTTTACATTACCTCCAATTCGAAAAAGTTCTGGTATGATTACCGAGAAACCGAGTCCGATAAGGGCAAACCCAAAAATTGCCAAATACGTTTGGGAACTCAATACGGCCAAATAACCTACAATAGCAATCGAAGACCCAAGCGCTACGATTTTTACAGAGCCTATTTTTTGACTGATGCTATCGCCGAGAAATCTACCGAGCGTCATTGTAATCGAAAAAGCTAAAAAACCCGCTCCCCAAAATGCTTCAGGAGCAATACTAACTTCTTTCAAATACAATCCGCTCCAATCTACAATAGCTCCTTCCCCTCCCATAATCATAAAAGAAACAAGACCTATTACCAAAAGTGGTTTAAATAACTTAAAACTAAATGGTTCTTTGTCAACAGGGGCAGCGGTAATGTGCACATAATTTCTGTACAGGAAGAAATTAACTATTAGGACTAAGCCTATTGCGAAAATCATATGCAAAACAGGGTTTCCCATTTGGGCAATCAAGAAAATTCCAAGTCCGGCAAGAACTCCGCCCAAACTAAAAAAACCATGTGCGGCAGACATAAAATTTTGTTTATCCTCTTTTTCAATCTCGGTAACTAAGGTATTCATCGCAATATCGGTAAAACCATGGGTAGCACCGAAAACAAAGAGGTACGCCATTAGCATATAAATGTTAGTGGCTAGAAGGGGCAATACCCCAGAAACACAAATCAGTAACACGCCATACCAAGTAGCTTTCCCAACCCCGATACGATTGATAATTTTGGCAGCAACCGGGAATACCGTAAAAACTCCTAGGGATAAAAAGAAAATAGCAAAACCCAATTCTGACTTATCAATAACAAGATTTTCTTTGACTTTAGGAATATAAATTGCCCAAGTACCGAACAAAATATTCAAACTGGCAAAGACCCAGGCTGGTGCAAAATATCTGGGGTTTGAAAGTATGAGTTGAAGCGATTTCATTTAATCAATTTACAATTGCGCCAATGTAACTAATTCTTTAAAATCCCTTTTTTTAGAATTTGCCCAAACTGGTACATATCTTCAAACGAACAATAAAAAGGAGTTGGTGCGAGTCGAATTACATTAGGCTCTCGCCAATCGGTAATGACTCCGTTTTTCATCAGATATTCAAATAGCGATTTCCCTTCTCCATGTAAAAATACAGAAAGCTGACACCCTCTATCTTGTGGCGTAATAATCTCAAAAGTACTTTCGACCTGTTTGTCTATTTCTTGAAGTACAAATTCGAGATACGCAACTATGGTTTTTCGTTTTTGGATTAAGGCCTCCATACCCACCTCTTCGAACATTTCTAAAGATGCTAGGTAAGGAGCAACGGATAATATAGGGGCATTGCTAATTTGCCAAGCATCAGCGTTTGCCATAGGTTCAAATTCGGGTTTCATTAAAAAACGTGTTTCTTTTTTTGTTCCCCACCACCCTTCAAAACGCTGTATGTCTTTTTTGTTCAAATGCCTCTGGTTTACGAATACTCCAGAAGCATTTCCAGGACCACTGTTCATATATTTATAGCTGCACCATGCGGCGAAATCAACATCCCATTCATGTAATTTCAATTCGATATTTCCCGCTGCATGCGCCAAATCCCAACCTACCATTGCACCAACCGACTTGCCCTTTTCAGTAATCGCTTGCATATCAAATACTTGACCCGTATAGTAGTTTACTCCTCCTATCAATACCAAAGCCAACTCGTCGCCTACTTCTTCGATTTTTTGTAAAATATCCTCGGTACGCCAAAAGTGTTCCCCATCTCTTTTTTTTAGTGGCACTAGTGCATCCTCAGGGTTAAGATTATGGAATCGCAATTGACTATCGAACATATATTGGTCAGAAGGGAAAGCCTTCTCCTCACAGATAATTTTATACCGCTTTTTAGTTGGTCGGTAAAACGATACCATTAACAAATGAAGGTTAACGGTCAAGGTATTCATAACGGTAACTTCTTCGGTCTTTGCCCCCACCACTTTTGCCAATGGTGCTGCCAACCGCTCATGGTAATCCCACCATGGTTTGTCAGCATAAAAATGACCTTCTACAGCAAGTTCTGCCCAATCGGTCATAATAGCATCAACAAAATTCTTGCTACGTTTAGGCTGCAGTCCTAATGAATTTCCGGTAAAATAGATGACCTGCTTGCCATTTACTTTTGGAAAATGAAATTCATTACGATACCCGCTCAAAGCATCATTAGCATCTAAACTTTGGGCAAATTCTAAAGTATTTTCAAACTGCATCTTCAGATTTTTACTCAAATTTACGGATAAGCTTTGTAAAAACCGGCAAGGCCTTTATTCTAATCGCATCTCTATCAGATGCTTTTTAAAGCCAACCTTTTCATAGGCTTTTAGAGCAGCAGTGTTATCATCATAAACGGTAAGTCGTATTTCGTTAAGCCCTTTGACAACAGACCAATTTCGAAGTTCATCAACTATAAGTTTGTTTACGCCCTTGCCTCTAAATTCAGGTTGCGTAAACATAAAGCCTAAATAAGTATAGAATTCATGATCTAAATAAGGCAGTGCTTTTTTAATTTTTGCGTAACCCGAGGCAATTACTTCATCGTTATATTCAACTACAATTACTTCGGCTTCTTCAGAATTGATCAATTCAGAAATATCATAGTACGAAATGGGATCAGTGGCCAAAGTTGGATCCATTGGACGTTCTGCCAAGATAATACCTTGTTCAAATTCTAATAATATTTTTAAATCCTCTGGTTTTGCCTTACGTACTTTAAATTTAGTCATCTTTTCTCAGCTTATTCTCAAAACCCTAAAGTACCATATATTTACAAAAAAAAAGATGCATTTTTTATCTGATGCTTTAGAAAGTTATATACAGAACCACTCAGAAAATGAGCCCGAATTATTGGCGCAGCTAACCCGAGAAACTCATTTAAAAGTGATACAGCCCAGAATGCTCACTGGCCATTTTCAGGGCAGAGTGCTTAGTATGCTTTCCAAAATAATTCAACCCAAATACATATTAGAAATAGGCACCTATACCGGTTATTCGGCGATTTGCCTTGCAGAAGGCCTAAGTACCGATGGCGAGCTACATACCATTGAAGTCAACGAAGAATTATACGAACTGCAACGCAGCTATTTTGATAAGAGCGACTATGGAAAACAACTAATACAGCATATAGGTGACGCACTTAAAATAATACCCTCGCTTGACCTCGTTTTTGATTTAGTTTTCATTGATGCAGGAAAAAAAGAATATCCAGATTTTTTTGAAGCGGTACTAGAAAAAACCAAACCTGGCAGCATTATTCTCTCTGACAATGTATTATGGACTGGCAAAGTAGTCGAACCTCTTGACTCAAAAGACGCCGTAACTCCTATTCTAATGGACTACAACAAGAAATTAAAGGAAGACCCTAGGGTAGAAACAGTATTACTTCCTATTAGGGATGGCTTAACCTTAAGTAGGGTGCTAAAACCCTAATGTAAACGCGGTAAAAAAAGACGGCAGAAAGTATACCAGCTAGAGTTCCGACGATAATATCTATCGGGTAATGTACACCGACAAAAATTCTACTAGCAGCAAAGATAAAAGGCCAAATATAAAATAGCCAGCACCACTTAAATCGCTTCCTTAGGAACAAAACCATAATCGTAGTTATTGAAAACGAGCTAGCGGCGTGTCCCGAAAAAAAACTGTATGTAGTCGGACTTTTTAATATTCGTATCAACGTGTTAATTTCCGCTGTGTTATTTGGTCTAAGCCGAGCAACATAAAATTTTGTAATATCAGTAAAAGCCCCAACGAAAAGAATAGTGGCGATTACCGTTAAGAGAACGAAAAGTGCTTCCCGCTTTTGATATTTCCAGAATATCAAGGCTATAAAGGTTAAAAATAAAGGAATCCATGTTCTGAAGTCGGTAATCGTAGTCCAAAAAATATCGTAATCTTCAATGCCAAGGTTGTTAAAGTAGACAAAAGTGTCCCTATCCCATTGCAGTACCCTTTTAAGCATCCTTACTTTCTTTTGATTGCGCCTGTTATGTCGTCTACGCTATCTTTGACACTGCCGATCTCTTTAGAAAGGCCAGAGGATACATTATTTTTTACGTCATCGATATCTTTTTTGATATCGCTCACAAAACTTGTGTCTATACCCTGTTTATCTGCACTTTTTTGAATTTCTTGCTTGATGTCTTCAGTCGCATCTTTCAATTGACGCATGCCTTTACCCAAACCTTTGGCGATTCCCGGAATTTTATCCGCGCCAAAAACCATGACTACGATGAACATGATAAAAAATATCTCTGCTCCACTAATGAATAAAAAGTGCGTCAATAACATGTTACAAATATAATTAAAAGAAAAAGCCCTACATAGTGCAGGGCTTTTCAAAAATTTTAAAATCAGATTATTTTCCTTTGATGTTATTTTTCATTTTATCAAAATCAGTTTCTGATTGCTTTTGAGGCCAAGCATTATTGGTCGTATCAATATCGGCCGTCTCGGCTTTTGGATCTACAATTACGCCTGTCAACTCTTTTTCGGAAGCGATAACTACACTTACCTCTTTATCGTTCTTTCTCCAAATTTCAGCAGGGTAGGTCATGTTCTTGGTTGTACCATCTGCATAGGAATACTCAACTATTAATGGCATTGGTATTCCTCCTGGTTTGTCATACGTAATTTGATAGAAATACTTCGGTTCTTTTACCTTACTGCGCTCATCGGCCGTCATATTGTCCATCATAAACTCTTTTAAGGGCTTTGAACTTTCTGTAGGTGATTTTCCTTTCAGACTCTTGTCAAAATCTTCAGAATCTTCCTCTGCCAAATATACCAGTGGTGGCAAATCAGATTCTTTCATGTTTCGTGCCGCAAGGTACTCCTGCATCTTCTTGGTCGGTTTGTCAGAAACGTAATATTTCTTGATGTCTTTTACTCCTATATCAACATAATCGGTGGTATAGAACCAACCTCTCCAGTAATAATCAAGATCAACCGCAGAAGCATCTTCCATTGTTCGGAAGAAATCTTCGGGAGTAGGGTGTTTGAACATCCAACGTTTAGAATATGTTTTAAAAGCATGATCGAACAACTCGCGACCCATTACCGTCTCACGAAGAATATTCAGTGCCGTTGCCGGTTTGCCATAGGCGTTCGGACCCAATTGATATACATTTTCTGGATTGGACATAATCGGGGAAATCGTACTTTGATCGCCGCTCATATAAGGTACTATTTTAACAGCCTCACCTCTTCTAGAAGGGTACGCCTTGTTTGGTGCAACGGCCTCAGGAAACGCTTCACCAAATTCCTGTTCTGCCATATACTGCATAAAAGTATCGAGACCTTCATCCATCCAACCCCATTGGCGCTCATCAGAGTTTACGATCATCGGAAAATAGTTGTGACCAACTTCGTGAATAATTACGCTTATCATTCCGTATTTGACCCTGTCTGAATAGGTGCCGTCTTCATTCGGGCGGCCATAATTCCAACAAATCATAGGGTACTCCATTCCTTGGTTCTTGGCATGCACCGATATCGCTTTGGGATAAGGGTAATCAAAAGTGTGGGAAGAGTACGATTTTAAGGTATGCGCCACTGCTTTCGTAGAATATTCTTCCCATAACGGGTTACCTTCTTTCGGATATAAACTAACGGCCATTACATCTTTATTGGCCATTTTAACCGCCTGCATATCCCAAATAAACCTTCGGGAGGTAGCAAAACCATAATCCCGTACATTTTTAGCTTTGAATTTCCATGTTTTTTTCTGATCCGAAAAACCCTTTGAAGCTTCCTCGGCTTCTGCCTGTGTTACGATAATCACCGGTTTATCATAAGACTTTTTGGCCTGTTCGTATCGCTTCATCATGTCTTTGGAAAAAACCTCTTTTCTATTCTGAAGTACTCCGGTAGCATCCATTATGTGATCGGCGGGCACTGTTATATTCACATCGTAATCGCCAAAGGTCAATGCAAATTCCCCGCTACCCCAAAACTGATGGTTTTGCCATCCTTCTACATCATTAAACACTGCCATTCTAGGAAAAAACTGAGCAATTACATACGCCCGGTTGCCATCGGCGAATTCCTCATACCCAGATCTAGCGCGGTTAACGGTATGATCGGGAATATTAAAATTCCATTTTATCGAAAAAGTAACCTGTTCTTTACTCTTTAGTGGTGTTGGCAAATCAATACGCATCATGGTAAAGTTGATGGTATGCGGTAAGGCTTTACCGGCGGCATCTTTAACATGCTCTATTACGAAACCACCATCAAAAGGCTCTCCCATGTATTTTCCTGCAAAAGAACCAGGCTGTTCGGCAAGAGGCACTCCCCCACCATCTTTTAATCGGGCCTTTGAATCTTTTCCTCTTACATTTTGGTCTAATTGCACCCAAAGAAATTCTAAATCTTCTGGGGAATTATTAATGTAGGTAATAGTCTCATCGCCATAAATCTTATGGTTCTTATCATCCAATTCTATATTCATTACATAGTTTGCCTGCTGCTGATAATAGTCTGGTCCTGGTGCTCCGGAAGCGGAACGGTAGGTATTCGGCGTAGCGAACTCCTCGTACAATTGTTTGAACTTACTTTGATTGGTATGGCCACCTTCTCTTTCTTTAGGTACCTCTTCTTGAGCTAGGGCAACCGCGCCAAATAGGAACAGTAGCGATGCGAAACAATGCTTTACTTTTGTCATCTTGTTTGTTAAATGTTTAATACTGGGAAAAGTATAATTTTTTTAAGAATATGATAAGAAATGTTACAAGTTTAACATTCCTTTATTATTCTCTCGAATAAGAACGAAGCTTTTTTTATTTCCGTGAATTTTAAAATGAACTACATTCTGTTGTTCGTCATATAAATCTGTAAGTATCTCATTTTGTATTTCGATGGATTTTCTTTTGTTCAATTCAACCTTCGGCAACTCGATATAGCAAATGATCAAATCATCCTCATATTTGCTTCCCAAAAAATCATAATTTATTGCTTCTCCATCAATTTGAAGCAAAAACTTGGTTCGAATGTATTTTTGAATGTATTCCCCGGCCAAGATTGACTCGTTTTGCGTTGCCAATTTAGCTTCAAAATCGTAGCGTTCTAACAAAACGGCTTCCAAGTCATCAATAAAAATTCGTGTTGTTATCTGAAGGGCATCATCTTTTTCGGAGTAGCCGATATTGGTAACACTCAAATAAAATTTATGCGCAACGGTAAATGCAAACAGCGGAAGTAAAAGTAATAAAAGTGCTTTTCTAAATTTGTTCATGTTCTCTTCTAATGCTCTAAAATATACAAATCACGTGCCAAACAAGGTGCTAATCCAGCTCATTATTTTCACGATATACTGCGCTTCGGCCTTTCATCACTTCCCAAATCCTTAATTTATCATGGGTATCAACTGTTGCTTGAAAGGTAGAGTCTATCTCACAGAAATACATGAAATCATCGATATTTTTCTCAGGAATACGCAAATCGGAAACAATTAGGGAGTCCGCATAAAATGCTTTTACCCGTTCTGTTCTAGAATATGCCTTCTCACGTTTAACTTGATTCTTTAATTGTTTGGTTCTACCCGTAATCGCATTGATTAAAGGATCAAAACTCATGTAACGATTGGCAGTTGCCGCGTACAATTGCCGCTCCGCCTTGGTAAGTGGCTTTGCATAAGCGTTTGGCAGACCTAGTGTCGAAGAAGTTACCACAGGATCAATGGCAATACGCCCCACGTCCCTTGTCATATCACCTGTAAGATTGTATGGCATCACAATCACCTCATCAAGTTCGGTAAGGGCTTCCTCTAACGGAACATTAAAGAACGAACTCTCTAAAATCGAGAGGCTTACCACGATTTCTTTTCGTTTATACTGCACTGCGGAAAAAACAATAGTATCGCCGAGTTTTGCGCTTATTTTAAAAAAACCGTCGATATCGGTAATCGCTGCACGTTGGGTAGTGGTGTTCATTACATGGGTTGCGGCAACGTCGCCATCGGCACTATATACCTTACCTTCAAGTTCCTTTTCGTCAAAAGACTGACCGATTACAGAAACCGAAACCAATACGAAAGAAATTAAAAGACACCTATTCCTCAACATTGTTTTGGGCGAGATACGTTTTGCTATGGGTCACCAAAAAATCAATCAATTGAAATTCATTATCCTTTTTCAGAAGATCCTGGGTAGGGTTTTTTGTATCTAAATACAGTAGAAACCTATCGATTTCATCTTGCGGTAATTTTAAGTCTAGTACAAAAAACTCATCATCATAGACTAATCGCAATACCTCGCTAGCTTTTATGGGTTTACGTTCGGCTTCCTTTTTCTTACTACCTGCTTTAATCAAAGCCTTAAAAATATTGACGAAATTAATACCGTCTTTCAAACCTCTTTCCGATTGGGACAGAGAGATATTCTCCACTTCTGAAGAACGGTCGGTCTCATATTCAAAATCTTTGAACTCCTCACTCTGCATTTCTAAAAATTTCTTCTGCTGTTCGGGGGTTACCACCACTTCTTCCAACTCGGTAACCTTCTCATTAACCTCAACTACCAAACGTCCTTTCTTTATGAGCGAATCGGTAATTTTTACGACTTGTAATTGATAATTCACCGCGGTAAATACCAATTCATCATCAACTTTTACCCCTATGGCAAAGCGCCCGTTCTCGTCAGTAATCGTTGCATCTTCGTTAGTGATATTAATGACGGTTTCATTTATAACGTTCACACCCAAATAAATCACTTGCCCTCTCAGCAACGTTCGCTCGTCGTCCTGCGCTTCAAGAGAGCTAGCAGTAAAAAGGATAAAAAAGACTAAAAGAAATTTTGTAAAATTAGTATTCATCTACATTTATTTTTAAAACGACACCTTAGGGTTTCTCGCTCGGCAATTGTTACTTATAGAACTCGTGTTGGATTTTTCTTTTTCCTGCGAAATACATTTTGCACCCTAATTTTGCTTTTTTTGAGTGTCGTACGCTTAAGGCAGATGTAATTCTTGGTTCCAAACAAAAACTCAAGACAAGTTTATAAAGAAAATACTTGTTGGCGCAATAAAAAAAAGATACCAACTAAACTTTTGTTAATTTATAACCGTAAGTAATAATAGTAAGCCGTTTAGTGTACATCGGTTAGTGTGCTTACCGCGATTTACGAACAACAAAAAGCGGATTATCGGATGTTTAAAGCTTTTTAACCGATAAGCTGTTCATATCAGCGGTTTTTACGAGGTTTATATGTATATAATTCTATTTTTGTGTTTATCCGATTTCATTTAATTAGTGAAACAAATTATATGAGAGTATTGCACCTTTTTCTGATGGTCTTCCTGTTTGGGGCTACCCAAGTTTTCGGGCAAGTTAAAATAGGAGATAACCCTCAAACTATTGACCCAGCTGCAGTTCTAGAACTGGAGAGCACCACGACCGCACTTATTATTACTCGCGTTACTACCGAACAGATGCAAGCTATAGTACCGGGTCAGGGAGCACTTGTTTACAATACCGATACGGCATGCGTTCATTATTATAACGGTACCGACTGGGTTAATCTCTGTTCTGATGGTACGGCGAATATTAATGTAACCACGGATCCCATTGTAAATCAAAATAGCACCATTGTTTTAACCCAAACAGCAAGTGGAAACAATCTGGAAGTAGCTCCGGAAAGTATTCGTACCGAGCAAATTTTAGATGGTAGTATTTTCGGTGAGGATATAAACGACAATTCAATCGGGCCAAATAAATTGGCGAACAACTCAGTTGGTAAGTTAAAACTAAGTGAGAATGCCGTAGGGCCTTTCGCCGTAGATCGGGATAGTTTACCGCTAAGTTTTTTCATCAATGACGTACCCTTTCTTACCGGTGGCGATTTGACCACTGTTAGTGGGGATGATGATAATTCAATAACCATAGGAGCAGACGATGGCGCTTTTTACAACCAACAGCCTTTAGTGGACGCAATAGCGCTCAATACTGCCAATATCGCCGCAGATAATGATACTAGTCCTGAAAATGAGCTGCAGAATCTTTCTTTAAATGGAAATATTCTAATCCTTTCTGACCCTGTAAACGGCGATGATACTATTGACTTGGAATCTTTTGCCGGCGGTGGTGGTAACCCGACTGATGAGTTACAAGATTTGGCTTTTGATACAGCAACCAACATACTTACCATTAGCACGCCAGCAACAGCTGACAACGAAGTTGATTTAAGCGCATTAGCGGGTGGGGGCGCTACCGGAAGTACCGAAGTCGTCGACGGAACTACACTAACAGGTTTGGGAACTCCAGGTGATCCTTTTACAATAGAGCCATCGCTAACTAGCGGACAATTTTTAAGAACAGATGCTACCGGAAATGTTATATGGGATGATTTGCCCACAGGTGCTGGAGATGCTGTAACTTCCGATGGAATAACTATAACGGGTGACGGAGTTGCTACGCCTCTTTCTGTTTTAGATGAGGGAATAACTCCCATCAAAATAGAACCTTCAATTAATTTAGGAGATTTTTTAACTACCGATGCTACCGGTGAAGTAGCATGGACAACAGTTGCGCCAGGAGGTGGAAGCACTGAAATAGTCGATGGCATAACCTTAACCGGTCTGGGAATAGCGGCAGACCCCTTCAAGATTGAACCATCCGCAACAACTGGGCAATTTTTAAAAACAGATACTAATGGGGATGTAATCTGGGATGATTTACCAGCGGGCACTGGTGGTGCAGTGACTTCAGATGGGGTAACGATAACAGGGGATGGCGATACCACGGTCTTATCTGTTTTGGATGGAGGAATTACCCCTATAAAAATAGCACCTTCGGTAAATGCTGGAGAGGTTCTTACTACCGATGCCGGAGGGCTAGTCGTATGGGCACCTAGTGGCGGAGCTAGTTCTACTGAATTGGCCGACCAGATTACAATTATTGGCAATGGTCAAGCTGGATCCGAATTTCAAGTCGCCGATGCTGGAATCAACACATTGCAATTAGCCAATGATGCAATAACTACAGTGAACATACTGGACGAGAATGTAACTCCTGCAAAAATAGAACCTGGCTTAGATGGTCAAGTACTTGCAACGAATGCAACGGGCGATGTAGTCTGGGGCGATGGAGGTGAGCGTAACACTGCCTCGAACGAAGGAGTTGGTGG
>Ga0114957_1003099_pt1 | contig 15271 bp, 15 predicted proteins | sample BantaG_FD_87175 | JGI IMG/M metagenome (GOLD analysis project Ga0114957, IMG submission 87175) | Marine algal microbial communities from Bantry Bay, Ireland - BantryBay_4 metaG | ecosystem: Host-associated > Algae > Red algae > Unclassified | place: Bantry Bay, Ireland | collected 2014-11-21 | reverse complement strand
TTGGATGCAAACGAAAATCCATATGATTTGGAGTATAATCGATATCCTGATCCTTATCAAAGAAAATTGAAAGGATTAATTTCTAAATGGCGTGCTGTAAATGCACGAAATATCTTTCTAGGAAATGGATCTGATGAAGTCATAGACTTATTAATTAGGGCAACATGCGAAGTAGGCAAGGACAGAATACTAAGTCTTGATCCAAGTTATGGTATGTATAAGGTTTCTGCCGCAGTAAATGATATTTCTATTGATTTTGTTGTGCTTAAATCAGATATGAGCATAGATGAAGAACTTCTTTTCTCTACGCTGAATGATTGCCATAAATTGATATTTCTATGTTCACCAAATAATCCCGATGGAAGAATTATTGCTCCAAGAATCATAGAAAAGATATTAAATTCGACAGATAACTTGGTTATAGTTGACGAAGCGTACATTGATTTTGCCGACGCCAATTCTTGGATTAGCCGATTAAGTGAATATGATAATCTAGTTGTGCTCCAAACATTTAGTAAGTCTTTGGGAGGTGCTGGTATTAGATTAGGAATGGGATTTATGAATCAGTATATCGTGGGAATACTAAACAAGATTAAGCCTCCTTATAATATCAGTAGCCCCAATCAAGAAGCTGCAATTCTTAGATTAAACGATCTTGCTGAGATTGGTGATTTGGTAAATGAGATTAAAGAGTCTAGAGTAAACTTAAAAGAAGATCTAGAAAGACTTTCCATAGTAGACTTTGTTTTTCCTTCTAGTGCTAACTTTTTATTGATACGTTTTCATGATTATCAAACGGTTTTTAACACGCTAAAAAACCATAAAATTATAGTCAGAGATAGATCTTCCAATACTAATTGTGAGAGTTGTTTAAGAATAAGTATCGGTACTGCAAGCGAAAATCAAGAATTAATAAAAGTCCTAAAATCGATAAGATGAAAAAAGTATTATTTATAGATAGAGATGGGATTCTGTTAGAAGAACCAGATGACGAACAAGTAGACTCGTTAGATAAAGTCAAGTTTCCTGACGGGATGTTTTCTTCTTTAGGCAAGATTGCTCAAACATTGGATTATGAGCTCGTAATGGTTACCAATCAAGATGGGTTAGGATCAAATTCATATCCAGAATCTGATTTTTGGCCTTATCAAGAATTACTCATTAGGAGTCTTGCTGGAGAAGGAATTGAATTTGCTGAGATATGCATTGATCGAAGTTTTGCTAAGGATAATTCTAAATACAGAAAACCAGAAACTGGTCTTCTCACTAAATATATGAAAGGCAAATATGATCTTGAAAATAGTTATGTGATTGGTGATAGATGGAGTGACATGCAGTTGGCTACTAATTTGGGTTGCAAAGGTATATGGTTGAATTATAGAGAGAATAATAAAAAGGGGGCATGGAGAGACTCTGTAGTTTTAAAATCAAGTGAGTGGGCAGATGTGTACAATTATCTAGTAAGAGCGGATAGGAAGGCTGTAGGCGTCCGCAATACATCCGAAACTAATATCAATGCGAGCATAAACCTGGACGGCTCTGGTATTTGCAAGATAGATACTGGTCTTTCATTCTTTGATCATATGCTGGATCAGATAGCAAGGCATGGTTCTTTAGATCTATTGATCGAGGTGCAAGGTGATTTAGAAGTTGATGAACATCACACGATTGAAGATACAGCGATTGCATTAGGCGAAATATTTAATAAAGCCCTAGCTAAGAAAGCTGGAATCACTCGATATGGCTTTGCAATACCTATGGATGATTGTAAAGCTGAAGTATTATTAGATTTCGGAGGACGATCCTGGTTGGTTTGGGATGTTGAGTTCGAAAGAGAAATGATAGGAGATGTACCAACAGAAATGTGGTATCACTTCTTCAAATCGTTTTGTGACCACGCAAAATGTAACTTGAATATATCGGCAGAAGGTAATAACGAACATCACAAAATTGAGGCGATTTTCAAAGCATTTTCAAAGGCTATTAAGATGGCGAAAAGCAGAAGTACGAATGATTTTTCTATCCCATCAACAAAAGGAATATTATGATAGTAATTATTGATTATGGAGCGGGTAATACGAGGTCTGTTATGAATGCACTGGACAGATTAGGTTCAGTTTATGAGTTAACCGATAATCCTTCGAGAATATTAGCCGCGGATAAAGTAATTTTTCCTGGAGTTGGTCACGCAAATCATGCTATGAACTCGCTAAATCAGCGCAATCTAATAGATGTAATTGGAGTAGTCAAACAGCCACTTTTGGGGATATGCGTAGGTATGCAGTTGCTTTTTGACAGCAGTGAAGAAGGCAACACGCAATGTCTTGGAATAATAGAAGGTACCGTTTCTAAATTCAATGAAGATAAAGTAATAGTACCTCAAATGGGATGGAATACCAATACGATGTCAAATAATAACTTGTTCGATGGATTGCAAGAAAAGGCTTATTTCTATTCAGTTCATAGTTATAAAGTTGATGTAAGTGACTATACAATAGCAACATCTTTTTACGAAACTGAATATTCAAGTGCAGTCCAATTTAATAATTTTTATGGTGTACAATTTCATCCTGAAAAATCATCAAAACAAGGTCAATTAATACTTAAAAACTTTTTAGAATTATGATAAGAATACCAGCCATAGATATAATTAATGGAACATGTGTGAGGTTGACAAAGGGAGAATTCGATCAGTCTACTATGTATAATACAGATCCTTTAGAAATAGCAAAAAAATATGAAAATGCAGGTGCTAAGAAAATCCATATAGTTGATCTTGATGCAGCAAGAGGGATCAAGTCTAATAAGGATATAATATTTCGAATTGCTCAAGAAACGAACTTAGATGTACAGACGGGAGGTGGGATAAAAACAAGAAAACAAGTAGAATCATTTTTTGATCAAGGAGTCAAAGCTGTAATTATAGGAAGCAAAGCTGTACGAGATAGATCAGAAGTAAAATCTTGGATTTCCCAATTTGGTGGTGATAGGATTATTATTGGTGCCGATGTTAGAAACCGTAGAATAGCTATAGATGGATGGTTGAGTACAAGTGATGAAGATATATCAGACTTTATTGTAGAGTATACAATTGGGGGGGCTACTACTTTCTTGTGTACAGATATTCAGAAAGATGGTATGTTAGAAGGCACATCCAACACACTTTATAAGATTCTTAAAAGCAAATTTCCAGAAATAAACTTGATTGCATCAGGTGGTGTTTCATGTCTCAATGACCTTGAGTTATTAGAAGATATGGATATGTACGCTTGTGTTATCGGGAAGGCACTTTTTGAAAATAAGATTAATTTGAATCGGTTATTTTAAATATATTAAAGTATGCTTGCCAAACGAATAATACCATGTCTTGATATCAAAGCAGGAAGGGTAGTGAAAGGCACAAATTTCATTAACCTGAAAGATGCTGGAGATCCTATTTCATTAGCTCAACATTATGCTGAAATAGGAGCGGATGAGTTGGTGTTTCTAGATATCACTGCGACCTTAGAAAAGAGAAAAACCATAGTGCGGCTTGTTAAACAAATCAGCAGGGTGATTGATATTCCTTTTACGGTAGGTGGAGGGATAAATGATTTAGATCTTGTTGATGAACTATTGCAAAACGGTGCAGATAAAATCGCAATAAATTCCGCTGCAGTTCACACTCCTAATTTGATCAATGAGGTGTTGCACAAGTATGGTTCACAATGTGTTGTTGCCGCTGTCGATGCAAAATCTGTTGGAGATAATTGGTCGGTTTTTACAAAAGGAGGCACAAATAATACTGGACTTAATCTATTCGATTGGGCAAGTGACTTGGTCCAAAGAGGAGCAGGGGAAATATTATTCACCTCGATGGATGCGGATGGCACGAAGCAAGGTTTTGAAATTAATGCAGTTAAGAAATTAGCGGAGCTGGTAAATGTACCTGTCATCGCTTCGGGAGGTGCTGGTAGTATAAATCACTTTATAAATTTATTTTCTGAGACAAAAGCAACTGGTGGTTTAGCTGCAAGTATTTTTCACTTTGGTGAAATAACGATTTTTGATTTGAAACAAGAATTACGGAAAATCGGCGTACCAATAAGGATTTAGTTTTATCGATTAAATATTTCGATTCTACCAATTATTTTAAAATTCAATAAGTAATTATGATAGATATTAGTAAAATAGATTTTGACAAGGGTAATGGTTTAGTACCAGCAATCATACAAGATTATTATACAAGCAAAGTGCTCATGCTAGGATATATGAACAAGAAAGCCTTAGAATTAAGCTTAGAGTCAGGTTTTGTTACTTTTTGGAGTAGATCAAAGAATCGAATATGGCAAAAAGGCGAAGAATCTGGTAACACATTAAATTTAGTTAGCATCTCTCAAGATTGTGATAATGATGCGCTACTTGTTCAAGCCAAGCCAAATGGCTCAATTTGTCACACAGGATCTGATACATGTTGGGGATTTGATAATAAGCCGAATGCTATGTTTCTCAATCATTTAGAAGCCGTAATTGTTGATAGAAGAGAAAATCCTACAGATCAGTCATATACATCTTCATTATTTGCAAAAGGTATTAATAAAATGGCGCAAAAAGTAGGTGAAGAAGCCGTGGAGTTGGTGATAGAAGCAAAAGATGATGATGCAGATTTGTTTTTAAATGAAGCCGCAGATTTGTTATATCATTATTTGATCCTTTTGATTGCTAAAGGTTTTAGTCTAAATGATGTGATTAAAGTCTTGGAAAATAGAAGTAAGATGTAAACTGAATTTTAGGTTAATTACTAACCAAAACTTTTTGAGAATCTATAACTCCATTTTCATTGACAAAAATAGCATAATAAATACCATTGATTAAATCGGAAATATCTAACTGGTAATCATTTATAAAAGTAATATTTGTTTGATGTTTTACTACGTTTCCGTAGCTATCCATAAGTTTTATGCTGTATGATTCTGTAGAAGATCCTTCAAGATTTACACTTATCGAGATTTTTTCTCTTGCCGGGTTTGGGTATACAGTAAAAGCAATATTAGCTTCAGAATTAGTCTGTGAGCTTGGCTTATAATTTAGAGTTGAGCTTGGACCGGCACCAATTTCTATCTCTTCTTTTTTGATAATATTTGCAAGACCATTTACTTGATTATCATCTGAGCAAGCATTTATTACTATATCATCTAAATATACCTGATCGGCATTAGCGGATGCATCGCATCTGAAACGTATTCTTGTTTTATCACTAAAAGTTACTTTGTTGATCATTATCGTCTCAAAATATTTTGTTTCGTTTACAAAATCTTTTCCACTAGCCCATGTTCTTAAAGTAGAGTAAGTCACTCCACCATCAGTTGATATTTGCAACCAAAAATCTTCGTCCTCTTCCATGCTATATGGATAGTAAGAGAAGTCTATTGTAACCTCTTCGAATGTAGATAGAGCTAAATCATTTGTAGTTAGTGAGGATGCTTCACCACTATCATCTCTGAGACGTACGCTCCAACTACCAGTTATTGCATTCTCAATTACTCGACTACAATCTATTCCTCCATCATTCCAATTATCATAACTTGATTCAAATCCATCAGAAATAATATCAGAACATGGCTCCTCATCAACTTTAATTACTACTGTATAATCTTCTACTTCTCCAAAACTGAATATTTCACATGGAGTGGATGCGCTATTATATTTCATAGCAATCCTCATTGTGGTAACTGTTCGGATTTTAATGTCATCTGGAATATTTATTGAAGATGTGACCTCTCCTGCTGCTATATGTGATAGTACCGTTTCACCATCATCATCAAAGTCCCCATCATTATTAAAATCTATCCATATGTTCCATGATTCGTTAAATTCGCTTCCTTTATATCCAGGAGTTAGTGTAATTTCATATGACTGACCTAAATCCAATTCTGTGTTAAGATGCGTGAAATTTTCATAACCCTCATTGTTTCCTGATAAATTATCCAATGTATTAATTCTAACCTGCTTTATGTACTCAAATGAAGTGTCAGTACCCATTGAAGAACAATGATTACTTTGAGCATTAATAGCATCAAGAAAAAGGCCATTTAATGTCAACAATATAAGAAGCGTTATCTTTGTCATTTTATATATCACAGTTATACCAAGTTTTTATTTTTGGTTACTATTTGGGGTAGGTTTTAAGTAATTATGATGATTAAAAATTTGACATAAGAATCTATAACCTGACATGCACGCATGCGATAGGTAAGGCGTATTAGAAGCAACACTTCTAATACAACTACATGAAGTTTTATTAAATAATTATGTCATTATAACAATACACTACTCTTTGTAGCTCTATGTTTGACTGTCATATTATGTATAATCCAAATATGTTGCCAACTTTTTAAATTGGGATAAAACATCGCATTTTTTTATACTTGATTTATGGATTTATTGCTAAGTAAATTACAGCTGTGTTTCGAATAGATACGCATGCTATTTCTATTTCAATGCAATATGAGATGAATATGTAATTGTTTGCTAGGATTTTCGTTTTTTGGTAAGATTCCTCCGTTTGTTGGTATAGAATTGTGATGAACATAGACAATAAGATCTACGTCCCAGCCAGCTCTGAATTCGGTTTTTCAGTGGTACAGGGATGATTTATCTTAATGGATAAATATTATGAAACTCCGATGACTAAGCTTTTGAGACCAGAGGAAAAAATTAGGTTCGTGGATTAATATTCATTCCAATTCAAAGCAGAATTGGAATTTGCACTTAAATTTTTATTTTTTGCGTCAGAAATTAGCTTAGACACTCAAGGAGATGATTATAGGACATGAAAATTTACAGAAAAAATAAAATTTTAAACATATAAAAGAAGGTTTATTTATATAATATCAAATTGATCAAATTGATCTTCCTTGAGCTTTTCAAGAGCTTCAGCGTAATCCTTGTTCATCGACTCGAAACGTGAAGTTACTTTCTGCATAAACTCGAATGTAAGTAATTGTTCTGCGGAAGCTAGGTCTTTGATTCCTGAGCCATCCCTAAATACAAATGATTGGCTAACCAGTCTATCTTCGATTTGAATGGTTACTCTTTCGTTCATTTTTAAAACAGTAATTTTAAACGTGGCGTGTGGTATTTCACCGATTATTCTCATTATTTATGGGATTCTGTTATGCTGGCTGAGATTGCTTTATATAAGGCTTTGTCTATTTTGTTTGGTAGAAGAGCTAGGTGAGATTTGATAGTGTTTTTATCATTTCTTACAGCTGGCCCAGTTTGGGCAGCAAAACTACCGAGCTTTGCATGTTTAGCAATAGTTTGCCTAAGGAGAGGCTGAATAAGGACAGGAGGTAGATCGTTTTTTTCAAGAAACTCTTCGGATTTATAAATCAAGTGATTTACAAAGTTATTCATCATAACTGCAGCAAGATGAATATTTTTACGTTGTTCATCAGTTGTGAGATTTACATTTCTACTAATTGTATCTGCAAGGTTTGATAATTTGTTCTCAACATGCTCACTATTACTATTTATACAAAAAGGAATGTCATCATAAGTCATCTTCCTTCCTTTAGTAAAGGTCTGAATAGGGTAGAATACTCCAGCATTAGTGATACCTTCTAAAACGCCGATTGGTTGACTTCCAGAAGTATGTGCCACTATCTTAGATTCTTTGATTTCAGATGGAAGCGCTGAGATGATTTCAGATATAGCATCATCATTTACACAAACTAAATACAGATCTGCCGTAGAAGGTATAACTGCTAGATCATGGTATAAATCTACTTTGTTTCCTCTAGCGCAATTTTTAGCTTCTCTTTCATTTCTTGAATAAAGACCAATGATTTCATTGTCTGTTTTCCAAATCGCTCTAAGCATATGATAAGCGACATTTCCCGAACCTATTATGAATACCTTCAAATTATTTATTTTGCACAAAAGTAATGTCGTATCTTGATATTCAATACTAATATGAAGAAAAAGAAAGTTTGTTTTAATATGGATGTGAAAATTAGACAAATATTAGACTTAATTGACAGATTATTGACGGCAGAATCAGTTGAAGAAGATCGCATCGGCATGGAGGCATACATGAAAAATCATTTTAATTATTATGGAGTAAAAGCACCTGCAAGAAAATTGGTGCTTAAGGAAGTCAAAAGTCATCTTATTGGAATTGAAAGTGAAATTTTTTTTAAATTAGTTGAAGAACTATGGAATCATCCCAAAAGAGAATCACAATATATTGGATTAGATGTTCTTGTTTACAAGAAAAAATTATGGGACATTAGTTATTTAAGCAGAATTGAGAAACTGATAATATCTAAGAGTTGGTGGGACACTGTAGATGGATTGGCACCTAACATTGCTGGATTTATTTTCTCGAAGGATAAAGATGTTAAAATTGAATGGATAGAAAAATGGAATAATTCTGATAATATGTGGCTGAATCGCTCTGCTCTTATTCATCAATTACGATATAAGAGTGCTGTTGATTTAGATTTATTGTTTACTTTAGTGAAAACTCACATTGGATCAAATGAGTTTTTTTTAGATAAAGCTTCAGGGTGGGCTTTACGGCAAGCTTCAAAATTTCATCCTGAGGCAATCAAAGATTTTATAGAATCGCATCCAAATTTATCAAAACTTACAATACGAGAAGGAAGTAAATACTTATGAATAACAAATATATCTATATCCCAATCTCATTTCTAGTTTTGTTATGCATAGTGATCTTATCACTAGAAATACCGGCTTTCGGCCTTATGCTTGGTTTTAAAATATTACTTTTTATTTCTTCAGTGAGCGCTTTTATTGTCGGAGCATTTATGTATCAAAAATATAAGAAGGTCTTGCAAAGTGAATATTTGATGGCTACAACTGGCGCATCATTTCTTATTAGTTTTGTTGTTGTATTGGCTATTCTTAGTATTCTAAATAGAAAATATGCAACCATCGAATGTGAAGTTGCATCTTATAAAGTAGAATCGTATAAAGGTCGATATGCAGCCGGATATGGAAATTTAAAAAAGGGAGAAATTAAAGCGAATCAATGGATTTTAAAAGTAATAGTAGATGGACAGATCGAACAATTTATTCTCGAAAAAGATATTTCTCGTACGAAAGCTGTAACAACATCAGTATCCTTAGAGTTTTGTAAAGGTATATATGGAACTAAGTATTTGAAAATTAATTAATACAATAGTTCTTTGATACTTAATCATATCTCTTAGCTTTGTATTATATAAAAATCTAATATGTTTAAAACGATAAAATTTCTATTTACTGTATTTGCCATACTAGTTACTTATAATTTGGGAATCAGTCAATTCGGTTATGGATTAACCGCTAGTAATAATATATATCACTACTATCAAAATCCTGCTGATGAAACGGGGAAGTCTACTTCTGCAGGAAACGCATTGCTTAATCTCGGTGTTGGGCCAAAATTGTGGGTTGGTGCAGAAGATTTTTCTATTTCTTTAGAGGCGCAAGCGACGATAGGATTGACAGGTTTTTCTGTAAAGAATTATAAAGGACTCGGTACTGCTTCATTTCCAATCATGGCAAAATTTAATTTTGGTGGACTATCTGGACTAGATAAAGAAGGGAAGTTTGGTTGGTCTATTGGAGCGGGTATCCAATATACTAAAACGGAACTGTATTATCTCAGTAATAGTTTTGAAGAACTTGGAGGCAAACGAGATCTATTTAAAAATTTTGTTGGACAAGTGGGTTACGGATTTGGTATGAGTGGATTCTCAGCACATGGATTTGTTAGATTTGGATATGATCCAGACAATAAATCTAAAGCCTTTAGTGTGGGAATTCAGTATGATTTTAATCTACCGAAACTAAGAGAGATTTCTGATCCAGAAAGTGAATTGTAGCAAATATTAATAAAAGAAATGTCTCACAATAATCTATTACCCTATAATACCATGAGGATGAGTGCCGAGACTAAAGGTATTATTCCTATCTATTCAGAACAAGATGTATTTGAAGTTCTAGTCAAGCAGTTGTCGCCTTTGAAAATCATTGGTGGAGGAAGTAATATTTTAATTACCAAAGATCAAGATGCGTATATACTAAAGAATGAGATAAAGGGTATCGAAATTATAGATGAGGACAATGACAAAGTACTTATTAAAGTAGGTGCAGGCGAAAACTGGCATCAATTGGTGATGTGGTCTATAAGTCATAATCTAGGTGGTTTTGAGAATTTAGCATTGATTCCAGGATGTGTTGGCGCTGCACCAATGCAAAATATCGGTGCTTATGGTATTGAGCAAGAATCAGTTTTTCATAGTCTGTCAGCCATTAATCTGAACGAGGGAATTACTAGAACCTTCTATAAAAGCGACTGTAAATTCGGTTATAGGGAAAGCATATTTAAAAATGAATACAAAGAGAAGTTCATTATTACTCATGTAAATTACATCCTTTCAAAAAATCATAAGCTAAACACAACATACGGCGCTATTAATAATAAGCTAGAAGAACTAAAAATCACAGAGCCAACTATTTCTGATGTTGCTTGCGCTGTTATCGCTATCAGACAATCAAAATTACCAGATCCTAAAGTGATTCCTAATACGGGTAGCTTTTTCAAAAATCCTGTGGTTTCAATTTCTATTTTGGAGTCATTGAAAATAGAATATCCTGAAATAGTATCATATCCGATAGATGATAATTCTGTAAAAATACCTGCTGCTTGGTTGATCCAACATGCCGGATTTAAAGGCCAAAGAGTAGGGGATGCAGGGACTCATAAGAACCATGCCTTAGTGTTGGTTAATTATGGCAATGCATCAGGAGATGACATGTTATCGTTTGCTAAGACAATACAGAATGGAGTTGCAACTAAGTTTGGCATTAACTTAGAACCAGAAGTAAATATCTGGTAATTTGAAACAATAAATTTTTATGTTTTTAGTTCAGTTTTGATAACTATCCATTTATTATCATGTTCCAGAAGATCAAAGAAAATCCAGAAGTTTTATTTATTCTATCCGTTTTGTTTTATTGGGTGTCTACATCTTATTTTCTTAATCCAGTTGCTATTGTATTAATGATATTAGGTTTGGTCATGTTGTTGAAACGATTTAAGCTTCTAGCTGTAGTTGTAGGAATTATTTATTTGATAATCAATGCATATATGATACTTGCATTAATTTCAGAATTTAGAGAATTTCCTGAGCTAAATTCTCAAGCAATACTTATGCTAGGAGTTGGCGGTTCATTTATAGCAAGTAATATGTTCATTGGCTTGCGTTTGATTATAAACAATATTCCGAATGAAGGAAAAGTAGGTCAGATGGCTTAAAAGATCGAAAATAGACTTATAGATACTGTACTTGCTGATACTAGGCATTAATGTCCATGACCATCATCCATAACCATATTTTCTTTTCCAATTAATTTAGTAGCAAATTTTCCAATAGTTAATCCTTGTACTAATATAGAAAAAACCACAACGACGTAAGTAATAATAATAAATATATCTCTATTCATTTCGTCAGGAAGACTCAACGCAAGTGCTATAGATATACCTCCTCTAAGTCCTCCCCATGTCATAATCTTATCTGTGTGTGGTATGAATTCTAATTTCTTACTGAATAATTTCACAGGAAGAAAAAGAGAAATGTACCTAGCTAATAATACAAGAACAATACATATCAATCCAGCAATTATGTACTTACCATTGAAGGTAAGGATAAGCATCTCTAAACCTATCAATACGAATAAGATAGCATTCATTAGCATATCAATTAGCTCCCAGAACTTATCAACATACTGTTCTGTAATGTCAGACATAGAAGTGCCACGAACTGTATCATTTCCTACTATTAATCCTGCTACGACTATCGCTAATGGTGCTGATAGATGTAAGTAATGAGCCAAAGAATACCCACCCATTACACATGCTAAAGTGATCATAACTTCAATGTCATAATCATCAATAGATCTCAATAGCAAGAAAGTACCATATCCTAAAATTCCTCCCATTGCGATTCCTCCAAATACTTCTTGTCCAAATAGCTTTGCTACATCAAATGCATCTCCTCCATGCGAACCACCTTGTGCTACTCCCAATATGGTTAAAAAAATAACAACACCTACACCATCATTAAATAAGGACTCTCCGACAATTTTTGTTTCTAATTTCTTGGGTACTCCTGCTTTTTTTAATATGCCCAAAACAGCAATGGGATCGGTAGGCGATATAAGCGCTCCAAATAGTAAACAATGAATGAAAGGAACATCAAAACTCATAAATTGAAGTAAATAGAACACAAAGCCACCCGTTATAAACGTGGAAGCCAATACACCTAAAGTACTAAATATAAGAATAGGCCAACGCTGCACTTTTAGCTGATCAAAATTTGTATGCATAGCTCCAGCAAACAGTAAGAATCCAAGTAAAATATCTAATAATACATGGTCAAATTCGATCTGGCCCATCATTACTTCTGCGAAATTTAATATAGTTGAATCAACCATATTTGATGCAAATAAAACTAATGTAAATGCGATAGCAATGACCATCAAGCCGATAGTGTTAGGTAATTTCAAAAATCGGACATTTACATATCCAAATAAAGCTGAAAGCACGATAACAATTGAAGAAATTGCAAATAAATCCATGGTTGTTTATTGTTTTGTTTAATGATAAGGCAGAAAGGTTTTTTAGTTAGGTGAATTGATTTTTTTAGTTGTATATAACCTGATTGGAAGCAATCAAATATACGTTAGATATGAAATGTCGCTTTTAATTATAAACAGCCTTCCTCTTCTCCACATGCGCCTGAAAAGACTCCATCAAATCATTAGACAATAACATCGCTGCATTATAATTCGCCATGTTCTCTAGACTGTCATTTACTGTGTGATCTCGTTTATAAAGCAACATCTCTTTTATTCCACGGATAACCAATGGTGATTTCTCTGCTATAGATTTGGCAATTTCCATAACCCCTTCGATCATTGTCTCTTTAGTAGCAAACGTTTGATTGACCATACCAATAGATTTGGCTTCAGGTCCATAGAATTTTCTTCCTGTAAAAGCCAATTCAGACATGATGCCAGGATTAATAATGGTCGGTAATCTCTGCAGAGTACCGATATCTGCTACCAATCCAAGGTCTACTTCCTTTATGGTGAAATAAGCATCTTCTGTACAGTATCTCATGTCCGCAGCGGATACGATATCCACACCACCACCAATACATCCATTGTGTATTGCTGCAAGTACAGGTTTTCTACATTTTTCTATAGAAGTAATTGTCCGTTGTATCTTAAGAATAAAAGCTTTGATTTCTTCTCTTTTGTGCGCTTCACAACTACTTGAAGATTGATTTTGAACACTCATCAACGCCATCAAATCGATTCCAGCACAGAAGTGTTTGCCTTCTCCAGAAAGAATGACGACACGCACAGAAGGCTCTTTATCTAAATATTCAAAAGCAGACTGCATTTCTTCCCATGAAACTATATCAAGAGAATTAGCTTTCTCTGGTCTGTTAAATGATAAATGAGCTATATAATCCGCTATTTGTAATTTGAATGATTTGAATTCCATCTTTTATTTTTCTTGTCTTAATTTTTCAATTTCTTCTTCCTTAATATTTCCCCAACGCTTGGCATATGTGCTCAATAAATAGTTGATTACATCAGATATATTCTTATTGCTCATATTGGGATCGTTGATATACGCTGGCATTTGCATTTGATATAAGTCAGATTTGTTTTTGTATCCATGTAGAATGATTCTAGCTATTTCCTTTTCTGGTCCAGCGAGCACCTCCGAATCAGTCAGCGAAGGTGCAACATTTTTCTGACCTCTACCATCTATTCCATGGCACGCTGCACAATATCCCTTGAATATCTTAAGTCCATTTGTCCTATTATCATCGAATGGTAAAGTATATAATTGAGGTGCTTGATTTTTATTGTTTTCTTTGTTTTCAATGACTACTTTTAACTGCGATTTCAGTAAGTCGAGAGAAGTCTCAGATTGCAGCATTTTCCTAAATGCAACTTCATCTGTCAAACCAGAAATAATAGATTCTATCATTGGCTTGTCGTCTGAATATTTTCTCGCAAGCATAACCAAATCTTTCCAGTAGTGTGGAATAGCTGCTAGATTTGGTGCTATTAAAAGATCAACATTACGATCATTTAGTCCGATCTGTTCTCGATATAAATCTATGAATTGACGATCTGCTTCGTAAACCCATTGTTTGTCATACTTGCGCCAAAGCGGTACGATTGCCGGGAGTGACTTGAGACTAAATTGATTTGCATTATCATTTAAAAGCATCTTAGCATCAAGTAACCCTAATTCATCCGCAGTCCAAAGTGCATGTATTGAAGATGGAGCATCCATACTATATTGGCTAAACTTATGCAAAAACTCGTTCGGAGATTCGAAACTTGCATTTGCTTGAACTAACTTTTGCTGACCCAGCAATCGGATCATATAATTGCTATCTAAGAAAGTCTTCGTCCACATACTATCAGTAAGTGAGCTTATTCTCTTTTTATTGTTAGTTATGTTATCTGATTTTGAAATTGCAGACACTTTATATATTCTGCCATTTCCATTGATTTTATCCAGTCCTCTCTGCAGTATTTTTTCACGAAGGTAACTTGACATATATGCAGTATGTTGAATGATGCCTTTCCTCATGTCGGTAATATAAAGACAACCATCGTATCCTGTCATGAGATTCACAGGTCTGAATGATTCCTCATTGGAGACAAGAAACTCATGGCCTATATCTTTTGTTGCTTTTTGATTGATGTGATCAATATCATATTTAGAAATCAGATTAGCTTCTGGAGCACACACAAATAAATCAGAATAATCCTTGTCTTTAAGCCCTGTACCATAATATATGAGTGGTGCGCATGCGGATGTATAATTCTTTACCCTTCCAAGACTGTCAAGCACGCCGTCATCATAACCTCTGTTTACAGCGGTTGCTTGGATAGCGTTGATGCTCATGTCTTTGGTGTAATATACTCCTGTACCATGTTCTATCTTCTGGAATTGATTTTTAATGAGTACATTAGGCATCGTTCTATCACCAATGATTGGTGCAGAGTTATGATTGTAAATTAGCCTTCCGTTCTGATCTGAGGAGATGCCCCATTGACCTCTGAATGTTGTAGCTTCTTTGATCCATTTTTTCTCAGATCTTTTATATCGAGCATTAGACTTAGCACTATATATCCAGTTATCAAGATTGTAGAATAGACCATTGGGTTGATGTTCAATATT
>Ga0114957_1003097_pt1 | contig 15280 bp, 11 predicted proteins | sample BantaG_FD_87175 | JGI IMG/M metagenome (GOLD analysis project Ga0114957, IMG submission 87175) | Marine algal microbial communities from Bantry Bay, Ireland - BantryBay_4 metaG | ecosystem: Host-associated > Algae > Red algae > Unclassified | place: Bantry Bay, Ireland | collected 2014-11-21 | reverse complement strand
TGTTCTATGAGAAATGTTCTATGAGAAATGTTCTATGAGAAATGTTCTATGAGAAACGGGGCGGGTTGGGGACGGCGAAAAATGAGGGTGCGGGAGCTTGCCTTGCGTCTAGCTATTTTTTCGTCTAGAATTTTTTGGTACTTTTTTTTTCAATGAAAAAAAGTACAATCTTCCATATATCCACTTCCTTTAAAAATTAAAACAAAAGACATTGGAAAGAGAATTTATGGTAAGGTAAAGTGCATTAATAAATTTACATTCTTGAGTAGATTATTTTGTTTCTAGTATTTACTTTGAAAGCACGAGCTTATCTGGATAAATGACTGATTTCAAAGTGAAAAATAGGAACAAAAGAAACAGTCAAGAATGTAAATTTGTTATTGAACTTTGCCTAAGAACAATAACATAAAAAAACTCCCAAGTCATCTGACTCAGGAGCTTTAAAATAAATTAGTATTCAGGTTAAAATTACATTTCCTTAAATTGTAAAACCTTCCTCACATCCTCTTCCGACTTCAACGCATCAGGTTCCACTTCCAGTTTAAAAGTGTGATTACCACCTTTTTTCTGATTGATTTTTTTAAACTCTTCTGGACGGTAAATTGCGATTTGATTATCCTTCGTCACCATCCACATCAAGTTATCTGACTTCTGATCGAAATTAACTTTCGCTCCATCTTTCGCATAAATTCGAACAATTGTATTTCGATTTTTATTCACCAAGTAAGCAATCTCATCCGTCACTTCAGTACCTTCTTCCAACTCAAAATTACCTTCAATTTCCAAATCATTAGGATGAATTGGTCGATCGCAATTCCATATTCCAAACTCATTGGCAACAAATCGGTTAATGATTTTTTTACGAACCATTTGATTCAATGCAGGATCATTTTGATTTTGCTTTCTCCATTCTTCAATAGTTGTTGCAAATTCTTTTTTAGCTACTTCTTTCTGTACAGCATATTTTTCAATAATCGAATTACGATTTTTTTCTAAAGCTAACGCTCTGTCTTTCAATGCGTTACGATATTTTTCCATCGCAGATTCAAAAACAGACATCGCTTGTGTAAATTCATTTCCACTCAATGCAGGCGTAACAATTACTCGTTCCTGACGAGCTCCATTAATCAAAGTCAACTCAAAATCTTGTCCATCACCAAGTGGTTTCAAATCCATACTTTCCCATTCTACTTTAAATGCGTTGGTATTAATTTCAGGACTATTTGGGGAAATATGCCAAATGATATTTTGATATTTTTTCCCTAAATCTTTGACAATAGGAGAAGCATTCTCAGAAATATCAAGATCAAAAGAGAACTTATCTTTATTTGCTCGAAATGGTCGAACAGGTTTGTTCGGCATTCCAATCGTAGCCTCTAATGCTTTAATTTCAAGATTTTCAGCAGTAGTTATTTTTGCTAAAGAAGATTGATAATTTGTTTTTAAAATATTCAATTCTTCATTTTCAAAACCTTCATTATCCAACTCTTCGATGATTTGGATATTGTCAACATTTCGATATTCCCAACTCCGAGTAGAAGCATTTAATTTATAAATATTATACTTCGGACTCATATTTAATCGAGGCATACTGATGTATGAAATCAATTCAACTTTGATCTCTTTCCCAGGTTGCATTTTTACAGGCTGTCCATTTTGCTTGGCAATAATTTCAACCATTCCAGCACTTTCCAAAACATATTTAGTTCCCGCAGAATCATAAGTCATCGGAATTCCAGAAAGGAAAAAATCAACATAATCATGCATTTCTCGGTACTCAATTTCCACTTCCCCTTTTACTAATTTTCCATCAGTATTTCTAAAAGCAGCAGCAGGAACAATTAATTTTGAACCATTCTTGTATTCATAAATGCCGCCCTCATTGGCATTTATTGTTGTACTTGCAAAGGTTGGTTTGATCTCATCCAACGGTGGATTGATAAATGGTTGACTAGCAAAATATTGCTCCTCACTCATTCCTTTTTTCCCTTGCAATAATCCACGAACCATGACTGCCAAAAGGAAAACCGCAGCAGCGGCAGCAGCATATCTCAACCAAATTACTCTTGGTTTACGTTCAGATTTAACTTCCTCGGGCAGGGGAGTTTCTTTGAACTGAGCCAATAGCGCATCGAAGTTTTTATGCTTGGCGATGTCATCACTACTTGGCTGAGGTGGATTAATTTTAATATTGTAAAAGTCTTTTTTCATAGAATTTTGTATTATTAAGGTGTCAGGAGTTAGGTTGATCGCTGACTCCTATTTTCTCTTCATTAGTTTTTTCATCTTCTCAAGGATTCGATACGTTTTAACCTTGGCGTTACTTTCGGTAATATCCAGTATGTTGGCTATTTCTTTAAATGGTCTTTCTTCAAAAAAGCGCATTTCAATCATCACCATGTCAGTTTCTTTTAATTGTTGCAATGCGTTCAACATTGATTGTCTAGTCTTTTCAAAATCACCTTCTTCACTCACTTCGTCAATCAAATCGGAAAAAGTATGATCTTCCACAGTCACTACTCGGTTCTTTTGTGTATTTCGAAAATGCTGCGCCACCTCGTTACTTGCTATTCGATACAGCCAAGCGGAAAATGGTACACCTTTATATATATAGGTGTCTAATTTCTGCATGGCTTTTAAGAAAACCTGCGAACAAACGTCATTTGCGATGTTTTCGTCAGCAGTTCGCTTAAACACAAAACGGAAAATTTGCTCAAAGTAACGCTCGTACAATGGTCTAAAAAAGGCCGGATTGCTTTGAGCCGCTTGTACTTCTTGCCATTCCGCTTGCATCGCTTCCTGAGAAACAGTCTTATTACTATTTTGCATTCGAGCTGTATTTTTTGCAAGGGTACGACTTATTTGCAAATTTGAAAGCATTTATACATTAAATTTTTTTCAATTATGATTAAGAGTTTTTCCAAATAATCCCTTTATTCTCAGGGGCAAAAAGAAGATTTGGAAAATTTAATTGAACAGCTATTTCGATTTATTATGCCAAATAGCTAGACCTCAATTTCATTTTTTTCGAAAAGAAATGAATGTGATGAAAAGCTATTTGAACGCCAATTTAGACCGTTTCAAATGCATAATGTGGATGATGGGAAAAGTAACAGGTGGAGTGAGAACTTTAACAAAAAAACCTTTTACCGAGTTTGTCGCTTTTGCTATATAAACGACGGCTGAGTGATAAAAAGTTTCCTGAATTCTTCCTCCTTCCGAAAAGTCAATAGAATATTGGAAGATTTCATGGGTCTTTTGGATGATGTAATCCTTTTCATGATAATGTTTAAGAAGTAAAAAACTAGTGATCAAAAACCCTAATTTTAATTTCATCAAATCCTCATCCGAATACTTACTTAAATCCGTAAGTATGTATTCAAGGTTAGGGATAAATTGCTTTAAATGTAAATCGCGGACATTATTTAGTATGTTTGTTTTCTAAAAATAGTTCAATTTTTTTTGTTAAAACAATATTGTTATTACACATATGGCTAAACAATATCTTTGCTTTTTACTGTTTTTTTTGCTCACAAGTTTTTCTACAACTTATGCTCAAAATCAAGAATTAGAAAATGAACAAATAGATACGACCGAAACCAAACGCTACAGTTTCGTCCCACTACCATTAGTTTATTTTACGCCCGAAACTCGTTGGGGATTTGGTCTTGGTGCATTTCTATCTTTTCGTTTCAAGGATCAAACTCAAGTAGTTCCCCCATCTCAAATGCAGATTGGTTTTGCCTACACTTTAGAAAAACAATTGCTTGCTTATTTGCCATTTCAACTTTTTGTTAAGGATGGAAAAGTGAAATTATATGGCGAATTAGGTTATTATAAATATGTCTATCGGTACTTCGGAAATGGAAGTAAATCGTTAGAGTCGGATGAAGAGATTTATAAAGTTGATTATCCGAGAGTGAGGTTAAATGCCTTGTATCGAGTACATCCTAAGATATTTACGGGAGTCCGATATTTTATGGATGATTATAAAATCCAAGAAATTGAAACGGATGGTTTATTGGCGACTCAAGATGTTTTAGGAAATAAGGGTGGGTTAATTTCAGCACTCGGCGTAGTGGCAAATTATGATAGTCGAGATGATGTTTTTTATCCAATCAGAGGAAGTTTAGTGGAGTTATCGTTTCTTGCGAATTCAAAATCATTGGGCAGCGAATTCGAATTTCAAAAAATATTTTTAGATGCCAGTCGCTATTTCAATTTTGGAAAAAATAATATTCTTGCTTTAAATATTTATTCCGAAACAACATTAGGAGATGCTCCTTTTAATCAATTATCTTTGCTCGGCGGAACGAAAAGAATGCGTGGGTTTTTGGAAGGAAGATTTAGGGACGATCATTATTTGACCTTTCAATCTGAATATCGTTTTCCTATTTTTTGGAAAATAAAAGGAGCTATTTTTGGAAGTTTCGCATCGATTGATTCGCAAGAAGATGGTTTTCAAAAAGCGTTTTTTGCTTATGGTTTAGGCATTCGAATTGGCATCAGTAAAATCGAAAAAATCAACCTTCGATTGGACTATGGTTTTGGCAAAAATACGTCAGGTTTTTATCTAACATTTGGAGAAGCATTTTAAAGTACGATGGTTCCTTGAGTCGTTTCTGTAGTACGATTCTCCGAATCATTTTATTTATTATTCGATTCGAAGAATCGTTAAACGAGAAACGACTCGGAGAGTCGTATTACTTTTATAAAAATGAAGATCAGTATAATTATTCCCACATTTAATGAAGCCGAAAATATCGGCAAACTCATTTCCCATTTGCTAAAAAATGCGAATGAAAATTTAATAGAATTAATCGTTGTCGATGGTGGAAGCAACGATGGAACTTGTCGCATTGCCAAAGCAGCAGGTGCAAAAGTTATTATCTGCTCCAAAAAAGGTCGCTCTTGTCAAATGAATGAAGGAGTCGAAAATTCGACTGGTGACATCTTATATTTTGTTCATGCAGATACGGTTCCTCCGGCAAGTTATATGACCGATATTCAGGAAGCAATTGAGGAAGGTTTTCCAATGGGCTGCTATCGTTTTAAATTTGATTCTAACAAAAAAATTTTAAAATTTAATGCATACATGACTCGATTTGATAAATTATATTGTCGAGGTGGAGATCAAACATTATTTGTTACTAGAGAAGTCTTCGAAGAGTTAGGTGGTTATCGGCAGGATTATAAAATTATGGAAGAATATGATTTTATGGTTCGTGCAAGAAAAAAATATAGTTTTAAAATCATCCCAAAAGAAGTCATTGTCTCCGCTCGGAAATATGAAGAGCGAAGTTGGTTTCGAGTGATGCTTGCGAATAGTATTGCTTTTCAAATGTTTAAATTTGGAGTATCTCAAGATACTTTGGCAAAAACTTATCAACGAATTTTAGGGTGAAAGGAGTCAAGCGGTCAGGTTGTTCGCTCCGCTTCCGAGTCAGGAGTCAGGGGCTTCTGTTCTTCCCAAGTTTTGAAAGTAATAAATATGAGGAAGATAAAAGAAGAGTTCCTCATAAATCTAGACACCAAGATGTGAAACAAAATTTTGAATTCCCAATTACCCAAAATCTGATACTTTTTCAAAATACTGCCGTCTAACTGAAACAATACTTATTGGATTTACGATATATATATAATATTTTATTACATTCCTATCAGACTCTAAGAATACCACAAGAAAAGACTGCTTTTAACTGATTTCCAGAATTCCATTTTTCAAGTTTTATAATTCAGCATAATTATGTCAAGGGCATTATTGATACTATTTACGCTCGTTATTTTGTCGTCCTGTTTCCATCGGGAGGAGGACAGCGTAGTACAAAATACCCCTTTCTTAAATGTTGACCATACCAATGCCGATTCTATTTTAAGTCAGATGACGCTAGCAGAAAAAATAGGACAGCTCATTATTGTAAAAACAGATTTTAAAAATAATAATACAAAAGAGTCTGTCTATCAATTGGCTAGCCAAGGAATATTCGGCGGTGTTATTTTGGAAAAATTGGAGGTGTTGGAATATGTTGACGTTTTGGATTCGCTTAATTCATATAGTGCAATTCCTTTGCTGAACGGAACGGAAGAAGTCGTCTTGCTTAATAATCAATTTTCTGATGCAGATCAATTCCCTTTGGCTCCAAGTATTGGCGCGGTGCAAAATGATACCATTCAAAAAGAATTAGAAAAATTATATCTCCAACAATGTAAAAAATTAGGTATCAACTTTTGCATTTCTCCTTCTGCTAATCGCATTTTTTTAGATAGGGAAAATTATCCTCGCTACGCTTTTGAAGATGATCAAAAAACACAATTAGCTCGTGCCAATCGAGTTTTGGAAAATTTACAAAGTGAAAATATTATCTCATTAGGAAATACCTTTTCGGAATTTTATCCATTAGAAAATGATACAACTGGAATTTTGGACTCCTTACTTTTTCGTCAAAATGAAATAGTGAAAGCAGGTGTTTCAGGTTTTAAAATTGATGAGAAAATTTTTGAAATAGATAGTTTGTATCAACTGGAATCTTTCTTTTTAAAAAAATTTTTAAAAGAAGAAATGGAATTTGACGGATTGATTGTTGCTGAAATTTCAGCACAAGCGACAGTCGATGAATTGTTACATTCGGGAACAGATATTTTTATCGTTCGAGATTCAGCAAAGAAAGTTTTTGATTATTTATTGGAATTTGTCCAGACTGGATTGATGGCTGAAAAGGTGATTAACGATAAAGTTCGAAAAATTCTACTGGCAAAAACTTATACAGGTTTGGATAAGAAACCAACTCGTCTCAAAAGTGAAGATGCCTTAACCGTTTTAAAAAATGAGTATTTTGGATTTCAAATTCGACAACTTTTTGAGCAGTCGATCACTTTGGCGCAAAATTATAACAATATACTTCCGTACCACAAAATCTATAAACGGGATTTTAGAATTATCAATATTGGCAATGAAAAATTAAAAGTCTTCAAGGATTATTTTTCCAAATATGCTAACTATCAAATCTATCATCGTCCACCTGATCAACAAGGAAAAGTCAAACCACTTAAAACTGTTTTTCACAAACACTCCACCGCAATTATAGTTTTAGATAATATTGATTTAGATACTTTTCAACAAAAGGATTTTGTGAAATCTGTCAATAAATTATCTCAATCTTCCAAGTTGACGGTCATCAATTTTGGCAATCCGCTCAATTTGCAATATTTCGATACCACACTTTCGATTATTCAAATTTTTGAAAAAAATAAAATTACTGAATCTTTGGCTCCTCAATTATTATTTGGAGGAATGTCTGCTAAAGGAAAATTGCCAATGGATTTAACTCCTAATTTGACTTTTGGAAAATCTATTCAAACGCCCATCACTCGCTTAAAATATACTGTTCCAGAAGATGCAGGAATTTCACCTGAAAAATTAGTGGGAATCAATGCGATCATCCGATCTGCGATTTCAAAAAAAGCAACTCCTGGCGCACAAGTGATGGTCATTAAAAGTGGAAAGGTAATTTTTGACCAAGCATTTGGACATCATACTTATCAAAAAAAGAAGAAAGTTTCTAAATCAGATTTGTTTGATTTAGCTTCCATCACCAAAATTTCTGCGACCTCTTTGGCAGCAATGAAATTGTTTGAGAAAAAGCAATTCAAATTGTCAGATCGCTTAAAATATCATTTGAAATTAGACAAAAAAGCAACGATTGGACGAATTACTTTTAAGCAATTATTGACGCACTCTTCGGGACTGCAAGCCAATATGCCGATTTCAAAATATTACAGTAATAAAGATTCGATGGTGAACGATTGTAATCAGTTTTTTTGCAAAAAACCAAATGATGAATATTCGATTCAAATAGCAAACGACATGTTTTTTAATCGAAAATGGGTTGATTCTATATGGTTTAAAATAGATCATTTGAAAGTAAAAAGAAGAGGTAAATATAAATATAGCGATGTAAATTTTAATTTGATTCAACGGGTAGTGGAGAAAAAAACGAACCAACCGATGAATGAATATTTGGAAAATAATTTTTACAAATCACTTAATTTAAGACGAACATCTTATCGACCTTTGGAAAAATTTGAATCAAAATATATTGTCCCCACGCAAAAAGATGATCGTTGGAGAAAGCAATTGTTACGAGGTTTTGTGCATGATGAATCTGCAAGTTTGTTCGGAGGTGTGGCAGGAAGTGCAGGGCTTTTTTCCAATGCAAATGACTTGGGAATTATGTTTCAAATGATGCTCAATGGAGGAACTTATGGAGCGCAAAAATATCTTACTCCGAAAACCATTAAAAAATTTACGTCAGCGAATTATGGCAATCACCGAGGTCTAGGTTTTGTGGTGAAGGGTAGGCGAGGTGCTAATTCTTTATCATCTTCTGCTTCGAAAAAAACTTTTGGACATACTGGTTTTACTGGAACATGTGTTTGGGTTGATCCTGAAAATGATTTAATTTTTATATTTCTTTCTAATCGAATTCATCCTGAAAAAGCGAATAAAAAATTATACCAAAGGCAAGTTCGACGACGAATTCATGACGTAGTTTATAAATCTTTGGACACTTACAAAAAAAGTAGAAAAGGGAAGGAGAGCGTTTTGGTGAATTTGTAAGTCGGATTTGGAAACCCGACCTACTTAAACGGCTCCACCAAAGTAATATTAAAATCATCCGCCGACGGCCCATAAACTGCAGGAACGGCCACATCCAACATCCTCAAATAAACGCCCAGTTGCGCCCGATGATGGACCAAATGGTTCATGCAAAATTTACGCATCACTTCTTTTTTATTTAAAGTAAAAAGAATTTCCTCCCCATGTTTCATGGCCCAATTTTTTTCAAATTCCTTTTCGTCAACTTCTTGCAAGGCTTGAATTGCTTCTTCCAACAACTGATCGAAGTATGCTAATAGTTCCTTTGTAGAATTAATTTCTTTTGGCTCAAAGTCAATGAAATCAAGCTCATTATCTATGATACATGATTTCCACCAAGCAATTATTTCTGCAATATGTATGGCTAATCTGCCTAGCGATTCTGATTTTTTATGTGGTTTAAAATCTCGTTTTTCGAAAGGAACACTTTCCAAAAATCGTCGAGTGACTGCTGCTTCTTGTCGGAGTTCACTTAAAAAGTCTTTTGCTAAATTCATTTTTTTTTTTAGGTAACACCTTGCACGTGGTGGTCTGCTTTAGCTGACCCAAAAAATGAGCAAAGCGAATTTTTTCGAGTGACAGTTGCTTCTTGTTGGAGTTCGCTTAAAAAGTCTTTTGCTAAATTCATTTTTTTTTTAGGTAACACCTTGCACATGGTGGTCTGCTTTAGCTGACCCAAAAAATGAGCAAAGCGAATTTTTTCAATTTTTTTTCACCCACTATACTTTTTTTTCAGGTCAGCTAAAGCAGACCACCACGTGGAAAGCATTAAACATTAAATTTAATTCGCCCAGCCGTACCAAAAACTATTCAATTTGTTTTTCAGTTCAGCAGCATCATTTTTATATTTTTTAGACAGGTCAGAAATGGCAACTTTCCCTAATTCTTCTATCGCTTTCTCTCGTTCCTTATTTCCCAAAAACATTAAAATCTGATTCCATTGAGCTGCTTCAAAGTTAACATTTTTCATTTGGTAAGCGGTGTTTTTTTTATTTTCTAAAACAAAGTTATAGGCTTCAATTGCTTTTGGAAAATCCTTGTTTTTGTAAAAATATTCCGCTGACTGATATTGTTGTTGGAGATATTTCGTATTTGTAATTGTATTGTTATCAATAATAGTTGGTATCTCAGGATTGGAGTTATCCACTTTGGTAGATTGAAAATATTGACTGATGATTGCTGCATTACTGTAGCTTCCGCTACTCCAGAAAACTGATCCAAAAAATCCAGCGATAATAATTAAACCAATAACTGGTAGCCATTTTTGAAACGTCGATTGTCGAGGTCTTTTTGATTCTTGGTCTTTTCTAAAACTCATGCTTTATTTTTTTAGTAAAGGCGAATTCATTCGCCTTATTTTTAGGCGAATGAATTCGCCTTTACTTAATCTCTTCAATATAATTTGGATAATCTGTAATAATTCCATCAACACCTATTTCTATCATTTTTTTCATGTCCTCTTTTTCGTTGACCGTCCAAGGAATTACTTTGATATTTTTTTCATGCATTTCATCAATCACTTCTTTGGAAAGTAATTTGAAAAATGGACTATAAATATTTGGTTTAAAAGTTATTTTTTTCAAATTATCTTCTGGAGAATCTTTATTGTCAATTAAGTAAGCGACTACCATGGAAGGATTTTGCCGATTTATTTCTTCCAAAATATCAATGTCAAATGATTGCAAATTGCAACGATTTTCAATTCCAGTTGTTTGACAAGTTTCCAAAACTAGTCGAACATATTCGTCTGGATGAGGTGTTAATTTTCCATAGTAATGCTCTTCACTTTTTATTTCGATGTCAAAATTTGGTTTGGCTCTTCCTGTTTTTTCGCAATATTCATCTACCGCATTGACTACATCATTTAAGGAAGGTTTGAATACTTTCATTGGTTGCTGATCTGGAAATCGTTCATTGCCTCGGTTACCAACATCATACTTTTTGATTTCTTCATAAGTCATTTGGTAAAGCAAAATATTTTTTTCTTCTGCTTCCAAAATTGGTTTTCCATCAGGATGCGAACTGATCTTATGATTAAACCAAGGCTCGTGGGTGACGATGACTTTTTTGTCTTTAGATATGGCTACATCGAGTTCCAAAGTCGTCACAGGATATTCCAAAGCTTTGATAAAAGCAGGGATTGTATTTTCAGGAAGTAAGCCTCTTGCACCTCGATGACCTTGCCAGTCGATGGATTTTTCTTTAGTTGGTTTCGACATTTTTTACTAAATTTTAAATAATTTTTTTGGTGTATTATGGACTAGGAGAGCTGCAAAAAACTAGAAGGGTAAAGATAAAAAATCGCATGATTATTTTTATGATAAAAACTAAAATGGCGGACGAGAGACGGTGGATGGCCGTTTCGCTGACGGTTTCGCTATTGTAATCCGTCCATTGTCAGCGAAGCGTCCGTCCACCGTTCACCGTACTAGAAAATGATGTGGAAAACCCGTTCTCTTTTGATTTAAAAATAAATAATAAAAAAGTTAAATTTGTGCGTTTTTGAAATGACTTTGAAAAATTAAAAGTCATTTTTCTTACTCAAAAGAATGTAAAAAAATAATATGAATAACTCTTCCATTTTTCAAAAAGCCCTTCCACATGTGGTGGCAATTTTAAGTTTTTTAGTGATTTGTAGTGTGTATTTTTCTCCTCAGTTGAATGGGAAAATTGTGCAAGCAGGTGATACCATTTCACACAAAGGGATGTCTCGTGAAATGGTGGATTTTCAAAAAGAAACAGGTGAACGTACTTTGTGGACCAACACCATGTTTGGAGGTATGCCTACTTATCAAATTGGAGCGGTGCAACCAACTAACACATTGAAATATGTAGAGAAAACAATGAATTTATATATTCCTCGTCCGATTGGATATTTCTTTGCGATGATGTTGGGATTTTATATTACGATGCTTTTATTTGGAGTCAATCCTTGGGTGAGTTTGATTGGAGCAATCGCCTTTTCGATCACGACGAACAATCTGGTTTTGTTTGGTGCAGGGCATATGACGAAGTTGAGGACCTTTGCATTTTTTGGATTTATGTTGGTTGGAATAGTGATGGCTTTTAAGAAAAAATATCTACCTGGAGCAACATTATTTGCACTTGGATTGGGGATTAATTTATATGCCAACCATATTCAGATGACTTATTATTTGTTTATGGTTTTTGGAATTTATGGTTTGATTGAATTGGTTCGACATGTCCAAAAAGGAGAAATGCAGTCGTTTGGAAAAGCGGTAATGTATCTTGGCATTGGGGGATTATTAGCAATTGGATCGAGTGCGACAAGTTTGTTGCCGACCTATGAATATCAAAAAGATACGATGCGTGGAAATCCAATTTTGATGAAAGAAGCCAATGCGGTAGAAACGAGTAGTAATACTAAAGGTTTGGATTGGAATTATGCGATGCAATATAGTAATGGATGGTTGGATTTATTTTCTTCTTTTATTCCTGGAGTAGTTGGTGGCGGCGGCGGAGAAATTATTAATGAAAAAAGTGCAACTGCAAAATTTATCTCTAAAAGAGGTCAATACAAAAAAGCTCCTCTCTATTGGGGGGCAGTTGGAAAAGGGAGTTCAACAGCCGGGCCAGTTTATTTTGGAGCAGCTATGTTTTTTCTTTTTTTTATAGGATTATTTGTAGTCAAAGGATCGTTGAAATGGGGAATTGGAGTAGGAGTTTTATTTACAATGTTGCTTTCTTTGGGAGATAATTTTGAGTTTTTTAATAGATTGTTTTTTAATTATTTTCCATTATACAGTAAATTTCGAACACCCAATTCTATACTTGCAATCACCGCATTTTTAATTCCAGTTTTGGGAACATTAGCTATTTCAGATATTATTAAAGGAAACAGATCAAAGGAAGAATTACTCAAGTCGCTTTACATTGCAACAGGTGTATTAGGAGGAATATGTTTATTTTTTGGATTTTTTGGAGGATCTTTTTTTGACTTTACCTATGCAGCTAGAGATGCGAATTATGCTGCCAATCCTGAATTTGTGAGTGCCTTAAAAAAGGATCGAGCTGCTTTGATGCAATATGATTCGTTGAGATCGTTGGGAATTATTTTGGTTTCGGCAGGTTTGATTTGGGCATATTTGACCAATAAAATCAAACAGAATATTTTGCTAGTTGGATTGGCGGTGATTACAATTGGAGATTTATGGACAGTCGGAAAAAGATATTTGAATGAAGACAATTTTACGAACAAAAGAAAATACGAATCATATAAAAATCCAAGACCAGTTGATACTCAGATTTTGACAGACAAGGATCTTCATTATAGAGTGCATGATTTTACTATTAATTTTACTAATTCTTCTTCTACTTCTTACTTTCACAATACGATCGGAGGATACCATCCAGCGAAATTGCAACGGATTCAAGATTTGATTGAAAGGAATATTATGAGTGAAGATAACGCTCTTCGAAAAGGATTTTCTTCTCAAACTTCTCCAGATCTTTTTGGAGCAATTCCAGCTTTCAATATGTTGAATACCAAATATTTTATTGGAAATCCAGATGCCGCTCCTATTCGAAACCCTCGTGCGATGGGCAATGCTTGGTTTGTCGATAATGTGAAAATAGTGGAAACTCCAAATGCTGAAATTGATGCCTTAAAAGGTTTGGATGTTGCTTCAACTGCGATTGTTCACCAAGAATTTTCGGATTATGTAGGTGGTAACTTTTCAAAAAATGGAACAATAAAACTGACTAAATACGAACCGAATCACATGACTTACGAAAGTAATGCGACGAGTGATCAGTTGGCATTATTTTCTGAAGTTTGGTACGGCCCTAACAAAGGATGGCAAGCATACATTGATGGAAATGCGGTAGATCATATTCGTGCGAATTATATTTTACGTGGACTAAAAATTCCTGCGGGACAACATAAAATTGAATTTGTTTTTGCGCCATCATCTTATTCGATTGGAAAAATAATTACGTTTATTTGTTCTTTAGCGATTGTTTTGTCTCTTGTATGGTTTGTTTATAATTCATTTAATAAATTGAAAGAGGAAGATTCTGAAGTTGCAAAAGTTGAAGCAAAAGAAAAGCCGTTGAAAAAAACAACTTCTAAAAAGAAAAAGAAATAGTTGCGGTTGATCGGTTTACTTAATATACTCACAAGGTGACTTTGAGCCACCTTGTGAGTAAGTATGTCAGAAAGAATTATGGAAAAGGAGCACTTGTCAAAAAGAGTTTTAATCATCACTTATTATTGGGTTCCCATGGGCGGCTCAGGTGTTCAACGTTGGGTGAAGTTTTCTAAATATTTGCCTGAGAATGACTGGCAGCCAGTCATTTATACACCTTCCAATCCTGATTTTCCATTGCGAGATGAATCATTTTTAGCAGATGTTCCAGAGAGTTGTGAAGTGATTCGACAACCGATCTGGGAACCGTATCGTATAGCGTCTCTTTTTTCCAATAAAAAAAATCTAAATACTGGGATGCTCCGTTCTGGAGAAAATACCTCTTGTAAGGATAATTTTCTTAACTATGTTCGGAGTAATTATTTTATTCCTGACCCGAGAGTTTTTTGGGTAAAAAAATCTATTAACTTTCTAACAACATATTTACAAGAAAACCCAGTTGATGTAATTGTCACCAATGGGCCGCCGCATAGTATGCATTTGATTGGCTTAGGTTTGAAGAAAAAACTAGGCATAAAATGGGTGGCAGATTTTCGAGATCCGTGGACGAATATTGACTTTTATCATTCACTAAAATTGACCAAAAGTTCTGATCGAAAACATCGTGCTTTGGAAAAAGAAGTGGTCAGTTCGGCAGATGTTGTAACAGTTGTTGGCAAGTCGATGCAGGAGGAATATCTGGAATATTCAGATCATGTAAAAGTGATTACCAATGGTTACGATCAATCCATTTCCCAAAAAGAAATAGTGCGTGATACTAAATTTTCCATGGCGCATATCGGTTTGATGAATGCAGATCGAAATCCAAAAATGTTGTGGAAAGTGTTGAAAAAAATAGGAGAGGAGCAGCCTGAGTTTTTAAAAGATTTGGAAATTAAATTGATTGGAAAAGTAAGTGCTGATGTTCTAAATTCCATCGAAGAAAATAATTTGACATCGCAGTTAAGCTTGATTGATTATGTTCCGCATAACGAAGTGCATGGCTTGCAACAGTCTTCTCAAATACTTTTGCTCGTCGTGAATGATACACCGAATGCGAAAGGAATTTTGACTGGAAAAATCTTTGAGTACTTGATGGCTCGACGACCGATTTTAGCGGTTGCACCTGAGGATGGTGATTTGGCAGAGATAATTAACCAGACGGAATCGGGAGAAGTTTTTGGTTTTTTGGAAATGAAAAAATTGGAAGCGTTTGTGTTGAAATCTTATGCTGATTTCAAAAATGGAAGTTTAGAAATTCAGTCGCAGAGTATTGAAAAATATAGTCGGCAGAGTTTGACAAAAGATATGGTTGCGCTTTTTGAGGGACTTCGAGTCAGTCTCTAGTTTGAAATGAAGAAAACCATAAGTTGACTGAAAGCTAGTCGCTGGGAAGAAATTATTTCCCAATAAAACCTCTCAATTTTTCCCATCCACCTCTCACCATTCCATTCACATCAGGAGAAATTTCAAAATA
>Ga0114957_1003094_pt1 | contig 15291 bp, 9 predicted proteins | sample BantaG_FD_87175 | JGI IMG/M metagenome (GOLD analysis project Ga0114957, IMG submission 87175) | Marine algal microbial communities from Bantry Bay, Ireland - BantryBay_4 metaG | ecosystem: Host-associated > Algae > Red algae > Unclassified | place: Bantry Bay, Ireland | collected 2014-11-21 | reverse complement strand
TCACCAAACCACAAGATCTTTCAGTAAATTCCATCAATAAATATTTAGAATTAAAATCAAGAGGTTTAATTTAGTGTAACAATTCACACGTGGTGGTCTGCTTCAGCTGACCGTAAAAAAAAAAAGAGCGCAGCGAATTTTTCCCTAAGGTAAAGTGCATTAATAAATTTACATTCTTGAGTAGATTATTTTGTTTCTATTTACTTTGAAAGCACGAGTTTATCTGGATAAATGACTGATTTCAAAGTGAAAAATATGGACAAAATATCCTGTCAAGAATCTGCATTTATTTAGTTCGCATTCCTAAAAGAAAAATTGCTCATCTGATATATGGTAAGCTTCTCTGTTTGCCCTAGTTTTCCTGACTTTTTATTTATTTTTTTTATTAAAAAATTCGCTGCGCTCTTTTTTATGGTCAGCTGAAGCAAACCACCACGTGCTATATAAGCAGTACAGACTTTACAGAAATATGACATTTTTTCGACAATGTTGAAATACCTTTGTAAACTAAAACCTCCGTTAAATATAATATGCTCAACAATTTCAAAATTATAACAATTACACATAAAAATGTTTCTTTGCAAACATTGAGTAAATTCATCGTTCCCTCAACTGATGAAGCAGAATTGCAATTGAAATTGAACAACTTAAAAGAGCAATTCGATATCGAAGAAATAATGTATTTGGCGACTTGCAATCGAGTCATGTATTTTTTCTATGCAGAAAAAAGTGTCAACGAAGCCTTCGTGGCAAAATTTTTATCTCACGCCAACCCTCAATTCCAAACTAATTTAGTAGATAATTTTTCCAAAAGAATAACCATTTTGGAAGGACATGATGCGTTGGAACATTTGTTGGAAGTGTCGTCGTCGATTGATTCAATGGTGATAGGAGAGCGAGAAATATTAAGACAAATTCGAGTTGCCTTTGAGCAATGTATCGGTTGGGATTTGACAGGCGACCATCTTCGTTTGGCGATGCAGTTGGCGGTAGAAACGGCAAAAAAAGTTTATTCAAAAACTCGAATTGGAGAAAAACCAATTTCAGTTGTTTCCTTAGCAATTCAAAAATTATTACAATCTGGTTTTTCCAAAAATGGAAAATTATTATTGATTGGAGCAGGACAAACCAATTTGCTAGTTTCTAAGTTTTTGAAAAAACACGAATATCAAAATGTAACTGTTTTTAATCGAAGCATCGATAGAGCCAATTCATTGGCTGGAATGTTGAATGGGAATGCTTTTTTACTCGAAGATTTAAGAACATATAAAGAAGGTTTTGATGGAATAATTATCTGTACAGGTTCCGACAAAGCATTGTTGGATGACAAATTATACACGTCGCTTTTACAAAAAGATAAATCAAGAAAACTCATTATTGATTTAGCGATTCCGAATAATGTGGAACCATCAGTCGGTGAAAACTTCAATGTGAATTATATCGAAATCGAAGACTTGAGAAGTTTGGCAAAAGAAAATATGGGTTTCCGCCAAAAAGAAATTTCAAGTGCTCAAAAGATTATCGAAAGGAATTTAGTGAAATTTCAAAAGACGCATCAGCAACGACAAATTACCAAAGCGATGAGTCATGTTCCTCAAAAAATCAAAGCGGTCAAAGCACATGCAATGAATGAGGTTTTCAAAAAAGATGTAGCTGAGTTGGATGAAAATGCTCGGGAAGTTTTAGAGAAAGTATTAAGTTATATGGAAAAAAGATGCATTAGTATTCCGATGGAAGCGGCGAAGAATACGGTTTCGTAATTCCGAAGCTCCCGCTTCGGAAAATACAATTCCTTCTGAAGCGGGAGCTTCGGAGTTACTTATTCGAAGTACTTCCATTTCCCTCCTCAACAATTTTCAAAAATATTTTATCCGTATTCAATTCTGTTTTAGACAAAGGCGGTTTTTGATAAAAATCATGTAACACTTCCGCATGCTCCGTATTTAAAAAATGAACTACTTTCCCTCGAATATATCCACGATTTCCTTTTGTAGATTGAACATATAAATAAGGCGAAATTTTCTTTTTTCCATTTTGCATAAATACTTTTTCATAATGCTTGATAATAACAAAAGGATCGTTCGGTGCTAGTTTTTCTATTTTTTCTGATAGAAAAGAAGGTTCAGATTTTAGGAAAATTTTAGATTGAGAAACGATTCCTTTCAACGCATTTCGATTTTCTCGATAAAATTGAACGAACTTTTTTTTGCGATTATCCCAAGCATAAGTATAGGTGACAAATTCTATGCAGCGTTCTTGCGTCTCGCTATTTTTATCAAATTCATATGGCAAAGAGAATTTTTGGCAAGCGAGATAATCCACAAATTCTACTCGAATACTCGTTGCACTCACTTCCACAGATTTAAACATGGAAGGCGAAAATAAATCATCATCGTAAGTCAAAGTCATTCTTTCGTCCAGCACTTTTTTCAAATTTCCAGACTGCAATGAAAAAATTTCTAAGGTTCTATTTTCCAAATCACTTGAGCTAGAATAACTTTTTGTTTCCATCAAAAAATCTGTAACTCCATCATTCGTCACATCTTTTATTTGAAATAAATTCAACACTTCTCGACCCATCGCACTTTGACTTTCGTAATTCATGTGAACCGATTTTCCATGCTCATTTGTCACAACCACATAATATTCATGATAAGTCGTATTCAACAAATCATTGTCATGCAAATTGTCTCGACCTTGAATGGCAGCCATCCAAGTAACCGATTTTTCAAAACCATTATTGAGTGAAATTTTCTTTTTGTGAAAAGATTGGAGTTTGGAATCTATTTTTTCATCTTTCATCATTACTGCAAGTCCATCTCCAAAAATCCAACCTTCTTGTCCTGAGCGTGAGCGGAGTTTGTACCATTTGAATTTTTGATTTTGAGCATCATCCAAATGCAGTAGAGTTGTTTCCCCCAAGACTTCAAATAATTCTCCTTCGGAAAAACGAATATCTGAATGCTCAAAATAACTACTGTCAGCATAAAGCGTAACAGTATTCAGCGCAGTCGCCACTCGACTTTTAAAAACCAAATCAGAAGCCTTACTTGAAAAAGCAGAAATGACAAAAACGGAAATCCACAGGATTTTAAAGTTCATGTTTTTTATTTTTCTTTAAAAAATAACAAAATCTCAGTTAGGTTGATTTGAATGGGTAAGTTTTTTTAGAAGTATTTTTCTAAATAGAGTCTAGGTAAAATTACGCAAAATCCATGCTATTTATAGAAAAAATGCCAACTTTGGGGTATTCCGTTTATTAAACGGCAGTAATTTTTTTGACGTTGACTTTTTATGATTGATTATGATTTTGCATATTTCAGGTAAAGTGCATTAATAGAGTTACATTCTTGATTAGATTATTTTGTTTCTAGTTTTTACTTTGAAAGCACGAGTTTATCTGGATAAATGACTGATTTCAAAGTGGAAAAATAGGAACAAAAGAAACAGTCAAGAATGTAAGTTTATTATTGAACTTTGCCTACTCATATTCTAAAATTTTCCTTTGGAAAATTAAAACATAAAAAGTCATAAATCAGTCATAGAAAGTCAGCGTCAAAAAAAAACAATATCGTAAAAAACTTTATGCAAACAATTTTCATCTTCATTTTGTAGATGAATCAATTAAAAAAAAACAAACCAAATCATGAAAAAGCAATTTTCAATTTCACTACTTCTCTTTTTTACATTTTCTTTTTTTCAAAACAACCTTTTTGCACAGCGTGATTTTTCCAAAATAGAAATCAAAGCGGAGCAAGTAGCAGATAATATTTACATGCTAACAGGAAGCGGTGGAAACATCGGAGTGGTGGTTGGAGACGATGGTGTATTTATGATTGATTCTCAATTTGGACCGCTGAGTGAAAAAATTGCAGCAGCAATTGGAAAGCTAAGTTTGCAACCCATCAAATATTTATTCAATACTCATTGGCATGGCGACCACACAGGAGGGAATGAAAATTTTGGAAAAAAAGGTGTGGTCATCGTCGCACATGAAAATGTAAAAAATAGAATGAGCACCGAACAAATTCGCCCATTTAGAAAACCAACTCCTGCCGCAGCAGAAATAGCACAACCAGTTATTACATTTAAAAATGATATGAAATTTTATTTGAATGGAGAAGACATTTTGATTTATCATTTTCATCATGGACATACCGATGGTGATGCGTTTGTTTATTTTCCAAGAAGTAACGTCTTGCACATGGGCGATAATTTTTTCAAAGGAAGATTTCCCTACATTGATTTAGGGTCAGGAGGAAGTGTGGAGGGGGCGTTGAAAAATATTAATGAAGCACTTTTTTTAGTTGACTCAGAAACGAAAATAATTCCTGGTCATGGAGCTTTAGCGAACAAAAAAGATTTGATGGAATACCGAGATGTGATTATGATTGTGCGAGATCGAATCAAAAAAGCGATTGCGAAAGGAATGACTTTGGAAGAAATAAAAGCCTCAAATGTGACAAAAGAATATGATGAAGAATGGGGGAGTGGATTTATAAATCCAGATAAATTTGTAGAAATCCTCCACGCAGATTTAACCAACGGTTAACTGTTAATGATGAATGGTTAGCACCACTATGTAATCCCACGATGGTGTTAACCATTCACCATTAATCATTCACCGTTATTTAGAATGTCATTTTCGGTACTTTTTTTCGAGGAGTTGGTTTCTTTTGATTTTTTTGGAAACCATTAGCTTTTCCAATATTGACAGAGATGGTGAGACCTCCAAAAAAATACCAATCTTTATTTGTCGCATCACCTCGAATAGTTCCTTGTGGGTCAGCTAGTGCATCTGGATCATATTCAGGAGTTCGATAAGAAAGTGCTGCAGCAAAATCTCCTACTTCGTCAGCTAAAAAATCTAAGTCAGGATAGGTCGTACTCACATCGTCAATATAATCTGTAAATGTTTTTCGCATGCCGAATTCTAAACCAATATTAATCGAATTATTAATGTTAAATTTTACGCCAAGTCCCATCGGAATTGCAACAGAAAATTGTTGATACGGTTGCGCAGTACTTCCTTCCAGTCCTTGTCCCTCGGTCGATAGCGGTTGAAGGTCATGCCATTGCCCATCAATTTCTGCTTGCGGATTATAATAAAATCCTGCTACTCCAGCAAAAATATAAGGTGTCGTAATATGATCCTTAATTGCTACTTTAAAATCCAAAAAATTGTATTCGAATTGCGCTCCCAACTCATATACATCAGTTCTAAAACTCAAGTTACGTGATCTATTTCCTTTAGTGATTTGGGCATGACGATCTGAACCTTGCAAGATGCCTTTATATAAATGAACTTTAGTTGCAAAGTGTCCATTAAAATTGTATCGGCCAAATACACCAAACGCAGGTGCATAAGAAGATACTTCCAAATTTTTTGGAGTGAGGTCGCCATGATAATTACCGACTCCAGCAAAAATGCCTACTTCGGTATATTGACTAGAAAGATTGATGGAAATAAAAACTGAAAAAATGACAAGTGTAAAAAGTTGTTTCATACTAATTAATTTATGTAAAAAGTTGAATTTTATTTTTTTGGAAAAAACTAAAATCAAGTTTAAGTGTGTTATAATTTGAAATAGGATTGAGAAAACTATCACAACATATTACTATCAAAAATCATGTGTAAATGATTATTTTTTGAAAAAAAAGGAAAATTAATGTGACAGGTATTTTTTACGTTTATTGGTTGATTAGGAAAATGGGTAATCGGGAGCCTAGTGGCTTGATAAGCCAATTTCCAAAATCAACACATATATTGTTTCTCGCCATATTTTCTTTTTTTATAAAAAAAATAAAAAATCTATCTACTTTAGCGAAGCAATAAACATACTATTTAAGGATCGTGTAAAAACTAATTTACAACAGTTTAGTGTTTCTTTTGATCTTATTTTCCTTTTAAAATTAGTCATAGTATCAAAAATATTTCCTTCTTTTAAAAGAAAACTGAAATCAAAACAATCCACTAAGTTTGTTAAACTTATTCTTTACATAATCCTAAAACAATCACCTATCAACCAAATGCTAGTAAAAACTTACGCAAGTGCCGTCCAAGGAGTCGAAGCTCAAACCATCACCGTCGAAATTAACGCAGGAGGAGAAGTCAGAGACGGGAAAGATTATTTCAATTTAGTTGGCTTACCAGATAGTGCTGTCCGAGAAGGATTTGCACGAATCGAAGCTGCTCTCAAGAATATAGGGATGCGGGCTATTCGAGTAAAGTTGGTAGTGAATCTTGCCCCTGCTGATTTGCGCAAAGAAGGTTCTTATTATGATTTACCTATAGCCATAGGGTTGCTGGCAAGTACGAAGCAGATGAAATTTGAGGAATTAGATAAATATGTTTTTATGGGAGAGTTGTCTTTGGATGGAGGATTACGTCCAATCAAAGGTGCATTACCGATTGCGATTCAAGCGAGGAAAGAAGGATACAAAGGGTTATTTTTACCAAAAGAAAATGCACGAGAAGCGGCGATTGTAAATAATCTTGATGTCTATGGAATTGAAAATTTAAAAGAAGCGGTTGATTTTTTCAATAAAAAAAGGGAACTCGAACCAGTTGTAGTGGACACTCGTTCGATTTTTGAAGACACACAAGATATTTACTCTGTTGATTTTTCTGATGTGAAAGGTCAAGAGAATATAAAACGTGCGCTCGAAATTGCAGCAGCAGGTGGACACAATGTAATTTTGATTGGTCCGCCAGGAGCAGGGAAGACGATGCTGGCAAGGAGACTTCCAACCATTTTGCCACCGCTAAGTTTGCATGAAGCATTGGAAACGACAAAGATTCATTCAGTTTCTGGAATGCTTCCTGCTAATTCTGCTTTGGTTTCCACTCGACCATTCCGATCTCCTCATCATACGATAAGTGATGTTGCTTTGGTTGGTGGAGGATCTAATCCGATGCCCGGAGAAATTTCTTTATCACATAATGGTGTGTTGTTTTTGGATGAGTTGCCAGAGTTTAAGCGAACTGTTTTGGAGGTGATGCGGCAACCGATGGAGGAACGAAAAGTGACGATTTCGAGAGCAAAGATTACGGTTGATTATCCTGCGAGTTTTATGTTGGTGGCGAGTATGAATCCTTGTCCTTGCGGATTTTATAATCACCCTGACAAAGAATGTGTGTGCAGTCCTGGAGTGGTAAAAAGATATTTGAATAAAATTTCGGGGCCACTTTTGGATCGAATAGATTTGCATGTGGAAGTCACGCCAGTAAGTTACGAAGAACTGGCTGATTATACTCCGTCGAAAGAAACAAGTGGGAAAATTGTAGAACGTGTCATCAAAGCTAGAGAAATTCAAATAGAAAGATTTAAAAAATATCCAACTATTCATAGCAATGCACAAATGCCAAGTCGCATGGTTCGGGAAGTTTGTCAGTTGGACAAAACGGGAATTACTTTGTTAAAAACGGCGATGGAAAAATTGCAATTGTCAGCTAGAGCGTATGATCGAATTTTAAAAGTGGCGAGGACAGGAGCTGATTTGGCGGGGAGTGAAAATATAAAAATTGAACATTTGGCGGAAGCGATTCAGTATCGAAGTTTAGATCGTGAAGGGTGGGCTGGCTAGTTGAAAATTGCAGAAAATTAATTGAGTGATAATTTTTCAAATCAAATTAACTTCTAATTTTTTTAAAATTTCTTCTCGATTCTCATTTTAAAGAAAAACTGAATAATTACAACCGAGGATTAAATTAAAAAAGTAAGATACCGCTGCGTTGTCAAAAGTTTGACCTCTGCCAGTAATCGTAGTAAATTATTCGACTTCTGACAACGCAGCAATTTTTCACTTAAAAAATTCGATACTTCGAATCTAAAAATTGATTCGCTTCTTTTTCTTCAAATTGTGCAGTCGCACTATCCCAATGCAATTTTTGATTAGGAAAACGTCCTGCAATCACTCCCAACAAAATCGTTTCCGTCAATCGAGAGGCGTAAGAAAATGATGCACTACATTTGTCTTTTCCCAAGCAAGCATCAATGAACTGATGATAATGTTTTGGTACTTCTGCTTCATAATCTCTGACAGGTTCTTTCAATTTGAATTTTGAAATATCCATATCTTGATATTTCCCATCAACAATTAATTTTGGCATTAATTGAAAATGTGGCAAATACAATCTTCCTTTTTCTCCAATAAACATTGCACCTTGATCGTGGAGTACTTCATCATCTGGCAATTTCAAATCTTCATGAACAGCAGGTGCACCTTCGCCATCCGACCAAATCCAAGTTAGATTTTCGGTCGTATATTTTGTTCCAGGGAATTCATAAGTGACTTTGTTTTTTTCTGGAAAACCAAAACCGTTCGGTTCTCTGCAATTGTTCATAATCGTTTTGGGAACATCCAATTGCAATGCATTATAAGGTGTATCAAAAATATGAACACCCATGTCACCAAGTGTTCCACAGCCAAAATCCATTAATTTTCGCCAATTTTCAGGATGATAAAATTTTCTTTTGTAAGTTCTTTTAGAAGCAGTACCTAACCATAAATCCCAAGTCAAAGTGTTAGGGATTTTATCTTCTCCTTCGGGTTTCTTGCCATCATAACCCCAGTTTTTTGAAGACCATGCTCTGACTGTTTTTACTTTACCAATGATACCATCTTGGATTAAAAGTGTAGCTAATTTATAATCATAAAAAGAATGAACTTGAATGCCCATTTGAGTAACTAAGTTTTTTTTCTTAGCTAACTCATGCATGGCTCTTGCCTCGGAGACATGATGCGCCAATGGCTTTTGGCAGTAAACGGACTTGCCGAATTCCATTGCCATCATCGAAGCAGGAGCATGAGTATGGTCAGGAGTAGATACAATTACTGCATCAATTTCGTCGCCCATTATTTTAAACATTTCTCTGTAATCCGAATATACCTGAGCCTTAGGATGCAGTTTTTGTGCAGTTATTTGAGCAATGAAGTCAACATCACAAAGAGCAACTACATCAACAAATTCATGAGAAGAAATTGATTTTAAATCTTCGGCACCCATTCCCCCAACTCCGATATGAGCAGTTCGGATCCGCTTAACTTCTTTGTCCAAATCAGTTGTTCTATCTTGACCAGTTGTTTGATGATTTTCCTCTGATTGATTTACACCACAGGAAGGCAAAATAGTCACGCCTGTAGAAAGGACGGCTATTTTTTTTAGGAATTCTCTTTTTTTCATATTGTTTTATAATTTTGGTTCTTTGACAAATCCCTTGTTTAAGTCAGCTAAAAGTTAAAAATAACACTTCTCTTCGGTCGCTTTCATTTCCAACTTTTGTCTGACCACGGGATTTGTCAAAGAACGATAATTTTTAGCAATTAGGATTATCGCTATGGAACGATACACTAATAAATGCAGGTTCTTGGATCACTTAGTTTATTCTTAGTTTTTGCTTTGAAAACACGTGTGCATATAGAAAGAGAAAAATAAGCAACCAAAAATCTGCATTTATTATTGAACCGTTCTTGAGTTGGTTTTGTCATTTTTTTGTGAAATATGAAAATATAGAATCTCTCACAGATTACCAATTTCAAAATGGGAAATTATATATATGGTTTATTTTTCTACAAAAAAAATACATTTCAGAGAGTAAAAAAAAATGATGAATGATTATTTTTTTTAATTTAAAAAAAAATACTATTTTTCACGATTAGAAACCAGAATCAATTTACATACAAACTTTAAAAAGAAATGGCAGTAACAAGATTATTCGATTTTATTTATCATCAAAAAGAAAATTGTCCGCAGGAGAAAGCCTTTGGTCATAAAATAAATGGCGAGTGGAAATATTATTCCACCGATCAGATTATTCAAATGGCGAACCAAGCGAGTTGTGGTTTGATAAAATTAGGTGTTCAACCAGGTGATAAAGTAGCCTTGATCGTTTATAAAAACCGACCAGAATGGGTAGTGATGGATATTGCGATTCAGCAAGTAGGTGCGATAAATGTTCCCGTTTATCCAACGATTAGTCCAGGAGAATATGAATATATTTTTAATGACGCAGGAGTGAAGATTGCCTTCGTTGGGCAAGGTGATTTATATGAAAAAGTAAATAGTAAATTTCATGCAATTCCTACCTTGACTGATATTTATACTTTAGATAAAACGGAAGGAAAAAAATATTGGAAAGATATTTTCACCAATGAAGGACAAGACGAGGTCGATGCTCGAAAAGCAGCAGTCAATCCTTCAGAATTGGCAACTTTAATATATACTTCAGGTACGACAGGTAATCCAAAAGGAGTGATGCTTTCGCATGACAATATTGTATCGAATGTAAGATGTGTAAATGACTTATTACCACTTGATCCAGGAGATATTGCGTTGAGCTTTTTACCCATCTGTCATATTTTTGAAAGATCAGCAGCATATTCTTATGCGTACTCAGGCATCAATGTTGTCTTTACGGGGACGGATAATTTGGGAGGAGAAAGTGGAGATTTGAGAGCAGTACGTCCACATTTTTTTACAACAGTTCCGAGGCTGCTGGAAAAAGTTTATGAAAAAATATATAATAAAGGTTTGGAATTGACTGGGGCAAAAAAGAAATTATTCTTTTGGGCTTTGGGTTTGACAGATCATTATGAGTTTGATAAATCTCCTGGCATTAAAGATAAGATTGCAGATAAATTAATTTTTAGTAAATGGCGAGAAGCGCTCGGTGGAAATGTCAAAGGTATTCTGACGGGAGCTGCAGCTTGTCCAATGAAGATGGTAAAAGTATTTTCTGCTGCGGGGATTCCAATTCGGGAAGGATATGGATTGACAGAGACTTCTCCAGGATTGACGATTAATACTTTTGAAAAACATGGTGCAATGCTCGGAACGGTCGGCCCAGCGATCGACATTATTACCGTAAAAATTGATGCCTCAGATGGAAATTACAGAGAAGGCGAAGGAGAGATTTTGGCAAAAGGGCCGAACATCATGATGGGATATTATAACCAACCTGAAAAAACTGCAGAAGTATTTAAAGAGATCAATGGAGAGCGATGGTTTATGACTGGAGATATTGGAAAGATAATAAAAGGAGCAGGAGGAAATGAGTTTTTGAAAATTACAGATCGTAAAAAAGAGTTACTTAAAACTTCAGGCGGGAAATATGTAGCACCTGCTCCGATTGAAAATAAATTCAAAGAAGATTTTTTAATCGAACAAATGATGGTGGTCGGAGAGAAGCAAAAATTCGTTTCTGCTTTGATCGTTCCTGCTCCAGAAGCATTACAAAATTGGTGTAAAAATAATGGCGTAAAATGGACTTCGATGGAAGATGCGATTAAAGATCCGAATGTGATCGCTCAGTACCAAAAAAGTATTGATGGTTTCAATCCTGAATTCAGTCATATCGAACAAATCAAAAAATTTGCGTTGTTAAATACGACTTGGGATGCTGTAAAAGAAGATGGATCAAAAGCAGAATTAACGCCTACCATGAAATTAAAACGTAGAGTTATTTTGGAAAAATATCAAGGTGAGATTGATGGTATTTATGGAAATACGTAATTTCGTAGCTTTCGCTACGAAAGTTAAAAGTTAATCTATTTTCCGTAGCAGGAGCTACGGAATTACATAAAAATTAAAGTGATGTCGGTACGAAATGTATCGGTGTCGCTTTTTTTATGGGTTACTCACAAGGTGACCTCGAAGTCACCTTGTGAGTGAGGAACACTCTTTGCCAACTCTCAGGTTTAAAAAAAAAAATCAGCATTTAATAAATTTTTTAGCTAAATTATTTTTTAGACAAGTCTAAAAGTGTAGATTTGCGACTCTAAAAATAAAATTTAGTTTTATGAAAAATAATTTATTAGTTTTATTAGTGATGTGCTTCAGTTTTGTAACAACTGCACAAGTAGGAACTTTGTCTGGAAAAATATTATCCAAAACAATTCCACTCGAATTTGCTAATATTCAAATAGAAAACACAGCATGGGGAACAACTGCTGATGCAGATGGGAAATATTTGATCAAAGATATTCCCATAGGAGAGTGGACGGTGGTAGTTTCTTTCACAGGGTTTATTTCCCAAAAAGAAACTATAAAAATAAGTACCTCAACATCCCAAGTGAACTTAGATTTTGATTTAGCAGAATCTCAATTTTATTTGGATCAAGTCGTGGTGACAGGAACTAAAACATTTAAAAGACAAACTCAATCTCCTGTCATTGTCAATGTGATTGATAGCAAAACTTTGGGAAGTGTTCAGGCTTGTAATCTGTCCGAAGGATTGAGATTTCAACCGGGGCTGAGAGTGGAAACGGATTGCCAAACTTGCAATTATACTCAATTGAGGATGAATGGATTAGGCGGAGGTTATTCGCAAATTTTGATTAATGGTCGGCCAATTTTTAGTCCGCTGACCGGACTTTATGGAATGGAACAAGTGCCGACCAATATGATTGAACGAATCGAAGTTGTTCGTGGAGGAGGTTCTTCTTTGTATGGTTCGAGTGCGATTGGAGGGACGGTAAATGTGATTACAAAAGTTCCAAATGAAAATTCTTTTGATTTAAATTATACTTACCAAAGTATCAACGGCGAAGTAACTGATAATATATTGAGTGGAAATACAACTGTTTTAAGTCAGGGAGGAGATGCAGGAATTTCGTTTTTTATCAATCGCCGAGAGCGAGAGGTGTACGATCATAATGGTGATAATTTTTCTGAAATTCCTGAATTGAAAAATAGCTCAATGGGTGCGAATTTATTTTTCCAACCAACTAAAAATCAAAAATTGGAAATGAGCATTAGTAATCTTTATGAATATCGATATGGTGGAGAGATGACTGATGGAGCATCACATTTGGCGTTACAGTCAGAAGAAAGAACGCATAATGTTTGGATGGGAAATATTGATTATCAGATTAATTTTAATGAGGAGAATAGTTCAGTTATTACTTATATCGCTGCGCAAAATACAGAACGAGATCATTACACGGGGATTTTTCCTGATGACAGTTTAGCTATTGCAAATCATTTAGTAAATCCTCCATATGGGATTTCAGACAACACTACTTTTCAAACAGGCGTGCAGTTGAATCATCGTCTGCAAAATTTTTTTGGCGGAACAAATGTCCTAACCGTTGGTGGCGAATATGTCGTGGATGATGTGTTGGATGAGATTATTGCTTACCGATATAAAGTGGATCAGTTGACGAAAACGGTTGGTGGATTTATTCAAAGTGATTGGGAAGTTACTCCTTCGATTAATTTATTGACTGGAGTTAGATTGGATAAACATAATTTAGTTGACAAAATTATTGCGAGTCCACGAGCGTCACTTTTATATAAATTAAAAAATACCACACAGTTTAGATTAACTTGGGGAACTGGTTTTCGAGCACCACAAGCATTTGATGCGGACTTGCATATTGCTTTTGCTGGAGGAGGAATTTCGAGGATTGGATTGTCACCTGATTTGAAAGAAGAGCGATCGAATAGTTGGAGTGGTTCGGTGAATTACGATTTGCCGAAGGAGAATTTTATTATAGGATTTACTGCTGAAGGATTTTATACTTATTTGCAAAATGCTTTTTATCAAGAGTCGATAGGAGAGGATTCGTTTGGAGAATTATTTGAAAAAAAGAACGGTGATGGTGCAACGGTGCAAGGAGTAACTTTAGAATTGCGAGCCAACTATAATCAAAAAATTCAATTGGAAGGTGGTTTCACTTTGCAGAAAAGTGAGTTTGATGAGTCGGTGGTTAACATTGAAGGCATCGAAGGTCGCCGAGAATTTTTACGTACACCTAATCAGTATGGATATGCGATGTTGACGATAATGCCGAATAAAAATTTTAATGCCTCTGCTAATTTAGTTTATACAGGAAATATGGAAATAGCACATTTTGCAGGAGCACCAGAGCAATCGACAGATGAATATTTGACTACAAGATCTTTTACTGAATTGAGTTTGAAAGTAGGATATACTTTTGATTTGAAAAAAATGGATTCGAGATTAGAAATTTTTGGCGGCGTAAAAAATGTAACGAATGCTTATCAGAATGATTTTGACTCTGGGAAAAATAGAGATAGTAATTATGTTTATGGGCCATCTTTGCCAAGAACATTTTTTGTAGGACTTCGACTAAAATCATTTTAAAATAAATAGAGCGCAGCGACCAATCTCGCTTCTGGCTCCTTTAAAAAAAAATGACGATGCTCCCTTCGAAACATCGCCAATATCATTTTGTGGAAAATGATAGGTTGTATCTTTATGATTTTAATTATCCCATTTCTGAAACAACTTCTTTTACTTCTGGCACCATTCTTTTTAGCATTCCCTCAATTCCTGATTTCAAAGTTACGGTTGATGAAGGGCATCCACTACAAGCACCTTGCAAAATTACGGTTACGATTCCATCTTTATCAAATGATTTGAATTCAATGTTTCCGCCATCCATTTCTACTGCTGGTTTCACATAAGTATCAATTAAGTCTTTAATTTTTTGAACGATAACCGTTTCATCTTCTGAATATTCGTAACTCGCTCCTCGTTCTTCCTCAACTTTTGCCATTGCTACCTCAAAACCTTCAGATACAATGTCGCCACCATTCTCAACATATTTTTTGATAAAATCTTTTAACTTTAACATGATGTCTTCCCAAGCATAATTGAACTCCTTAGTTACCGAAACGAAGTTGTTACATATATATACACCTTTGACGTAAGGCAACTCAAATAAGGCAGTTCCAAGAGGAGACCATTCTTTCGCTAAGTCTTCTTCTCTAAAATCTGCTGTTCCTTTGAATAACATTCTGTTGGTCACAAACTTCAACGATTCCGGGTTTGGAGTTTGCTCGGTGTAAAGCATCACCGGACTTTTAGTTGCTGTATTTTCCATGATTTATTATCTATTTAATTTTTCTCAAAAAGGTTATTTAGATTGATTCTACAAAGGTAACGTTTTTACTTGAATTTGGTTGAAAATATTTTCTCGTAGCGGGACTTTCCAAGTCCCGAAAAACAAATAATAAGTCCCAAAAAAACAAATCAAGCCCCAAAAAACAAATCAAGTCTCGAAAAACAAGTCAAGCCCCGAAAATTGATTGTCTCGTAATTTTTTTTCGGGACTTGGAAAGTCCCGCTACGGAGCAAAAAAATCATCCATACAATTCATAATGAATTTGCCCTTTATCATAACCCATCTCTACGATCAATTTTGCGACCGCATCATCAATCATATTACTCCATCCACAAATCCAAAAATTCACATCACTTCTAACTTTTCCAAAGTATTTTTGATAAATAGGATGCACATAACCTTTCACCAATTCATACT
>Ga0114957_1003090_pt1 | contig 15298 bp, 13 predicted proteins | sample BantaG_FD_87175 | JGI IMG/M metagenome (GOLD analysis project Ga0114957, IMG submission 87175) | Marine algal microbial communities from Bantry Bay, Ireland - BantryBay_4 metaG | ecosystem: Host-associated > Algae > Red algae > Unclassified | place: Bantry Bay, Ireland | collected 2014-11-21 | reverse complement strand
TGGCTTGACCTCTTGCACAATTGTAACAATCAAAGTTGTTTACAAAGGCCGCCAAATTATGCTGCCCTTGAACATCTAAAGAAAAAGTAGACTTTAATAGTAAGGAATCTTGACTAGAAATAATAGAGATCGAAAAAATCGTAAGTAGAATGACATGTATAATTTTCACAACAGTTATTTTGTGATGAACTAATGATGTCAGTCATAGTCAATACAGATAGAAAACGGACATGTAATTAATTAAGTTACGTACGTGACTGAAAGATGACAAAAGTGTACATCGACTTAAATTTTGATTCCATATGTAAGGAACAAATGGATACGATTTTGATCCTTTTTAAATACTTCTTACTACTCTGTTAATTTACTGATCATGCCTTTAAAAATAAAACCATGAAAAGGTAAAACAGAATACCAGTATAATCTTCCGGATAACCCTAAAGGTCTAAAAGTGGCAGTCTGTATTAAGGTATCTCCAGATATTTTAAATTCTAACCATGCGTCTCCAGGTAATTTCATTTCTGCAAATAACAATAACCGTCCTTCGGACTTATCCGCATAGAGCACTCTCCAAAAATCCAAAGCATCCCCTACTAAAAGTGCATTAGAATTAGTTCTACCTCTACGCAGACCTACCCCTCCGACAAGCTTATCCATATATCCACGTAACTTCCATAGGCCATTTGCATAATACCATCCATTATCTCCTCCGATACTCCATATTTTTTCTACGACGGAATCTCTATTCTCAAATTTGCTCTCTTGGGTGTCTTTAAAACAACCATAATCAGGTACGTCAATAAAATCTGAAATATTAATATTTCTTACACCACTTATCTGTGCATCTTTCCAACTGGAAACAATTTGATTTTCCTCTATTTTTACGAAAGCTCGTTCGATCGTACGAATATATCCTTCTGGGTATATATCTAATAGTTGATTTATTTTTTGATCCCGACATACTACTTCTATCGTCATACTTTCTACTAGTGATGCAGCTAGCATATAGGATGTAGAGGTCACAAAGTATAACCAATATGATGATAGTCTAGGTGTCATTACCGGCACCGTAAAAATCCATCTTTTTAATTTTCTAACCTTTGCAAATTGCAAAAGCATTTCTTTATAAGTCAGGATGTCCGGACCTCCAATATCAAAATTTTTATTGTATACCTTTTCGTTTAATAATGATTTCTCTAGAAAGCTTAATACATCACGTATCCCTATAGGTTGGCACTTGGTATTTAACCATTTAGGAGCGATCATTACAGGTAATTTTTCTACCAGGTCTCTTATAATTTCAAAAGAAGCACTCCCCGACCCCATAATAATTCCTGCCCGAAAAGTTGTCAGATTAAATCGTCCTGAGCCCAAAATATTTTCTACATTCTTACGAGATTGTAAATGTTTAGATAACTCTTCTTCATTTACAATCCCACTTAAATAGATTACCTGTTGTAACGCTGTTTGGTCTATATAATCTTTAAAATGACGAGCTGAAGTTTCTTCTAGTTTGTCATATTCCTTAGAATTAGACATCGAGTGAATTAAATAATACGCGGCATCTATATCCTTTGGTATAGCATTTAAAGTATCTGCTTTCAGAAAATCCACTTTAATAATATCTACAAATGGTTTTATAGAATCTACAGGATTAAACCTTTTAGGATCTCGAACACAGCAAACCACATGATGACCTTGCTCCACCAATAGCGGAAGTAGCCTCTTCCCTATATACCCTGTCGCTCCAGTAAGCAGTATTTTCATCCGTTTGATTTATTTAATTAATTCTACCTATACTATAACCACAGTGTCTTCTATCTGTTCATAAGAACAACTATTCATATTAAACTAAACGATTACTACATTAATAGTACCTTATTCCTATACTATACATCAAAAACACGAGCCCTATTATAGAGAAACAAACTGGTAATAGAGACCATTTAGAATTTTCTAAAATTTGAAATTTAGGTAAAGCAAATAGAAATACAGGCATAATCGCAAAGAAGTACCTACCTGATAAACTCCATATGCGATCATTCCCTACTGGACTCCATTGCATATAAATAGAAACCGTAAATCCTGCTATCATGAATAAAGCAATTCCTAAAAATTGTATTCTTTGTTTTGTAGAAAGAATCGTTTCATTCTTCATTCGCGTAAGCGAAAGTCCTCCTAATACGAACGTCAATAATCCAATTACTACAAAAGGAATATAGTTCTTTTCCCATCCAAATTTCCCGATGTAATGAGACCATGTGGAAGGTGCAGATTCGATATAAGAAATAATTGCCGTTCTGATAAATCTAAATGGATTAGAAAGAATGTACTGTAACTGCTCGTCTGGTCGTACGCCTTCATTTAGCTGTTGTACATCTCTTAATTCTACTGCATAAAAATCATAGGGTATAAACATCGATTTACCATAAGGAATCCACATCATAAGTATAAGCAAGACTACAAAAAGTATGATTCCTTTCATCCAATTTGCCCATTTCATATTTACGGATGGGATCATAATTATCATCAGTGTGAGTGGAAAATAGACTAACTTATTAATCGTAATACAAGCTATAATGAGCAATAGCATTATCCATTCTTTTACATTTATTTTATGATCCGTAGTAATCGCTCTTATCATTAAAGCTATCCATAGAAAGCTTAGTGCATTAGAAAAAGAATCTCCAGTTAATGTAGAATGCAAACTGATAGAAGCAGGTAACAAAGCAACAAATAATAAAAGATATTTACCTATCGGTATAATACGAATCGCCAAAAAAATAAGAAAAACCCAAGCTAAAAAACCTGTCAACCGACCTAGATAAAATTGATAATAAATTCCAAGGTTACACCTCTTTGCAAAAGCAACGCCTATGACTTGAGGTAGATAAACGGTCGGACTGTAATACCCGACATTGGCAAAATCTATAAATGTCTTTTCTGGTGTATCTGGATTTTTATATAAATCCGTTGCTATATTGTTAAATTTAGGGTTGTCAGATTTACGCACGTAATCATATCTCAGCGTGTACCGTAAAGCATCAGTACTTAACATTCCACCTAAACGATTTCCATCTCGCTTTTCACCCATTACATGGCCTTCTGAAATATGTATAGATCGATGGAAATGATTGGTCTCATCAGGAGATTGAAAAGGAGGAGTCAGATAAATGGTAATTAAACCAAAGACTAATGCAACAATTAAAAATAATATGGAAGGCTTTCTAAGCATCTAGATTAAAGATACTAATCGACGATTTGTAGTTTGGCATATTTAAGCATGATCCTCTTATAAGGAGAATCTCGCACAGCCTCAAAATGAATGGTCGCCACATCTCGCTCATCGATACTTTTTACTTTTCCTTCTCCAAATTTTAAATGGATTACAGTCATTCCTTCTTTAATCTTAGAATAAGGATCTGGTTTAAAGTCTGCTGCACTTACGGAAGGTAAAGCCTTTGCGGCTCTACCTAGCGGTTTAAAATTACCTCCCAGTATTTTAGGTTTTCCAAACGGAGATGGCTTCTCCGTTTTGCTTTTCATTACTGTAATGTTATCCACACTGTCCTCTGGAATCTCCTCTAAAAATCGACTCGGGTCATTAAATCGCATTTGGCCAAAATGATAACGACTATTAGAATAACTCAATGTCAAGTATTCTTCTGCTCGAGTGATAGCGACATAAAATAAACGTCGCTCCTCTTCTATCTGATCCGGTGAGGACAAAGACATATATGAAGGAAATAGATTTTCTTCAAGCCCCACTACAAACACAGATTTAAACTCAAGTCCTTTTGCCGCATGTACCGACATTAATGTCACTGACTCTCCTTCTTCTTCATTGTCTGCATCTGTCATTAAAGAAATCGTCTGCAAAAATTTACCGAGAGATTTGTCTGTCATCTCCTCCCCTGGATCGAGCACATCATCTTCTACAAACTCTTTAATACCATCTAATAAAGCGTTTAGATTTTCTAATCTCCCCACTCCTTCTATACTAGTATCTGCTTTTAAAGTATCTGTAATTCCTGACTGGCGAGCAATGTATAACGCAGTATCATAGGCGTTACTAGAAGCTGCTTTCTTTTTAAAAGCTGCAATCATTTTTACAAAATCGATAAGTTTTTGTCTAGCTCTTACTTTTAATTCGACTTTAGTCAATACGTCTAGCATACTGATCTCATTATCATCAGCAACTTGGGCAATCTGAGAAACGGTCGTATTACCAATACCTCTTCTAGGATAATTTATCACTCTTTTAAAAGCCTCATCATCTCGATGATTGACCGCAAGACGTAAATAGGCAATCATATCTTTTATCTCTTTACGAGCGTAAAAAGACAATCCTCCATAAATACGATAAGCGATATTATGTTTACGTAAATGCTCTTCAAAAACTCGAGACTGTGCATTGGTCCGATAAAGAATTCCTATCTGACTATTAGATAAGTTATATCTATTTTTTTGTTCGATTATGGAGTCTGCCACTCTTCTCCCCTCCTCACTATCGGTCATTGCTTTAATCAACTTGATCTTATCACCTCCCTCTTTATCTGTCCATATTTTTTTAGGGATCTGCTTTTTATTAAAATTGATAATATGATTTGCAGATTGGATAATAAAATGTGTGGATCTATAATTTTGCTCTAGCTTAAAAGTCTGAACACTTGGGTAATCATTTTTAAATTGCAAAATATTTTCGATAGTCGCTCCTCTAAAAGAATAAATACTCTGAGCATCATCTCCTACGATGGTGATATTATGAGGACTATCAGGATAGACTGTGAGCAATTTTAGAATCTCGTATTGTAAATAATTAGTATCCTGAAACTCATCTACTAGAAGATACTTAAACTGCCTCTGGTATTTATCTCTTACACCATCAGGATTTTGATATAGCAGTCTAAACATTTGCAATAGTAAATCGTCAAAATCCATTGCTCCAGAACGCATACATTTGCTTACGTATTTCTGATATATCAGTTGCGTCATCGGTCGACGATTCATCCGATCATAAGCCATGAGTTCCTCATTGGTCGAGTAGGACTTAGGTGTAATCAAGTTTGACTTTGCATGTGAGATTCTAGAAAATATGGCTGAGATATTATAAACTTTGGTATCTAATTTAAGACCCTTAATAATTTCTTTTAAAACCGACTTAGAATCATCCGTATCATAAATGGTAAAATCACTTGGATATCCGATCCTATGCGCTTCTACTCTTAAGATTCTAGAAAACAAAGAGTGAAATGTTCCTGCCCATATTTTAAATGCATGAGGTCCTACGACTTTCTCGATCCTGTCTTTCATTTCTCGAGCTGCTTTATTAGTAAAAGTCAGTGAGAGTATACTCCACGGTGGAACGCCCGTATTTATCAGATGGGCAATTTTATAAGTCAGTACTCGTGTCTTTCCAGAACCCGGACCGGCGATTACCATAATAGGACCATCAGTGGTAATTACTGCTTTTCGCTGTATTTCATTTAGATCATCTAGGTATGGAAATCCGACTTCTGACATAGCCTGCAAATATATGAGAAATTGTCATGGGAAGGGAGTCATTTATTCTTCGACCAAACAATAAATTTTTCTCAATAATGGTTTGAGCTTAAAAAGTTATAGTCATTGAGAAAGCTACTGGCAAAGAACATATTAGTTACCATTACATTATTAGGAGTGTCTCAGTTTTTATTGATTCCTGGTCTAATCTGGAATTTGTTTTTTCCCATCTTTCTCCTTTATACCCTGATTTACTTTTTCCTAACTCGGTAGAAAATAAACATGATTCAAAAGATTTGTTTTGCAATATTAACTGTTATATTTCTTTCCGAATTAGGATTTAAATTATACTCCAAATCAAACATAACTGATCCTACTAATCCTGTTGAACTTAAGGTTATGACTTATAATTTATTTTTTAAAAATAAATACCCAAACAATTCGATCGATGTTATAAAGGAATCTAATCCTGATGTTTTATTTGTTCAAGAACTAACCCCTACATGGGCAGCCAATTTAGAAGCAGTCATAGGAAAGTCTTATCCTTATAAGTTAATCAAGCCTTTAAAGGGTACGCATGGAATCGGAATCTACTCTAAGTATCAATTAACGGATCAATTGTTTTTAAATAATGCTTCTAACAAACCATTTGCACAAGCGGCGGTGCTGCATATCGAACACAGAAAAATTAAAATCATAAATACGCATTTGGCCTCTCCAGCGGTTGCGATTGAAAACAAAGAACAGTTCTTCTCTCTCTATCGGAAGAATTACAAACTCAGAAAAAAGCAAGTCGAAAAAATCAGTAATCTATCTAAAGATCATTCCAATAAACATCACGCACAAATCCTTATTGGAGATTTAAACACTATGAAATATGAACCTCTCTTCAAGCGTTTAAAATTTAGATGGGCTGATGCCCACTCTATTTCTGGCAGAGGCTTAGGATTTAATTTTCCCCATTCTCTACGTGTAAAACCATTTATAACCTTAGACTATATTTTAGGTAAAGGAGAAATCGATTTTATCGAAACAAAAGTATTAAAAGGAGGAAGCTCCGATCACCTAGCTATTATTTCTAAATTAAAAATTTGAGAAGGAGATCCTATCCATGGTTTATAATTAATAAACAATTTTAACTGCTGTTATCAAATCATCAAAATTACAACTGCCTAGGCTCAAGTTTTACAAGTTTATGAAAAGTTATTCATTCGGTTTATAATAAACTGATACTATGCACAAATTTTCCATAGAGATTTATGAAAAAATAATTATGAAAAATGTTTATCTATTTAGCTGCATTATGATGCTCTTATCATGTAACATAGAAGAAGACTGTAGCAATAAAAACTATGATACTGTAAGCGGTACTATTATTGACCTCCATACTAACCTAAGTGTTTCTGGGGCAGAAATTCTAATATTCGATCATAGCAAAAGAGAAGAAGTAGAAGTCAATTCAAATGGTTCAGGAGGGTTCTCTCATTCTGGAACCGATTGTTCCATTTTTAACAATAGTGAGTTTTTACGACTGAGAGATGTTAGCCATCCAGAGTATGATAACCACTACTTTCCTTTTTATAAGGAACCTAATATGAATGTATACGTTTTTAAAGAGGTAGAATTATCAATTAAACTCGTAGACATAGATCCTGAGATAGAAATTAATCCTAGTGTATCTTTTACATATACTATAGATAATACTTCGTTTCCAAGATCTATTTTAGAAAATCCCAACGAAGAAAACAACGGGATATTTAAATTTCAAGTTCCTTATAACTATCCGATAGAGTTAAAATTCTACCAAGACAATGTTCTGTATAGAACAGATATTTTAACGCTTACAGAAGATTTTGAAAAAGTTTACGAATACTTTTAGAACAGAGCATGTTTCAATATAAAGCAATTCAAAAATGAAAAATCCTTGCCCCACTATTACTATGAGTCAAGGGTTTTTCATTTTACTTCACCTTCGCAATAAACTCATCTTCCGTCATGATTTCTACGGTTCCTAAGGCCTGAGCCTTTTTTAATTTAGAACCAGCCTTCTCCCCTACTACTAGGATGTTTAATTTAGAACTTACGGCTGATATATTTTTTGCTCCTGCTTTTGCAGCAAGCTCTTGTGCCTCCTTACGTCCCATTTTATGCAATGTACCTGTAAACAAAATAGACTTACCTGCAAAGATGGCGTCCTCTGCAATTTGCAATGGTTTATCGGCATCAAGCTGTGTAAGATTTACGCCTAATGCTTCCATCCTTTCCAGTAGCTTGATATTCTCTTCATCTTTAAAATAAGCTACTACGTTCTCCGCAACTACAGGTCCAATATCTTTTATATCTACGAAGTCTTCATAAGTCCATTGACGTAAGTCTAATACATGCGAGATATTTTCTGCAATCAGTTTAGAAGCTTTTTTTCCAAAATGATGGATACATAAACTGTATAGAAATCGATGAATCGGATTGGCTTTAGCCTTAGTAATAGCCTTCTCCAAATTCTCTCCAGACCTTTTTCCAAATCCTTCTAGCGTTGCAATTTTATCATAGTCTAGATTATAGATATCTGAGTAATCTCGGACCCACCCTTCTTCATAAAAACGATCAATGAATGATGGTCCAAAACCGTCAATATCCATCGCATTCTTAGACACATGGAAATACATCCGTTGCTTTATCTGTTCTTTACAGTTTACATTTAAACATCTCCAAGCAGCCTCATTTTCTGCTTTTATCAGCTCTGTGTTACAGGATGGACAATGAGATGGAAATGCGATAGGAACTACTGACTCATCTCGTAATTCTGGAAAGGACTTTACGATATAAGGTATCACATCCCCAGCTCTTTCTATTAAAACCTTATCACCTATACGTAGATCTTTAGTGGATATAAAATCGGCATTATGCAGAGAAATAGAGGAAACTGTTACACCTGCCAGTTGGACAGGTTCTACTTTTGCAACTGGTGTGACAGATCCGATTTTACCTATCTGATATTCCACATCTACTAATGTGGTGGTTGCTTGTTTTGCTTTAAACTTAAACGCGATGGCCCATCTCGGATGGTGCTGCGTAAATCCAGCTCTTTCTTGTAATTCGAGCGAATTTACCTTAACCACCATTCCATCTATCTCATAAGGATAAGTGGCTCGATTCTCTTGCCATTGATTACAAAATGCGATTGCTTCATTTATATTTTTACATTCCTTTATAGCTTCTTTAGGAACTTTAAATCCTAACGATCTTAATGCCTCAATTCCTTTAAAATGGGTTTTAAAACTAGGTAACATATCCTTTCCGTTAACATCTAGTGCCACACCGATCTGGAACATAAAAACCTCTATTCCCCTCTTTCGCGTTTCGTTAGGATCTTTCATCCGCAGCCCTCCAGTTGCAGCATTTCTAGGATTAGCAAATACTGCTAGTCCATCTTTCTCTCGCTTTTTGTTAATGGTATCAAAATTCTCTACTCTAATTAATCCTTCGCCTCGCAACTCCACTTTTTCAATCCCCCATTTAGAAAAATTCGCCTTAAGCGGAATGGAAGGAATCGCCTTTGCATTGGCTGTCATTTCTTCCCCTTTAACTCCATTTCCCCTGGTAGCGGATCTAACTAAAAAATCCTGATCATATATCACAGCTAGGGACCCTCCATCAAATTTAGGCTCTACGCAATATTCTATTTCTTGGTCTTCTGGCAGCTTAAGCAGTCGTTTAATTTGTTTATCAAAATCTACAAGGTCTTCTCCGTTATAAGAATTTCCTAATGACAGCATCGGACTGAGATGTTCCACGGCATCCATATCAGGAGTGAGATCACTAGCGACTCTCTGCGTCGGTGAGTCTAATGTAATTTTATCCGGATGACTTGATTCTAATGATTCTAACTTTTTATAGAGTTGGTCATACTCATAATCTGAAATCACTGGATTATTAGTTACCGCATATTTATACTCATGGTATCTAAGAACATTACGCAATTCTTCTATTTGCGATATATCAATTTCTGAATCCAAAATCTCTTTAGAAAGACTAAAATATTTTTGTTCTATTTGTGAAGTATACATAGTTGCATAAAAATAAAAAAAGCCAGACCCTAAATGAATAGAATCTGACTTTATGTAAAGCTCTTCTGAAAGCTTAATTCTTTATAATCCTTTTTACAGAGGATTTATATGTATTACTCGATAATCGTACCAAATATGTACCTCTTTCTAAACTAACAATATTAATCTGATTATTGTTTAGTGTATTATTCAATACCATTTCTCCTAATACATTATATATCTCGTACTTAGTGTACTGGATATCGCTTGCGACATGTATCACATCGGCACTAGGATTAGGAAATAAGGAAAGATTAATATTATCGATATTGTCGTTAGATAAGACAGCCTGTGGAATTGTCAATGTAGCTGTAGCCGTTCCATCTCCTGAAGGAGATCCATTTCCATTTACTGCATTAGAAGCTGCATAAAAAGTTACATCTCCACCTTCCATATCGCTGACACTCCAATTGGCAGAAATTTCGTTAGCAACACTTCTCTCAAATTGTTCTAAATAAGTACGATTCGTTAGCGCACTAATTTGTCCATTAGCAGACTGCTCGCTCCATACTCCCATATAAGAATCGTCGGATGTTCTTAAACTTGTAATTTGAAATCCATATCCCGACGCTCCATTAGCTGTGTTTGTCAAAATAACTCTATACGTAGCACCTGGAAAATATTCCGTAATCTCATTTCCATCCATATCTTCCACTCTTATTTCCGCAACTGGATTAAAAGCTCCTGCAGAATGACAGCCAGATCGACCACAAGTATTCGTCTCTCCTGGAGCACCAGTGGCACCTTGGTTTTGTACGGCTGCTCGCCCTCCTGAATTACTCATTAAACTTAGACAAGTAATTACAAATCCTATTACTAGGAAAATATTAGTTTTTTTCATGCTCGCTTTTAATTCTTACAATCCCAGTAAAGGTAGTTTTATCATCGACTTTAAAGTGTCTTAAAAACTATATTCTGGCACTTTACCTATGACTCCTCTAAAATAGTTTTCGATATAAGAGATATCCTCTTGTTTAGATTTGTTAAGGAAATATGGATCACTAAATGTAATCATTCTGTTTGCATAATCTAATTTGACCATTACTATTGGGATGCCTAAGGTCTTAGCAATACGATAAAAACCAGATTTAAATTTTTTTACTTTTTTACGGGTTCCTTCAGGAGCCATGCCTATGGTGAGTTCTTCTCTAGAATTAAATAATTTAATAATTCCTTCTACAGCTGATTTTCCATTAGATCGATCTATAGGCAATAAACCTAACATATAAAAGAAATATTTCTTAGGCCCATTAAATAAAGATTTCTTACCTACAAATTTGACTTTAAGTCCAATGGAATATTTTGCTACTAATCCAGTAGATAAGTCCCATCCAGAAGTGTGAGGTACCACTATAAGGATCTTTTTCTTTACCGCATTAGGATGCGGACCAGAAAGTTTCCATCCCATCACATATTTATACCAAATTTTACATAAGAACCCAAGCATATATTCCTTAACCAATTATTGGAAAGATGAAATTAATATTTTGATATTAAACCTTGAGTTCAAAAAAGAGTCTTATAAGTAAGTTTGTCCTAAAAAGAGCATTACGATAGAAGAAAGTAAAATATTGGCACTTTGTAATAATCCCGATTCAAAGGAAAAAGGATTTAGACTTTTGATACAATCGTATCAAGAAATTGTCTACACGAGAGTGCGTAGGATGGTCCACTTTCATGAAGATGCAAATGATGTCGTACAAAATACCTTTATAAAGGTATATCGCTACTTACCTGATTTTAAAGGTCAGTCCGCTTTGAGTACATGGATTTATAGAATTGCTACAAACGAAAGTATCAATCATATAAATAAAAATAAAAAAAGGCAAAATTTGTCCGTTGAAGCAATGGTCGAAGAATTAGGAAAAGAGTTAATGGCAGATGCGTACTTTGATGGGAATGAAGGTCAGATAGAATTAATAAAATCAATAGAGCAACTTCCGCTAAAACAAAGAACCGTTTTTAATATGAGGTATTTTGAAGAGATGCCTTATGTAGAGATGTCAGAAATATTAGAAACTAGTGTAGGGTCTCTAAAAGCCTCCTACCATCATGCAGTAAAAAAAATAGAAACGTATTTACGTGAAGAAAAATAATTATCAGAAAAGTCAAGAAATAAGGGATGAGATAAAGGAGATAGCCCCTACTCTATCCAATATTGAAAAAAGCAATCCTTATGGATTACCAATGAATTATTTTGAAGGCTTGCCTAATCAAATTTCCAGTAAGCTTACAACTAATCCCTATAAAGTATCTGACAAGTATTTTGAGCAACTAGCAGATAATATCCAAGAATCTATTAAAAATCAAAAAGAGGATTCAAAACCAAAGATTAGATTATTAAAAATAGTAAGTGGTATCGCCGCTTCGATCCTACTAATAGGAGCTATGTATTTTTTGTATCCTCAAGAACCAGCAGAGGTTAGTAACGGTCTGGCTGTCGCCGAATCCGAATTGTTTCTAGAAGAAAATATTCACGAATTAGATATAGAAGAATTAATGGAACTCGGCTTAACGATGGACGATGCACCGTTAGATAGCGAACCATTATCTAAAGAAGTTTTAGAAATTTATTTAGAAGAAAATATCGAAGATTTTAATATTGAAGAACTAACAGAATTATTATAAAAATTACCCTATGAATAAATTAATCGCTTTAACCCTTTGTTTGTTTTTATCTGCTACCACCTTCTCACAAAGAGAGTATTCAGTAGATGCAGAAAAAATGGAAAGTATAAAAGCAAAAAAAATCGCTTTTATTACGGATGAGTTATCCCTTACTCCAAAACAAGCAGAAAAATTCTGGCCCCTATATAACGAGTTTACAGAAAGTAATAAAGAACAGAGAAGAGGAAAAGGAAAACGGAATTATAATTATAAGAAAAAATCAGAAGAAGATTTTAAATCTATGTCCGACGAGCAAGCTGCAGAACGTCTGTCTGAAATTTTACAAAACGAAGAAGAAAAACTACAAGCCAAAAAAGAATATGTAGAAAAACTAAAATCTGTCTTAGACACAAAGCAAATTCTACAACTACTCAGAGCGGAAAGAAAATTTAAAAGAAACATTTTTAGAGATTACAAAAGAAAAGTGCGTGTAATAGAAATGAAGTAGTGTAGGATAATAGCAGACAAAACGCTGTTTTAAAGATTTAGCTAAAAATTACCCTTTTTTAGTTTAAAAACATCTATAAGAATTGTCACATTTATAACCGTGTGATACTTAGATTAATACAAATAATATATCATTTTTTACTTTACATACTTTACTGTAAAGCAAGGAATTACCTCTTATGGAAATTATTTTTAATGCATTAAAATGTGGAAAAATATATTTGATTAGTAAGATTCCATAGTGTTCAAAATGTCTATATTTATGGCGTTATAATCTGAACTGAGAATATGGACCACAAAACCAAACTGGACCGAGCTATCATTAATTTGGTTGCTGATTACGAGTCTGGTATAGCAGGTGGTAAAATTACTTACCTCGACGAAAAACAATACTTTAAACTCATTGCTTATTACGAGAATGAATGCCTGTATGAAAAAGCATTAGATGTTCTTGCCAAAGCACTTTTACAATTCCAATTTAGATCTGAATTTTATATCGCCAAAGCACGACTGCTTTTGAACATTGATCAGTTTGACCAAGCTGAACAATATTTAGATAAAGCAGAAGCTGTAGCTCCTTATGAAATAGAGATCAAAATTCTTAGAGCAAAACTCTGGGCTGAGAAATCTAGGAATGTAGAAGCTCTAAATCTTTTAGATGAGTTAAAGGTAGGATGCATGGATTCTGATCTTGCTGATATTTACATTACCGAATCTTACATTTTTGAAAAAATGAAAGATTTTGATTCAATGTTTGTATCACTGTCAGATGCATTAAAAATAGATCCATCTAACACAGAAGCTCTTGATCGAATATGGTTGAGTGCCGAATTGAGTAGAAGCTATTTAAAAAGTATTAATATTCACAAAAGAATATTAGATAAAGATCCTTACAATTATCTCGCATGGTATAACCTAGGTCACGCCTATTCATGTATCGGTGAGTATGAGGATGCTATCGACGCATTAGAATATTCATTTATTATCAATACAGATTTTAAGAATGGATATCTTGATTGTGCGGATTTATGTTTCCAATTAAAGAAGTATAAAAAATCATTAGAGTATTATTTAGATGCAGACATGCTCTTTGGGCCGGATGCAGAGCTCAATCTTTTTATTGCAGAATGCCATCTCAAATTAGGGCATATAAAAGCAGCTAAGCAAAAACTTTTTGAAGCCTTAAAACTCGATAGATATAATGATGAACTTTATTATAATCTAGCCCTTTGTTATTCTGCAGATGGTCTATGGTATAGAGCTGTAAATGCATTCCATAAAGCGATTTCTATTGAAGATAATAGAGAAGAATATTACCTAGGATTAGCAAAGGCGTATGTCGCTGTGGATAATGATGAAAAAGCCATTATCAATTTTAAGAAAGCAACACTTACTGGACCTGAAGAATCGCAGTACTGGGTAGAATTTTGTACTTATCTCATGAAAAAAGGAATGCATGAAGAAGCATTGACTATTCTGGATGAAGCAGAAGACTATACCTATAGTGCAGAGTTACTTTTTTGCCGAGCGGCATGTAACATCTTCATGAATAGAAGAAAAGAAGGATTACTAGTTTTAGAAGAAGCCTTGTTAGAAAATTATTTTAGCCTAGATGTATTCTATAATCTTAATCCAGAATTTACCATCGATAATGAGTTACAGGCCCTGATTAGATATTATAATACAGAACTAAATATTACATAAGTAACAGCTTAAAAGAACAATCGTTACGAATTACTCAATTAGTAACCAAAACTGGAGGTACACTTTAAAAGAGTGTACCTTTTTTTATGCTTTGTGCTAAGTAAATCCATTACCGAAGAAATTGCGATTAAATCCTTATCGATAGGTGATTATAAATTTGAAGGATTAACAGCTTTAATCTCTCATGATTCATTAGGTTTAAGTTCTTGGGATGGGTATATGGGAATATAAGGCGCTAAAATAATTGAACGTTTTAATGTTATTCTAGATTATCATTCTAGTACCCTCTTCTTAAAGCCTAACAATAGTTTTACGGACAAATTTGACTTCCCATTAAGTGGGATTCCATTAAAAAAAGTAGGTGACAAATTTATAATAGGTTTTGTGGATAAAACTACTCCTGCTTACAACTCAGGAATAAGAGAAGGGGATGAATTAATTTCAATAAATGATAAAATTTTTACAGATAAAAGTGAATATTCTAAACTTTTAAAAGAAGAAGGTAAGGAGGTGAAATTAAAGATTAGAAATAAGTCTGGACAGTTACGGGTTATAATTTTGAAATTAGAAAAGTTATTGTAAAATAATTTCTATTAGAAATTGCTGTTAACCATTTCTTTCTAGAAGATCAACATAATCCATCTCACTTCCATTACAAAACCCGATTTAACGCAGCTCCTAAAATACCTGCATCATTTAAATGTTCTGCAGCGACTACCTCGACATCTCTTTCTATCTCAAAGTACGGACTAAACTTATGTAGCTTTTTGCTGACTCCTCCTCCGAGGATTATTTTATTAGGAGAATAAATACGGATGACATGGTTTATATAATCGTTAAGCCTAGTTCCCCATTCTTCCCATGATAGATCA
>Ga0114957_1003088_pt1 | contig 15300 bp, 5 predicted proteins | sample BantaG_FD_87175 | JGI IMG/M metagenome (GOLD analysis project Ga0114957, IMG submission 87175) | Marine algal microbial communities from Bantry Bay, Ireland - BantryBay_4 metaG | ecosystem: Host-associated > Algae > Red algae > Unclassified | place: Bantry Bay, Ireland | collected 2014-11-21 | reverse complement strand
TTGCTGTTAAACTATTATTTGCAACCTCTGAAGTTCCTACCGAGTTCGGTGCGAGATCTTCTGCAGTTAATGAATTATTTTCAACTTCTAAAGTTCCTACCGAGCCTGTCGCAAGGTCTACTGCTGTTATTGTTCCATCAGTAATTTCATTTGAATCAATTGAGACTCCAAAAGGGTTTTGATTAACTGCACTCACGGCAGAATCAACATAAGCTTTATTTGCAGCATCAGTTGTCGCAACGGGTGAAGCAACACCTACTATCTTGTTTGAACCAGCATTAATGTTCCCAGTCATAGTTCCTGTTCCATCAAGCTTTAAGTAAAGACCAGAGCCTCCGCCGCCGCCAGTAATACCATCAACTAAATCATCGACATATTTCTTTGACGTTGCATGCGAATCTGCAACTGGAACATTTGGGAGTCCAATAACATTATTCCCATCTAGATCTAGATCACCGGTCATTGTGTCACCTGCTTTCTGAACATATCCAGAAAGAGTTCCTCCAGTTACACCATTAACTGCATCATCTACATATTTCTTTGTTGCAGCATCATAATCCGCTGTTGGACTTCCTAAATCTACAACTTTGTTTGTATTCATATCAAGAGAACCTGTTAAAGTTCCTCCTGTTGTTGAAAGTTTACTTGCCAGTGTAGCTGCCAAGCCAGAAACTTTCGCTTGAGAAACAGAATTTATATCTGCATCAGTAATTGTCCCGTTAATAATATTTGAACTTGAAACAGAGTTATCAGCAAGATCACTATTTGTAATTGTTGAATCAATAATATTCGCACTAGCAACAGAGTTTCCTGCAAGTTCAAGTGCACCAACTGAGTCTGTTGCAAGATCATCCTCAGTCAGTGAATCATCTAATACCTTTAAAGAATCAACCGAGTCAACAGCAAGCTTAGTATTCGATACTGAAGCATTTGCTAGTTCTGAGGAGGTTACTGAGTTTGGAGCAAGGTCACTTGCTGTTAAAGAATCATTAATAACTTTTGCACTATTAACTGAGTTGTCAGCAAGGTCAACTGTCATAACTTGTCCATCAACAATTTCAGAACTATCAATATCAGAGCCTAAGACTCCTGCTCCAGTTACTTGCGCATCAACATAAGCCTTCGTTGCAGCTTGATTATTGGCTGTAACTCCTCCACTTAAAAATACTTTTTCTGCGCCAACATCTCCCCCAACGTTTAAAATTCTTGAAACATCATTGGTATTGATACTTAATTTTTTTTGAATACTACTTTCTCCCAATGTATTCAAACTCATCAAAGATGTTCCATTTTTATCTGACCAATTAAAAACACCTCCACTTTCAAAACTAAAGTAAAGGTCATTCCCACTTTGCTCTTCGAATCTAAACCCAGAGCCATTCCCATTATCTTTAAAATTCATTGAAAATGAAGTACCGCTAGGACCGCCGTCAAGAGATCCGTTGACTAAAATTCCTTTGTCAGCTGTAAATAATTTTTTTGCTAAAACATCTTGATTAAAGGTCGCTTGAGAATTAGCACTGAAACTACCTCCAACAACCATGTTTCCAGAGACTGTTCCACCTGCTTTATCATACTTACCCGATATCGCTGCAGTATTGACCCCTATTGCAGTATCATTATTAGAAATATCACTTTGATTTGTGTTGATATCACTAGTGTTAGTAGCTATATTTCCAGCATTTGTTCCAATATTATTACTATTACTTGTAAGTGTTGTATTAATTGTCCCAAGATCACTTGATAAATTTGTTATTTTACTTTGACTCAAAGAGCCTACTTGTGTATCTCCAATAGCTCCATTTTGAATTTTAGAACTAGAGATTCCACCATCTTTAACTTGTAATTGATTACTTCCATTTATGTCGACTGATGAACCATCTACATTCACACTAATCGTTCCTGAGCTGTTTGTCAGTGCAGCTCCTGCAGTGATCCCACTCGAAGCTACTTGAGAAAGAACATAGCTTCTTGTCGCAGCATCTTGAGCATTTACTGGGTCTGCAAGGTTAGTTAAAACATTTGCCCCAAAATCTAATGTCTGAGAGGCATTAATTGTCACACCATTAAAAGTCGAATCACCTGTGACTCCAAGTGTTCCACCTACACTGACATTTCCACTTATGGCCCCGCCAGCCTTATCATATTTTCCTGAAATGACCGCCGTGTTTGTTGCTATCGCTGTATCATTATCAGAAATATCACTTTGATTTGTCGCAATGTTACTAGTATTTGCAGATATATTACCAACGTTGGTTCCGATGTTACTTGCGTTAGTAGTTATACTCGTATTAATAGAACTTAAATCTCCAACTAAGTCAGTAACTTGACTCTTACTAATACTGCTAACTTGAGCACTTCCTACTGCTCCATTTGCAATTTTAGCAGTAGTCACAGATCCGGTCGCAAGCTTTGCACTTATAATTCCACCATCTTTTACTTCTAATTGATCACTTCCATTAACTGAAACTGATGATCCATCTGTATTAACATTAAAAGTTCCAGAGCTATCTGTGAGAGCAACACCTGCACTTACATTTCCTGCTGCTAATTGTGAAAGAACATAACTTCTTGTCGCAGCGTCTTGAGCATTTACGGGATCTGCAAGATTCGTGAGAACATTTGCCCCAAAATCTAGAGTTTGAGAGGCATTAATTGTCACACCATTAAAAGTTGAATCACCTGTAACTCCAAGTGTTCCATCAACACTGACATTTCCACTTATTGTTCCACCTGTAGAATCATACTTAGATAAAATATCTAGTGCATTATCAGCAATATCACCTTCATTTGCTGTAATATCACTAATATTGGTATTAATGTTTCCAAGGTTTGTAGCAATGTTCCCAGTGTTTGTTCCAATATTATTACTATTATTAGTTAACGTTGTATTGATTGCTCCAAGGTCAGTTGATAAATTTGTTATTTTACTTTGACTCAATGAGCTGACTTGCGTATCTCCGATACCACCATCTTTAACTTCTAACTGATTACTTCCATTCACTGACACCGTTGAACCATCTACATTAACATCAAAAGTTCCAGAGTTATCTGTGAGAGCTACTCCGGCAGAACTACTTGCTCCTCCAACTGCCGTATCAACATAAGACTTTGTTGCAGCATCTTGAGCACTAGTTGGATCAGCAACTCCTATCACTTTATTCGTCCCACCTAAATCAATATCGTCTGTAACTGTAAGTGCACCATTAATAGTTGTATCACCAATAACAGTTAGTTCATCATTTAAGTTTGTCACTCCATCAACTTCAAATGTACCAGAAACTTCTACATCTCCAGAAATCACACCGCCGGCCTTATCATATTTATTTGCAAGTGCCGCTTGGTTTGCTGCAATGTCACTACTGTTACCTGAAATAGCAGCGCTATTTACGTTAATAGCATTTGTATTTGAACTTATAAGAGCATTATTTGTTGAGATATCTCCAGTGATAGTTCCTAAGTCTCCTACTAAGCCTGAAACTTTAGACTGAGCAATAGCTGCACTAGAAGAAATGTCTGCATCAACAAGAGTTCCATCAAGAACCTTTGCACTAGTCACTGCATTATCAGCAAGTTGATCGCTTCCAACTCCTGCATCCTTAATTTTAAGAGCATCACCACTTATTTCAATTGTTGCATCATCAACGTTTACACTTAATGTTACGACTCCAGTGGTTCCACCACCAGCAAGTCCATCTCCCGCTTGTATTTCTGTAATTCCTGCTCCACCAGCAGATACTTCAACAGCATCAATTTGAGCCTCTAGTTTGGCAAATGCTTCTTCAAAAGTATCGCCATTTTCTAAAGGATCTGCATCGCCCATCACATAATTTTCAAGAGTAATATCTCGAACTCTTTGTTCTGTAAAAAATAAGTTTTGCCCTTCTGAGATAGAATCGGTACTAAGAAGCCCCCAAGTTTTATCCCCTCTATAAAAATGATTAGGAGTAGAAGGAGTTATTCTTGGTTCTAAAAGGTTTATATCTTGCCTATTTTGTTCGGCCAATGATTTTACTTGTAATGACTGAAGATTTAGAGCACTTATATCTACTGAATCTACAAGTCCTACATTACTTATATTATTTCCACCCATGTCAATATCACCACTCATGGTTCCACCTGACATAGATAAGTTTTCTTCTTCTGATAGAGCTAGTATTTGCCCACCAAGAACTTCAATTTCTTGTGCGTTCTCAGTTGCTTGCTCACCCTCTGCTGTTTCAAGTAATCCAGCGCCCCATTTTTCGCCGTCCCATCTTAAAATCATTCCTTCTTCTAACTCACTTACCTCACCATCAACATCTGCAAGGTCTAAAAGACTAGAGTTAGCTTTATCAATCATCTCCCAAGAGTAATCTCCTGCCTTAGGAATGATCCCTCCTCTTCTTCCATTGAAACTTGTAACCTGATGATTAGCAGGAATTTTACTCCACGTATAACCATCATAAACAACCCAATCACCTGTAAGCCATAAACTTTCACTATCAAGAGCGTAATTCCCATCGTCACCTACAACCCAAAAATCTCCAGAAGATGGAGATTCACCTGGATCTTGAAATGTATTTGGATTCCAAACTCCCTGGTAACTTAAACCTGCGCCTCCTGAAACATAAGGTTTCGGTTCCCACTCACTTTTTGTTTGATTAAATAAGAGAACATCGCCATCATTGGCCCCCATGTCACTTAATTTACTAGAAGTTACAGACTTCTCTTTAATATCTAATTGAATAGGAAAAAACTTATCATTTCCGTATGCATCAGTGATTACTAGAGACATTACTCCAGAAACAAGGCTTACTGCAGTGCTTAAACCGCTTAAAAATAACTGCTCACCTGTTTGACTTTCTTCTTGCTTATCAACTTTAAGGTCATACCCTTTTCCATCATTAAGAAGCTTAACCCTTGTTACTCCTGTAAGCTCACTACCATTGACGATTAACTGTCCATTTTCTATTTTTACTGAAGCTATTTCTGGATTGTATGAAGTTTTCCCTGACCTATTATTAGGCGCTTCCATACAACTTGTGAGTACGAAGACTAAAATCAGAATTTTTGCATAAATTTTGAACATGTACTTCCCTAGTCTATTAACATTATTAATCTCTCTCATTATCGTGCAACTCTATTGAAGCCTTGAACTATCTCCATTTTTCCTTTAATTACAAGGGGATAGCTTGTGTCAAAAAATGTGTTATGCTGGGTCTACCTTTGGATATTGCCAAATAAACTTGCCAGTGGTTTTGCATTCTTTGAATTGGCAGCTTCCTCTTGCATGTGATATTTTTTAGTAAGATATGAAAACTTTATGTATATTTTTTCTCTTAAACTTTACACTCGCTGCTTGGGCCCAAGAGAACTTGGGGCAAAAAGTCCAAACTATTAATGAGCAAAAAAAGATAGCTGAAAGTCTTGTAAGTAGGCTTGAACTTTTCATTGAAGATGAAAAAAACTCCAAAAGCTTAAGTAGAGGCATTGAGAGAATGAAGCAAAATGAAGAGTCTTTTTACAAAGATGAGTATAACTTTCATTTAAAACGTCTGAGCGCTGAAGGGAAGAAAAAACTTAACAGAAAAGAAAAACAAGAACTACGAAAAATTAAGGCCAAGGGTGAAAAGAAAGTTAAAGAACTTACAAAAGCCGAGAAAAAACAAGTTTTAAAAGCGAAGAAAGATAAAAAGGTAAAAAGTAGAACGATTCAGAAATTGAATCTAAAATTAGAAGAAGTAGAAAAAAAGATAGCATCACTCATCAATGAGTTACCTGCTGAGCACCCTGTTCGGATAAATTATCGACCAGTCAGTGAGAGACTCACTCAAAGGAAAGAGTACATTAAAAGCCAAGAAGAAGCCTTTGCAATGATGAAGCCTCGAAACAATAAAGAGTATATTAAAAGTAAAGAAATCAAGTCCCGCCCCACTGTAAAAGAAAAGAAAACGCAACACTGGTGGCAAAAGATTATAGACTGGATAAAAAGCTTCTTTTCATAAGCTCATGAGCTTTGAGTAAACTTTGACCAATAATGTAAATACTGCTCACTAATGACACTTCTGTGTAATTTCACTCTATAATCTTAAAGTTAATTAATCTCTCAAAGGACTTTATACAAATGGTCATTTATTACCATAATCCACGATGCTCAAAGAGCCGAGAAGGCTTAAAAATTATTCAAAAAGCAAAATTAAAAGTTCAAATAAAAGAATATTTAAAAGAAGCCATAAGTGAAAGTGAACTTAAAAGCTTACTTAAAAAGCTAGATAAACCGGTCACAAGTATTATCAGAAAAAAAGAAAGTCTCTATAAAGAAATGAATTTACAAGAAGAGCTTCTTAGCGAAAGTGACTATATTAATCTCATATGCAAAACGCCACAACTTTTAGAAAGACCAATACTCGTCATTAATGAGAAAGCGGTGATTGGTCGCCCAAGTGAAGAAATATCTAAACTCATCAAAGAGGCCCATATATGAAAATTAAAATAACGAGCCTAGTTTTTATTTTTATTTTTTCCCCTTTAGTTCAAGCTCAAGGATTGATGTCATTGGAGTTAGAAAAAACGATTCAAAGAACATCTTCAAACAAAGCTGTAGGTGACTTAATATTTGATGATGAAATTTACTCTCCAAAGTCCGTCATATTTTCCTCGGACAACACAAAAATTTATATTAATAGTTTAGAAGGCTATCAAACCTTGGTTTATTCATGGCCAGATTTGCAGAAGCTTAAATCAATTTCTCATATTTTTAATAGTCAAAACTCTCACCTATTTCTTAACAACGAAACCACTATTTTTGATAATCCTTATTATACAAAACGATCAAATAAAAATGAATTCAAAGGAAAGCCTGTTGAGTCTACACTGACTCATGGTGGAAGATTTCTATGGGTTCCCTACTATCGAAGAGATTATGATAAGTTTTCTCAATCTCCTTCAGCTCTTGCCATTATTGATACTCTTACAGATCAGATTGTCAGAGTTATGCCTACTGGCCCAATTCCAAAGTATGTTCAGTCAACCCCTGATGGTAGATACCTCAGTGTCACTCATTGGGGTGACAATACAATTGCTCTCATTAATATTCAATCATCTGATCCCTTTAACTTTTTCTACGAAAAAGAACTCACCGTTGGACATAAACTTGATCAAAGTAAAATTGATATCACTAATAGAGATGGCTCTTCTGGTTGTGGTTATTGCTTAAGAGGGACAGTGTTTACTAAGGATAATAAATACATGGTTGTTGCTAGGATGGGTGGTTCTAACTATGGTCTGGCTGTTTTTAATATGGATACATTTGAATATGTAGGAACAATAAAAGGTTTTAAAGTTTCACCTAGACACCTTGTGATAGATAATCAAAACAATCTTTTTATCTCACTTAATCGAGCCGGCTATATTTCTAAAATAAAGATTGACGAAAGTATTCGAAAACTTGAGTTGAGTGATTCTAAACTCATTACTCTCAAAAGTTCGACTGATCTTCATCAAGAAAAATATATTGGCTCAGGTGCTCGAACGATTGAATTATCTATCGATGAAAAATATCTTTTTGTTGCTTGTAAAAAATCTCAGAAACTATTTATCATTGACTCGAACACTTTAGAAGTTGTTGCTTCATCTCAAACGACTCCTTTTCCTGTAGGGCTTGATGTTTCTCAAGACGGGGCTCATGTCATTACAACAAGCCAAGGATACCACGGCGTCGGAGGAAATGCCGTTAACATCTTTCGAATCGAAGCTCACTAATCTTTTAACTACTGAGCTCCATCCCATGCGTCACAAAAATCTGTACTAGCTCCACTAGGGCAGTGTAAAACTGGGTAGTCTCCAACGATTTCACTCCACACATCAACAAAGTCCCAACCGCCCAATGGCGTATTTGGAGAGGTTTGTAAGACCTGCAAGTTCGTAAGAGTCGTACTTACTCCTCCATTAGATCCATCACAAGGCGTCCCACCTAAGCAAATTGTAGTGCCCAAGTAAAAGCTATTCACAATACTTGGAGTTGTTCCTGAAGAGAGCTTTCCAAACATGAAGTCTCCTCCATGAGTCACATCTTTCACACTCGAAGTGGTAAATGAATTCGTTAAGTCTGTACTATAACTAGCAGTACTTAGATCATAACCTATAAAACCTCCACTATATCTCGCAGTTGTTTTCCCATCAAGAATTGAACCTGTGTTTTCATAGACATTAGTAAAAGTCGAATTTGATCTTGATTTATAAGCAACAAAACCACCTAAAGCCGAATTTCCTGAATCTTGATTCATTCCTGTGGTGTCTATACTTACAGTTGTATAACTATCACTCACGTTTAGATTTGAATCAACATTAGTCCAAGCTAACTCCCCTAAAAAACCTCCAAATTGATAATTATTTGGATTACTTGTTTTAAAAGAAGCTGAACCAGTCGCAAAAGAATTTGAGATATTAAATGTTGCTCCATTATTCATACTCACATCAAAGATAAATCCTCCGATTGACCTAGACCCCTGAATGCTATCAACACTTGAAAAGGAGTTTGTTAGATCCATTGTAATATAACGAATATCTGCAAGCCCTATAAAACCACTAGCATTAAGATAATTATCTGTACCATCAATCGTACTTACACTTTGAGCTTCAACATATGAATTACTTATTGAAGAAAGATGAATCTCATTTGAAGCTTGGAAGTACCCCACTAAACCAGCTGTGTGTCTTGCTCCTAAGACATGATCTCCTTCGTAAGATGAATCTATAATATGAGCGCCTTGAGTTGCGGCCCCTATTAGTCCTCCAAAATAGGCATTTGTTTCAGAAGTTCCTAAGTAAGTCACATCTCCAGAGGCCAACGAGTTTTCAACAGTATTCATTTTAAGACTATATCCAATAAGTCCTCCACAATATCCAAGGTTACAAGTCACGTCTCCAGTCGCTTCACTAGATTCAACTGAACCATTGTCTGCTAAATAACCAATAAGGCCACCAACAAACTTATCTCCATCAACAGACGCTGCTGAAGTTGAATCAATAAGGTGAGAGAAATCATTAAACCCACCAGATAAACCACCACAATAATAAGAAGTAGTAAGAGGTCCATGACAACTTATACTAGCACCTGCAAGTACATCTGATTCAGACACTTCGACATAATTACTTTCATCAATCCCATCAACATAACCAAAAAGTCCACCGACATAATTGGCTTTTGTTTCCGTTGCAATAACATCTCCAGAGAAACTTGAGTTAGACAAAGTCCCTTTTCCTGAACCTGAGGCTGCAGATAATACTCCGACTAAACCACCAATATAACTACCTGTCGCTCCTGAGTTATCTGAATATGTCACAACACCTGTATTTGATAAATCATCAATACTTCCGGGAGCAAGTTTAAAATGAATTCTTCCTGCTATCCCTCCAAGATAATTTGCATCTGACGTGACATTTCCAGTATAAGAAATATCTTTCACGAGAAGTTCTTCTGCTGAAAGATAGCCAAAAACACCACCAACGTAACCAGTCTTTCCTGCATTATCAGTTCTTATTGTACTTGTAACATCTGCATTCGAAGTAATATTAAGGTAATCAGATAAGCCTGTTCCATAACCCAGAATACTTCCAACATAAGCTTTATCACTTACCACACTTGAAGTTCCTGTAATATTAATTCCATCTAAAGTGGCATCATCAATTCTTTCAACAAGCCCACAAAAGTTTTTCCCGGTACAATTAATTGATAAATTTTCAAACGTAATATTTTTCAAAGATCCTTCCGTTCTCAGGTAATAGATAAATCCATTCACACTACTAAAGTTTGAAATTGTGTTTCCATTTCCATTCAAGTGACCAGTGAAAGTTCCAAGAGAAGCTGGATTTATTAAACTTGAAAAGTCCAGATTATCACAAAGAATTAAATGCTTATCTCTGTCAATTCCAGAGGAAAGATAGTTGTTATAAGTATCAACATTTCCAATCTCATAGGCAGTCTCTTCAGAAGTTCCATCCCCAGCTGCTTTATAACTAGTTATCCCTGTATAATCTGATCCACATTGGACAGCAGGTATGTAAGCGACAAATGTTTCGAAAGGAACGTTACCACCGCCAATTGATGGATCATTTTCAGTTAAAGTGCTCGTCATATTAAGGCTTGTTGTCAGACCACCAATCGTAATCCCCTGATCAACTGAACATTTGAGTGTAAGAACTTCACTTTCAAAATTTAAAATACTTGCAACACTCCATTGGCCTAAACTTGAATCAAAAGACCCTAAACTAGTAGAAGCAGAAACGAATGTTGTGCCAGAAGGACAACTTGTAGTTCCCGTAATATTAGTGGCCGTATCTGGACCAAGGTTTCTTAATTCAACGGAGTAAGTAATTTCATCACCCTCGATATAATTGTCTTGATCTTGTGAGACAAGAGCAACGAGGTTTGCTGTTGGTACTGTAGGTTGTGGAGTTATAAAATTTCCTACCGGATCAACTCCTTCATTAGCAGTACCAGGATTAAGCCCCATACAGTAAATCTCTCCAGAATAAAGAAGTCCACAAGTATCAAATGCAAAAGCTTTCATTGATTTAAAGACAGGTCCTAAATCAGGCATAAATTGAACAGGCGAAGGGTTATGAGCAACGTCTAAATTTCCTGTTTGTCCATTTACCTCTGAATCTGTTTCATACGCCCAATCTGTAGTATTTGATCCCCAACAATAAATAGTATCATTTGAACGTAAAACACAAGAGTGCTCTCTACCGACACTTAAATCAACAGCGTCGTTAATGCCTGGAACTTGAATGACAGTATATCTAGAATTATTATAAGTTCCATCACCAAGCTGCCCACTATCATTAACTCCTTGGCACCAAACAGTTCCATCACTTTTCAATCCACAAGTATGGTGATGACCACTTCTAATTTTTGTAATTCCTGTAATTGGATTTGAAGATGCATCTACCCACTGAGTTGGAGTATCAGTATTTAAATCACCTGCAGCTTTTCCTTGCCCCCAACACCAAACAGTATTATCAGTACTTTTTAAAGCACAAACAGCGACGGTGATTGCCCAAGACTCAATGGCAACATCTATAGCATTTGTAATTCCTGGTACTTCAAGAAAAACTAAACTTTTTGTTGTTGATCCTGTTCCTTGACCAAGTTGTCCATAAGTATTCGCACCACTACAATATATTTTTCCATCTTCATCATCATAACAATGAGTGGAACCTGCACAAAAAGCTCTTTTCGCATTGGTCACATAATTTCCTGTAGTTGGATTAGCAGGATCAAAAGCTTGTACAGGAATAGGCTTCTTTATATCTTCTTCACCAATTCCTAGCTCTCCATAACTGTTGACTCCCCATGTCCATAGCTCTCCATTATCAAGAACGGCGCAGACATCAGTGTGATCACCTGAGAAATGAACTATTGATCTATTGTCGCCATCCCAAGCTTCACCTGGACCCGCCACTATTGCTGGTTCGTTATAACCAACAATCGCTGATCCATACCCAGGACCTGAGTAACCTGTATCATCATAACCCCATCCATAAAGTTTTCCATCAGTTGTAATTGTAAATGCATTACTTTCTGTAGCAACCAGATAGTAAGTATCTGGAATATTCATAAGGGCGGGATACTCTGAAGAACCTACTCCTCCCGTTTTGTCTCCCCAACAATATACTTTATTATCAATTCCTTTAAAGCAAAGACCAGCAGTACCATCTTCTGAGTACCAACCATTATACGGTCCAAATACATCCGCAAGAGCACTCATCACTATTGTTTCAGAATCACTCACACTTCCAGCAGCATATGTAAGTACTGCAGTGACTAGAGGTTCATCGACAGTTCCATCAAAAGCAACATTGCTCGGACAAAGAATACTTCCCGAAACACAGCTACAAGTAATTGGAGAAGGACTCATTGAAGGTGCACTAATATTGATATTATCTACTCCCGCAGGTGAACAACTTCCAATTAAAGGTAAGCCTGGTCCTGAAGGAAAAGTAGAGGGTGTTTGTAAATCAATTTCCGCAATAACACTAAAGTCTGCGCTTAGACTATCACCTACCGTCGTAGGATCAAATTGATCAGCACTCGCAGCAGATGTTGTATTAGTGACAAGTTCTCCTACTAAAGCTGTGACTGTACATTTCAAATCGAGTGCAACTGCATTTGGACTTGCAAGGTTACCAATACTCCATAAACCAGAAGCTGAATCATAACTTCCTACTCCAGGAGTACTTCCCGAGTAAGATGTTCCTAAAGGACAAAGATCAGTAACACTGACATTTGTTGCATCACCAGCTCCATTATTCACAACACTTATAGTATAAGTTAAAGTCTGTCCCTCACCAGGATTAGAATCATCGACAGCAATACTTGTTACGAGGTCCGCTGGCGCCAAGGCCGTTCCCGAAGAAGTTCCAGTATCACTTGTCACTCCATCAGAACAAGTTGCAGTGTAATCAAAACTCCATGCCCCAAGGACTGATGGAGTCACAATATAATTTGGAGCTGTACCTGTGACCGCCACCCCACTTTCATTAGAAATAGAGTAAGTTATCGGTGCACAGTTTCTGCTTGTATCATTGGTGCTTACATTTTGACTACCTGAGTCTCCAAGATAAACTCCATCTAATAAATCATTTACAGCGATAATTTGTGGTCCAACAACTGGAATCTCAGAGTCAGTGGAAGGTCCACCATTACCACTTGTTTCACTTGCTGTGATTGTTGGAGGATCAGAAGCAATGACTGAGAAAGTTATTGGACTACAAGAAAAAGATCCACTCACACAACTACAAGGCCCGGCTGTTGTTGGTGTATAACCGCTTGCCAGTGTAATTGAAATATTATCAGTTCCATCATGAGCACAGCTTCCTGTTAATGCTACTGGATCTATTGTGTTAATTGTTCCTGGATTTAAAAGATCCACTGATGAGTTTGCAAGTACCGACTCCGAGTCACTAGCACTGCCATAAGTTGCTACAAATTTTGGAGCAACAGGAAGCTCAGAGAAACTTACTGGATCACAAGAAAAAGATCCACTCACACAACTACAAGGCCCAACAGAGCTTGGAGTTGCATCACCAATAGTAACGCTGACATTAGATCCACTTGGAAAACACGAACCTGATAAAGTAGTATTTTCTCCTATTGTGATATTCCCAGGAGAAGTTAGGTCAACAAGACTTGGAAGACTTGGAGTCAAATTTGATGTACTTGGTCCATTGACACCAGCTGAGTTTGAAGAAGTTATTACAACGGTGTCAGAAGAGTTCGTAATATTTACATCACAAGAGAAAGTACTATTAGAGCAATCACAAGGAGTAATACTTTCATGATCCGCACCACTTAAAGAAAAAGTAATACTCCCAACTGCGTCAGGTGCACAACTTCCCGTTAGAGAGTTTACTCCAGGAGCTAAATTTAAAGGCCCTGTCAAAGCAACTGCAGAAGAAACATTCATCTGGGTAGTATCAATTGATGGTCCATTGTACCCTTGAGAATTTACAGCAACAACATCAACATCACTTGGTAGAGAAGTAAAAGTAGTTGCCGGACAAGAATATTTACTTTGAATACAATCGCAGGCTCCAACAGTGTTTGGAACAGCTCCATCAATAGATAAACTTATAGATCCTAATGAATTTGGAGAACAGCTTCCAGTGAAACTCACTGCAACACCTACCTCAACGGTAGTAGAGTCGATAGAAACATAAGAGTTCACCGGTACATCTGCATCCCCGGGATTTCTTGGATTGACTGTCGTAGTGGCCCCATTACTTGCGGAAACATTTACGTTCATTGGTAAGTGCTTATAAATAACTTCTGGGCATGTGTATAAATTACCCCAACAAGGACATGGTCCAACATTTTCTGGGTCAGCACCTTTTACTGTAACTGTAATATCTTCACCATCAACAGGACAAGACCCTTTAAAAACAACAGGACCATCTATCCATAAGCTCTCAGGTAAAGCGACAGTTAAATTAGATCCTGTCGAAAGATGCGCATTAAGCCCATTACAAGAAGAAATGAATAATAAAGTAAAAACTAAAGATATAAACTGCTGCATACAGGCTCCAAAAAATACAAAATACGTTTAGATAAACTTTCTACCCTCTCATGTTACTCCTCATCGCTATTTGAGTGTGCCAAGAGCAATTTTTGCTGTAATATGTGACGAAGATTGCGGCAAAATTGACACTGCCAACTTATCAAAGCACTTCAGTACTAAATATTTAGAAATAATTAATAAGAAAATAACCGTCTACCATAGTAAAATCAGCTACATACCCAAAGCAAATCTTCTATGAATGCACCAAATTCTTTATTGGGATGCCTGAGGAGAATTTCAAGAACCCAAAGATTCTCTTTGGGTGAAAAGTCCACTTTGCCCAGTGCATTTTTGGAATATAGTGCATGTGGAAAATCACCTAAACGATGTCCATGCATTTTTAGATTTAAAATATACCCATGTTTTGTTGCCGCTTTCTGTGCAAATTGATAAAGCTCAACCCCCGTGAGGCCATTGCTTTGATAACTCTTTGCTGTTTCTTCAAAAACCTTTTCGCAAGCTGCCTGAATATCGAGATACTCTTTAACTTCTCCAAGAACAAAAGTTCTGCCATAGTCTCCTTCATGCCCATTAAAGACAGGTCCAATATCTATAAAGAAGATATCATTTTCTTTTAGCCTTACACTGGGATCAGACTTTTCTCTAAAAGACTTAAGTGTATTGACGCCTATTCTAAATTTATTAGGATGCCACTTTTTTTCACAATCAAAATCTTCTAAGACGCTATCAATAAGCCTTGCCCCCTCTTGCTCACTCATTCCTACAAAGACAAGACTTGCAACTTTCATCACCACTTCAATTGTTTTATCCCTTGTCTTAAGATACTCCTTAAGATCAAACTTCACGCCTACCCTTTCCTCTTGATTCATCTGTTCCATCTCTTATTCCTCTCCTATTTTATATACCAAAGATTTCTTAAATAAGTGTTGATTTATCGTTCTATCAAGTAATATTTAATATATGAAAATGACAATAAATGGCTTTAAGGCAATGCTTCCTGTCACGACGGGAATAATTCCTTTCGCTCTAGTAATGGGCACAGTTTGTGCTGATGCGAATCTTTCTCTCTTGCAAACTGTTGGCATGAATATCTTTGTATTTGCAGGAGCTTCTCAATTGGCCTGTGTGAACCTTATGTCTAAAAATACTGAAGTTCTCATCGTCTTGCTCACAGGAATTATAATTAATTTAAGGTTTGTTCTCTACAGTGCTGCCTTGTCTCCAGTTGTCTCACAAT
>Ga0114957_1003085_pt1 | contig 15307 bp, 9 predicted proteins | sample BantaG_FD_87175 | JGI IMG/M metagenome (GOLD analysis project Ga0114957, IMG submission 87175) | Marine algal microbial communities from Bantry Bay, Ireland - BantryBay_4 metaG | ecosystem: Host-associated > Algae > Red algae > Unclassified | place: Bantry Bay, Ireland | collected 2014-11-21 | reverse complement strand
TTTTTAGATGAGGTTTGCATTTTTTGAGATTCGTTGATGCCTGAGCATCAGGGAATTGAGAAAGGTGCAAAGATCGCTAAAAAAAACATTTTTGATTTTTTATCTTTCTGGAGTGGACTCAATAATAAGTTATAAAAATTTTTCAAAGAGATTTTTTGATATTTAAGAAAAAAATGGATCGGACTGGCGTTCCAGTCCTAGCAGGGTTAAGATGAGTATTTTTGACTGGTCCGACATCTCGCAAAAATATCAGAAAATATCGAAGAAAAATGTTATAAGTTATTGTTTAACCATTCCTTTATGGTTCGTCCTTTTTTTATATTTATGAACTTGTTGGAATATCTGATAATTTCTGAGGAATACTGATTAAATAAATGGAAAAAGGAAATTTTGTTGATTATGTAAAAATCTGCTGTACTTCTGGTAATGGCGGAAAAGGTTCTACTCACTTGCATCGCGAAAAGTTTATTGAAAGAGGTGGACCTGATGGTGGCGATGGTGGTCGTGGTGGACACATTATCCTAAGAGGTAATCGAAACTTATGGACTTTGCTTCATTTAAAATTCAGAAAACATATCAAAGCTGGACACGGTGGCGACGGTAGTGGCAATCAAAAATTTGGAGCTGATGGAAAAGATGTCATTCTTGATGTACCCATCGGAACGGTTGCCAAAGATTTTGAAACCGACGAAGTCGAATTTGAAATTATGGAAGATGGTGAGATGAAAGTTTGGCTATCTGGAGGAAAAGGCGGACTTGGAAATGTTCATTTCAAATCTTCTACCAATCAAACCCCCAAGTATGCACAACCTGGAATTCCGGGACAAGAAGCTTGGAAAATATTGGAACTAAAAGTTTTGGCAGATGTTGGTTTAGTCGGATTTCCCAATGCAGGAAAATCCACTTTATTGGCAAGTATTTCTGCGGCAAAACCTAAAATTGCCAGCTACCCTTTTACCACGCTTGTTCCCAATTTAGGGATTGTTGCCTACCGCGATAATCGTTCTTTTGTAATGGCAGACATTCCAGGGATCATCGAAAATGCACATTTAGGAAAAGGTCTAGGGCATCGTTTTTTAAAGCACATCGAACGTAATTCCATACTCTTATTTATGGTTCCTGCGGATACAGAAGACATCAAAAAAGAATTTGAAGTTTTGCTAAATGAGTGCGCTCAGTTCAATAAAGATTTGCTGGACAAAGAGCGTCTCCTCGCCATCACCAAAGCCGATTTAATTGATGATGAATTGGAAGATATGTTGAGAGAAGATGGACTACCCGAAAACGTCCCAACTGTCTTTATATCTTCGATTACTGGTAAAAACATTCCGCAACTTAAAGACATGATTTGGAAGGCGGTTAACGATTAAAAAAATGCTTCAATGTTGCAATGCTATAATCAATGCTGTTTAGGTAAGGATTTCAACACATCATTTTGGCTGCAACCTCTTTGAGATTATTGAATATGATTCCAAAATTTATCAAGCTGAAAACGACTAAAAGACCGCAGAGCGTTCAAAGTATGTTAGCTAATTATTCCGCAGAATCTTTATCGACCGCAGAGCGGAGTGAAGCGAACCCACGAATAGCCCGCCCGAAGGGAACGCCCAAATAATAAAAAATGCCTTTATAAAAAACCCCTTGCAAATAGTGACTTATATTTTAATATGTTTCTAAATCTCAACTATTAACAAATATTAAGAAAAAATCAAGAATTATGAAAAAATCAATTTTAAAAATCTGTGCATTGGTTGCCATTTTATTTACAATTAATGTATCAGCACAAGATACTGCTGGTGCTGAAGGGATTGATTGCGACCAAATAGCAAAGGAACTAAGTCAGCAATTCAAAGAAGACAAAAAAGGAGTCAAAGAGGCGTATAAAGAAACTAAAAAGGAAATTAATGAAGCCTTTAGTGAGGCGATGAAAAATGCGACAAGTGAAGAGGAGAGAGAGGACGCTCATGCAGCGAAAGAAGAGGCACTTGCAGTAGCTAAAGAAACTTACGACGGTGAAGTGGAGGCTATACTAATTGCTGTACAGGAAGAAGCTGATGCATTAAAAGAAGAATGTGGAGAAATTACTCTTACTGGAAATACTGGTGATTCAAAAGATACTGGCGACTCAGGTGACAGTGATGATTCTGGAGATAGTAAAGATTCGAAAGACAAAGGTGATAAGGGAAATAGTAAAGACAAGGGAAGTAAAGGAAAAAAAGGAAAAGGTAAGGGGTAGAAAAAGGCTGAAATTTTAGCTACAATAAGTCCATAGAAGAAACAAAAGGGCAATATAGCACTGGAGAAATTCCTTTGTTGTATTGCCCTTTTTGCTTTTGATTTCATATATTTGTTTTCTTAACTAATCAGGAAAATAAAATGAAGGTTACATCTAAAGAAGAGGCGATTTATATTATTGAAACTCAGAATTCGGGACTTCCTTTTGGGGCGATAAAATATTTGCGAAACTACGGAAAAGATGATGAAATATTAAAAAAGGTCATTGAGGGATTAAGAAATTTTGGAGATCATTCTGATGCCTCTTTATCATACGCAATTGTTGCTGAGGGACATATTGATCGAGCTTTGATCGATCCTGTTATTGCTTTGTATACATCAGAATTTGATTCGAGTGATTTTATGAATGAACAAGGTCTTTATCTGTTTGGGAAGTTATTGCGAGAAATAGGGGAGGAAGTGGTAGAGAAATCTTTGGCTGAGATATTTAGACTGCATGAAATAGGTTCAAGTGCATGTTATCATTTTTTATTCGATAGTTTTAGGTTTGCTGATTTGGATAAATATGATGCTCAAATTTCTAAAATGTTGGAAAAGAAGGATTCTGGTTGGGCATCTGCTTTATATGGTGATTTAGCACATCCCAAATTTGAAAGATACTTGCCTAAATTTAAGGAACTACTTAGTTATTATGAAAAAAATAAAGATAAAAATGTTAGGTATACTTCAAGTATTATCGAAATAAAGGAGGCAATTAAAAGTATTGAGTTAGGAGATAAATTTGTTGAGTGGGAACATAGATTTTACAGTGAAGATAGAGAGGATTGGGAAGAGCATTACAATGAATTTAAAGGGGAGTATGAAAACGATATAAATTCAATGAAGGCAGTTCGTGACAAAATAAGAATGGAAGAGCTTTGTTTTTGTGGGTCCAGAAAACAATATCAATATTGTTGTAAAAAAGAAAACGAGTCGGTATTTGCTGAATTATGGTGGAAAATAGAAAATGAGGACATTATAGAATTTGCAGATGAAGCGATACAGGCTTTTAATCGAGAAATATCTCAAGATGAAATGGAAGAGGAGGATTTGGGTGCATTTGTATATGTGTTCTCAGATCATCTTGAATTTGTCAGAAGGTATGACAAGGTTGAGGAACTTTATAAGGTGTTGAAAAAGCAACACCCAGGCTTATATAGGTCAGATGGAGAGTGTGTTGAGAATGCATTGTTTGGATACTACTGTTTTAAAGGAGAGAGAAAAAAAGCTTTAGATTTATGGAGTGGAAATGTTGAAGTTCAATATGATGAAGAGGATGTTTTGAATAAGCTTGCTTATCAGGCTTGCAATGGGTTTATTGACCAAGTGGAGGAATTAATTGAAAGCCAGTATAAGTTTGTTGTTGAAAATCCAGATTTGAATAGTTTAGCGGCTCAACTCAGAGTGTATAAATTTAGTATTGTACTGGAAAAATTATACTCGTCTAGAGACAATAAAAAAAGCATTGAGATAAATAGAGATATTATACCTGTACTAGAAAAGTATGATTTTGAAATTGATACTAAAATTGAAGATTATATTGAATTTGGTTTAAGAGATAGTTCTGTAGAAAAGGTAAAGGATTTATTATCAAAGTATACTACAGGTGAGAGTCGTCATCCTATATTGGCCAATTTGCAATTAAGGTTTTTTGTTAAAATGCATGAAGTTGGATGTTCTTTTCTAGTTAGCAGTTATTTTACGAATAGGATGTTTGCGTATTTATTGGAATCCAATAATGATTGTAAAAACTGGAGCGATTTTTTTAAGTTTGACCTTGATTTTGAAAATTTTATAATATCTCTCTTAGGCTTTGATTCAGGAGAGGAAATTGCGGGACCATTGCTTATTTATGGAGTTATTTATTTTTTAGAATTTCTATTAGAGTACAATATTATAAACGAGAATCAATAAAATGCTCAAATAAAAATGTTTGTTAGTTTTCGAAAAAGATTTAAAAAAGCTTACAGACATAGTTTATGGAAGTATAATTTTATTCATAAATGGGAAGCACCAAAAAGTGTAAATATAGAAGATTGGAAAGCTGAAGAAAAGGAATTTATTGCATCTTTTGATTTGAAGCCTGAACTTATGTTAGATGAAGAAAAAATGGAAGGACTTTTGAATAAAATTAAGAATAATCCTTTGTTAGAATTCGAACCCAAACCTGAAGGTAGAATTTTTGTGGGAGGTGAAGAAAAAATCGGTCGCAATGAAAAAGTGAGTGTGAAATATTCTGACGGAAAAGTTGTAAATGATGTGAAATATAAAAAGGTAGTGAAGGATTTGGAGAATGGAGATTGTGAATTGATTTAGAAGATTATTTTGTCTTTTTGACAAAATGTCATTATAAAATCAATTAAATCAGTCATAATGGCATTGAATTCTGACAATATTTACCTAGAAGCTGCTAAAAATTGTGTTGGCACGTAGATTGACCTATACAGTTCAAATAACGAATAAATTTATAACTTTAAATATTTGAACAATGCATAGAACTAAAAGAAGACCACAGAACAATTTTGCCAACGAGATGAACCGTTTTTTTGACGATTTATTTGGAGCTAATTCTGCTCAGGGCTATTGCGGTACAAATGTTGCCACTAATTATTTTAGACCACCTGTAAACATCTCTGAAACGGATGATAATTACATCATTGATGTTGCAGTTCCTGGTTGGGAGAAAAGTGATTTTGAAATCAAGGTTGAGGGAGATTATCTAACCATTAAAGGGGAGAAAGTAAAAGCAACCGAGGCTACAAATGCAACAGAAACAACTGATGAGAATACTGAAAATGCGGAGCCAAAAGTAGAGGTGAAAAAGTCAAATGTGAAATTTCTTAAAAGAGAATTTAAAACAAGAAACTATAAACGTACTTTCACTTTGAGCGACAAGGCGAACAAAGAATCAATTGATGCAAACTATGTGAATGGTATTTTGACCATCACTGTTGCTAAATTGGAAGCTGCAAAACCAATCTCTAAGATTGTAGAGATTGCTTAATTTCGCAATAAAAAAATTTAACCACTAAAGTGGTAATTGCTATGTCAAGGGAGTTCATCGAAAGATGTCTCCCTTTTTTTGGTTATGCCAATTTAAGTACCTAACTTATTCTTAAATTTGATATTCCCATTAAAACCAAAACCTGTGCAAGAAACAAAAACGGATTTAAGCAACTTGAATGACAAACAGCAAGAGGCTGTTATGAGTGAAAGTAAACGATTGCTTGTTCTTGCAGGTGCAGGGTCAGGTAAAACGAAGACATTGCTTCAGAAATTGATTTATTTAATTGAAGAAAAAAGTGTAAATCCCAGCAATATTTTAGCAATTACTTTTACTAAAAATGCAGCAAATGAAATGCTGGATAGACTGATTATCACGGCTGATGATACGGAAGAATATGTGGAAATTCTTGCAGATAAAACCAAAAGAGAAAAAGAGAAGAATGCAGAGCGATATTTTTTTACAAAAAAACATAAGTGGATTGATAATCTTACTCTTAAAACATTTCACAGTTTGTGCTATTATATTTTGAGAAATTTTGGAGTAAATGAATTCGACAATAAATTCAAAATAATTGGTGATGCTAAAAGCAAGGACAATGAATTTTCAAAATATGCTGCTACTGAAACTTCTTTTGAAGTATACTATAAAATTTTGATTGAAAATTGTAAATCCAATGAATACATTATTGCTTTAAAAAGATATGTTTTGGATTATATGATTGATCGGGTTCATATAGATAAGGCAAAGCGTTCTTCTTCGTATCAAGATATGAAATTTTACACTACTCTAAATGGTACAAGAGTTCGTTCTAAATCTGAGCAGTACATTGCGGATTGGCTTTATCGACACAATATAAAATTTGAATACGAACCCAATATAAATTTTAGCGATTTTGCATTTGAGCCTGATTTTTTTATCCCTGAAGCTAATTTATATTTGGAGCATGTTAGCAAAATGAGTTTTCCTACAAGGGATAAAGAGGAACAGTTTTTTAAGGCAAATAAGTTGCTTGTAAAGACATTTGAAGAGCAAACAAAAGATACGGCTGTTTTTAATTTAGCTCTTGAAAGAATTGTAAAAAGCCGATTGCCTGCTAATTTTAACCTTACAAATGCACTTTCTTTTGAAGAAGAATTTCGGACATATCACAAAGAAATAAAAAATTTTATTCGTTTGATTATGGGTGTTACCGACATGGTAAAAGTAGAGAATTTTGCGACAACAGATATTTTAGAAAAAGCACAAAAAGATCAACACGAAAGAGTAAGAGATTTTTATAAATTAGCAATACCAATCATTGACCAGTATAAATCTTATTGCACTAATAAATCTTATCTTGATTTCAATGATATGATTACCAAAACGATTTCACTTTTTAAAAATCATTCAGAAATTGGTGATAAATTTAGAAAAAAGTATGATTATATTTTGGTGGATGAATTTCAGGATGTTAATAATCTTCAGGTTGATTTGATAAAATTGTTATTGACGGATAAAAATCAACTTTTTTGTGTAGGTGATGATTGGCAAAGCATTTATGGATTTAGAGGATCTAATGTTGATTACATTGTGAATTTCAAGAGCATTTTAATAATGCCGAAACCATTAAATTGAGTATGAATTATCGAAGCTCTGAAAATATAGTAGGTGCAAGTAATGAGGTAATAAAACACAATAAATTTAAGGTGGAGAAGGAAGTGAAATCTTCTAAAAAATCAACTAGTAAAATTCATATTTATGCTGGTAAAACAGAATCGGAAAATATTGATTATGTTGTAAATCAAATTAGAAAATTAATAAAAGAAGGATACAATAAAGAGGACATACTTTTTCTGTATCGCAGAAGTAAAATGTTTGGTTCTTACTTCGAAAGGTTTAAACAAGAGCGAATTTTTGTTTCTGCTAAAACCATCCATTCCTCAAAAGGATTGGAAGCCAAAGCGGTTTTTATCATTGGATTAACAGAGGGGAAAGGTGGTTTTCCTGATGTTTGGATGGAAGACCGCATTTATCAAATAGTAAAAAAATCAAATCATGATTTGCTACTTGAAGAAGAAAGACGACTTTTTTATGTAGCAATTACTCGTGCAAAAGACGATTTGTTTTTATTAACAGAAAAAGGAAATGAATCTAGTTTCTTAAAGGAAATTCCTGATGTTTTTACGTTCAAAACAAGTGTTCCATTTAAATCTGTTGTTGAGGATATTAAATTTTGCCCAAATTGCAATAATCGTGTGGATGAAGGGTTTGCCTATTGTCCTCATTGTGGGAGTAAGCAGTAATTATACAACCATCAAAAATGATAATTTGACAAATAATAAAAAAAATAGTAATTTAGTAAGAAAAAAAAAATGACCGTCCAATCTTTAAATCGTAAGGAACTTGTTGAAAAGGTATTACAAGACCCAGATGCTCCTATTATTTTGGAAGAAATTGCAATTGAGCTAAAAAAGGAACAAAAAAGACGCGAGAAATTCTATAATTCAATTAAGACGGAGGAGTTAAAAACAGAATTTATAAATGGAAAAGTGATTATCCATTCTCCTGTTAAAAAATTGCACAATGATATAAGCACTAATCTAATTAAAATTTTAGATTCATATGTTATCGAAAATGATTTAGGCTTTGTAGGTTATGAAAAAATTATGATTCGTTTAACCCGAAACGATTATGAACCAGATCTGTGCTATTTTAATAAGAAAAAATCAAAAGAATTTAAGGATGATATGAGTTTGTTTCCAGCCCCCAATTTGGCAGTAGCAATTGCCTCTCCAAAAACAAAAGATAGAGATAGAGGAGTGAAATTTTTAGACTATGAAAGACATGGTGTAGACGAATATTGGATCATTTTACCAGAAGAAAAAATAATTGAGCAATACTTGTTGGACAAAAAAAACAAGAAGTACAAATTAGAGAAAAAATCGGACAGCGGCATTATTAAAGTTGCTTCGATTAATAAATTAAAATTATCAATCGAAGCAATTTTTGATAAAGAACTCGCTCATGAAGAAATGAAGAAAGTTTTGAATCGTTAATGAGTGATTTCTAAACAATCCCCTGAGTCCCATTCAACCCTTCACCACTAATGGCAACAACAGTTGGTTTGGGAATTGAAGTTCCGCCTTCTGGCCAATGACTGGTAAGTTCTGCTAAACTTGTACTTCTTTCTCCTGGATGTTGGACGCTTAAAAATAAGGTTTTACCATCAGGTGAAAAGAACGGTCCTGTAAGTTCTGCGTCGGTTGGGGCAGAAGCAATTTGAATGACTTTTCCAGCCTGATCTCCGTTTCTAGGAACTACAAAAAGACCAGTGTTTTTGAAAGCTTCGTAAGGCGGTTTGTTCATTTTACTGCCTGAAATATCAGAAGTAAACCACAAATTTCCTATTGTATCAAAAGCCATATTATCAGGGCAAGCAAAACCTGTTTCTGCTCCTCCTGCCAAATAAGTATCCGCTTTGAATGTCAAAGAATCGAATTTACCATCTGTTTCTTCCAATTTCATAATGGCTCCAAAATAATTTTCTTTAGGGATATTGTTGGTTAATGAAACCAATACATTTCCAGTAATTGGATCAATCTCAATATCTTCTGGCCGGTCTAAAGGCGTGCCTCCAACTAATTTAGAAGCTTCACGCAATCTGATTAAATCCTCTGTTTGATTTTTGAAATTTTCTTGAAGGATTTTTTGATCCTCATACTTTAAAGATGCCCATTCTCCTTTTTCAGTGTTTGCCACATACAATGTGCCTTCAGACAATGAACCTTTTTTCGATCCAATAAATTTATAGAAACATTCGTCGTTTGCATCATCACCTGTATAGACAATCAAACGACCGTCTTCTAGTTCTTTCATTGTAGCACATTCGTGCGCGCAACGGCCCAGTGCAATGTGTTTTTGAGCGGCTCCCGTTTTAGGGTCAACTTCCACCACCCAGCCATAATGCTCTGGTGGATAAGGATAATGTTTGTACCATTCTACATCATATAAACTTGGAATCAAAGATTGATCTTCGTGATTGCGTTCGCAATAAAACATGTCGTAATTTTCTTCGCATGTTAAGATGGTTCCCCAAGGGGTAACGCCACCCGAACAATTCGCTAATGTTCCAATTGCATGATCAGCACCAGCAATTTTTTCTGGCCAGTTAAATGGAATTTTTGTGAAACCATTCAACCTTCGGTTATGTGGATCATTTTTTACATAATTCCATTTGCCGCCTTTGTCTTTTTTTATTTTTATCAAACTTTCACCCACATCATACATTTCTTTTTCGACTTCCTCTTTGGTTTTTACACCCTCTGTAAATCCAGAAACGAACAACGGTTGGATATATTCGTGATTTACCCATAAGATGCCTTCTTCAGAATTGTTTTTAGAAGATGGAATGAATGCAGTGAAATCATTGTTGAAGCCAAAAGTATCTTTTTCAGAGATAGACTCTCCCCATTTAACCAAAATGTCAAAGTTAAACCCATCTGCTAAGGACAGTACATCGTCAGAAGAGGGAGCAAGTGATTTTAGCTTTTTTGCAATCTTTTGAACGGTTTTGTTTTCTGTTGCATTGCAACCCGTGATAAGTGTGGGAACCAATACAGTGCCAACAATACCCTTGCCTAAAAATTGTAAAAATGTTCTTCTATTGGAATTTTCCATTTGGTTTCAAATTTTTTCGAAAGATAAGGAATTTAGGGAAACATAAGTGTGATCTTTTGTTAAAGCTATGTGAAAATATTAAAATGTGGAAATGTACTGACAATCTCTAGTTTTTGACTTTGCAGAAATAAAATTTTACATATAAATCTAAAATAATTTGCATCATATACATATTTGTTTTAATTTGGCACTTTATTCCCAATATGGGAGTAATATCCCCCAATCCCCTTTGGAATACTGAAAAAACAAACGTACACTTTTGATTTCGATATTTAACGATATTCGTTGTCAAAAATACTCGCCTTAGCCCTGCTAGGACTGCGTTTTTTTCCGAACGTCGGACCGCTAGAATATCGTCAAATCTCTTTATCAAAAGATTGTACATTTATTTTCTCAATATTCCTTTATTTTTCCCTTCGTAATTCTTAATACTCGTGTGATGTGGTGTCGTGTACTATTTCTGTATATAGTTTTATGTATAAGTGATTATTCTAATGCTCAGATCATTAGTGAATTATGGACAAATTTGTCCAGTGATTCAGGTGAGAAGTGTTTGTTAAAATTAGATGAATCAAGTATGAAGAGTCAGTTGAATGCTGTGTCCCAAAATGAGAAAATACCATTGGGAATCCCCCGACCTGATGGTTTTATTGAGCTTTTTATTTTTGAAAGAATGCAATTGTTGGAACCTGAGCTGAGTGATAAATATCCAGAAATTCAAACTTACATAGGTCATTCAAATAGTAATTTAGACGCTGAGTGTAGGATTAGTATTTCTAAAAAAGGATTTTATGGAATGGTTAAAGATGGCAATCTGAATTATTTTATTGACCCAATAGGAGAGGGGAAATATTTGAGCCACTATAAATCAAATAGAAATCAGGATGGCAATGAGCAAATGAGTTGTGTTTCTGTTTCAAAAAATTTACTAGAAAGAGCAAATATTGATAAAAATAATTTTGAGCAAAATAATTTCAAAGTTAACGCTGACGGAAAATTTAGAAAATACAGAATTGCGATTGGAGCGACAGCAGAATATACCGCTTTTCATGGTGGCACAATTGAGGATGGTTTGGCAGCAATTGTGAATACATTAAATAGGGTGAATTTTATTTTTGAAAAAGAATTGGCAATTGGTTTTGTGTTGGCAAACAACAACGATCTATTGATTGAAACAAGCATTGAAAATGACCCCTTCAACAATTTTAATTTGATGGAAATGATGTCCCAAAATCAGATCAATACTGATGAAAAGATAGGAAATGAAAATTATGATATTGGACATGTGTTTGGAACTTATGGAGGTGGGGCGGCAATACAACAATGTCCTTGTAATCAAAATTTGAAAGCACATGGAGCGACTGGAATTGGGAATCCTGTAGGAGACTTTTTTGATGTAAATTATGTAACGCACGAAATTGCACATCAATTTGGAGCAAAGCATACATTTAATAGCCAAGCTGGTCAATGTCATAATAATAGGAGTGAAGAATCGGCTTATGAACCAGGAAGCGGAACGACAATTATGGCATATCAAGGACTTTGTAATGATGACAATATTGGAGATAAAACGGATGCTTATTTTCATATCGCAAGCCTCAATCAAATCACTCGTTTTGTAAGCAATGGACTTGGAAATAGTTGTGGTCAATGGATTCAAATACAAGAAAATGAAATGTCTGTAAATGCAGGAAAAGATTATGTAATCCCTCCTTCAACCCCCTTCATTTTAAATGCACAAACAGAAGAAGAAAACGAAAAAATATTATTTTCATGGGAGCAATTTGATCTTAACGCAAAAGAAGCTATAAATTCTTTTGGCCCCCTGTTTAGATCAAAGGCTCCCGCTGAAAAAAAATCAAGAACATTTCCCAATATAGAATCATTGTTATCAAATGAAACAATTGCTGGTGAAACCTTGCCTACTGTTGCCAGAAATATGATTTTTCGATTGACTAAAAGAGTAAATTTGGACTATACAAATGCAAATCTATTTTGTTCAGATGATATGAGGGTTTCTGTTGCTGAAAATGCTGCGCCTTTTAGGTTGAATGATATTGGTGAAAATACTTCTCCTTTGATAATAGGAAAAAATTACGAGATAACTTGGGAGCTTGGAAATACCGACAAAGCACCAATTAATTGTAAAAAAGTAAATATTTTAATGTCGGAAGATGGTGGCTATAATTTTCCTAATACCATCGCTGTTAATGTGATTAATGATGGTAGTTTTTCTTTTATTTTTCCAGAAATAGAATCAGATAAAATACGATTTAAAATAGAAGCGGTTGACAATATTTTCTTTGATATATCTGATGTGAATCAAAATTCTGTGTTAAATGATGCGCCTTTTTTTAACTTGGAATGCGAACTGATTTCTTCAGATATTTTATGTGAAAATGAAGAGTTTATTTTTCTATTAAAGCAGAATAATTTCAATGGATTTAATGAGCAAGTAGGTTTTTCTTTTGAAAATATTCCTGAAAATTTACAACCTATTATTGACTATTCTACTTATAGTGAAATGGGTGGTTATACTGTTTCTTTTTCTGATTTATCTTTGTTTAATAATGTGCAAAATGCTGTTAAAATTACAGGAATTAGTAATGAAAATATTTCTAGCACTAGCTTGGATTTTTCTGTGAATAAAATAGTTGATAGGGAAATGCTCCTAGCTTTCCCGTTGGATGGTTTTGTCTTGCCAAATAACAGCCCGCTTTTTTCTTGGAGTAAAATAAAAAATGCAGATCATTATATTGTTGAAGTTTCACAAGATGAATCTTTTGATAATATCGTTAAAACTTATTGTACGGATGAAAATATAATTGCGGCTTTGACCCTTCAAGAAAATACTCAATATTTTTGGCGAGTAGTAACGCAAGATCAATGTTTTAATTCCTTTGCTTCGAATACGAGAAGTTTTACGACAGGATCAAATTTAAATTATTGTGTTGGTGAAATAAATGCAGGTTATGAATGGATAGACGGTTTTGTTCTAGGTAGTTTCAATAATTTCTCTGGTAATAATGATGGCTACGAATTATTTGACGAGGAAGTTATTTCTGTGAATATTGGAGAGTCCTATAATATGTCAATGTATCCAGGGTTTCAAGATAAATCTTGGGAAGAGAATTGGCGTGTAGCTTTAGATTTTAATCAAGATGGATTTTTTGATGAGGATGAAATACTTTTTGAGACAAACGAAAAATCAAAGACTGTTGTGCATGCTAGTATTGAAATTCCTTCTTTGGAAACAGGTATTTATGCTTTGCGTGTAATGATGTTTTTTGATGAAATGAATGGCTGTGACGGATTACATTTTGGTGAAATAGAAGACTATAAAATATTAATAAAAAATGATTGTCAAGACAATGATGGAGACTTGATTTGTGATGATTGCGATGGAGTGGGGGAGGCTTGTACAGCATCTCAATTAGATATAAAAGTTTTATTGCAAGCTGCATATAATGAAGAAATAAATGCAATGTCTACTTCCTTATCAAGTAAAAGTTTGATTCCATTAGATCAACCTTTTGGAAACGATGTTTATCAATATTACGGTACGGAGAAAATTAATCAAATTCCAAACAATATCATAGACTGGGTTTTGGTAGAATTAAGACATGGCGATCCTAGTATTGCAGGTGAAAGCACAACTACAATTATAGAAAGACAAGCGGCATTGTTGATGAATGACGGACGAATTTTATCAACGAAAAACGAATTGTTGTCATTCAATTTAACTGGATACGATGAGTTTTCTATTTTAGTTAGACATAGGAATCATTTAGACATTTTATCTTCTGAAAAGTTTAAAACGGCTGATTTTATCACTTGTGATTTTACCACAAACAAAGAAAAAGCTTTGGGTGCGAATCAACAAACTGAGCTAAATAATGGGCTAGTTGCGATGTTTGCTGGCGATTTTAACCAAGATGGAACGATACAAACCACCGATTTTGATGTCTGGAAACAAGACCCTGCAAAGCTAAATGTTTATGCGAATCATGATGCTAACTTGGATGGAGTTGTCCAAACCACTGATTTTGATTGGTGGGTTAGAAACAAATCTAAGAATGGTATTGGTGAAATAAAGCATTAGGTAATGAGTGGGCATGCAACAAACAAATCTAATAGTTAGATCATTTATGGATTACTACTTTCTCTACCCAGACATCTTTCATCGTCTCTATAGATAAGAAATAAATTCCTGGGTTTGCATTTATTTGTATTGTTGTTTTGGAGGTGTTAACTCTTTGCGCTTGGATCAACTTTCCAGTGCTATTATATAATTTAAAGCCTTTAATATTGCCTTTATCTATTTTAAAAATAAATTGTCCTGTGTTGGGATTAGGGTAAGTAGTGAAATTTGGTTTTTGTCTAATTTCTTGTAGCCCTGTACCAAAAGGAAGTGAAGAGACCATCAAGTTTTGGGTGGTATTTGTAACAATAGGGGGATTATAATCAAAGAAGATAGAAGCGGTATTTTCAATAGCAGTATTCTCAGATAAATTATTTCTGCTTTCTATACTAAATTTGACAAAACCATGCGATGCAGGCTCATTGACAATACTATCTGGTAAATTAATATCATTAAAACTAAAAGTCAGCGCGTGTTTGCTTCTATCAATATCAGTTATTACCTCATGACTACTTGTTATAAATTGATAAGTGGAAATATCCAAATGATCGCTCAAGACATCTTTAATGATAACGTTAAAGGCGGTATCATTGCCTGTATTTTGGAAACGAACTGTATAATTAAAAAGGTTGTCCTCAAACAAAGTGTAATTTTCATTCCCAGTGCCTTTAGGAGTAACCAATTTGTTATTTGGGTCATAAGCGCAGACCAACTCAGAGATGTAAGTAGATTTATTTCTTCCTGTATCTTCATCTGTTTTAATCCAAGCATCAAAGCGGAGGTTCTCAGCAATAAAATCAACGTCAGGCATTTGATAGAGTAGGTGAATCTGATTAGAGTGGGTGGGGTAGAGGTTTTGGTATTCCCAGAAAAGAGTGTCGCCAGAGATGAAGTCAAAGGGCGGATCGGCAGAGACCAAAGTTGCCGATTCATTTGCTACTAAAGAGACATAGCCATTCGTGGGTTCAGAGCTTTGACTAGCATAGGTGACCCAAACATTGGTCTGTTGATTACAACGGGTAATGCTAGAACTGACATCTATTTGTTGAGAACTAAAATCGGTGACAGGCTGTATGGGAAAGTAAAAAATAGTGTCTAGTTGTTCAGTTATTTCTACAGCATAGCTATCTATTCCATTGACAGGCTGCCATAGATTATTGGTTTCATTATCATACTGAATGGTATAAGTACCTAGTTTAGAAGTATAAAAATTGATACTGCCATTTTGA
>Ga0114957_1003082_pt1 | contig 15314 bp, 12 predicted proteins | sample BantaG_FD_87175 | JGI IMG/M metagenome (GOLD analysis project Ga0114957, IMG submission 87175) | Marine algal microbial communities from Bantry Bay, Ireland - BantryBay_4 metaG | ecosystem: Host-associated > Algae > Red algae > Unclassified | place: Bantry Bay, Ireland | collected 2014-11-21 | reverse complement strand
CTCAAAGGCGATAGCTTACGAAAACGTTCTTAAGCTCCTTTTTTTTATCTTTATTACCCCATTCTTCTCAGGGGGTCAACTTCCGTCAACTGGGGGGTCAATGCTAGGTCAATAGACAATAGAAATAAATGCTAACTTTACTTAAACTTAGATATGGGTCTCATAACAGATAATAACAATCGATGGATTGGCACTATTTTATAAACATGTTAAAAGATGATCAATTACAGATCATCGCTTTACCTATATTTTTATTAGCTATTATTGTAGAATGGCGAATTGATGAATGGCGGCAACTTGATTTGTATAAGCGCATAGACACATGGGTCTCCTTGAGTATGTTGATCTTCACTGCCATTATAGAATTTATACCGAAGTTATTGGCATTTATTGGATTCTTTTATTTGCACCAATTGAGTCCTTTGCAGGATGTAGTAGGAAGACAATGGTGGGCCTGGATAATCTTATTTATTCTTGATGACTTCTCTTATTATTGGTTTCATCGATCTAATCATGAAGTTCGATTTTTCTGGGCTGGTCATGTTCCACACCATTCTTCAGTAAAATTAAATTATGCGACAGCCTTACGACAAGGTGTTGGTGAACGAGTGCATAAATATTTATTTTGGGTTTGGATCCCACTTTTAGGCTTTGATCCTCTAATGATGTTTACCGTATTGTCTATTAATTTAATTTATCAGTTCTGGGTGCATACTGAATTGATTAATCGAATGCCGAATTGGTTTGAGTTTATATTTAATACTCCTTCACATCATCGCGTCCATCATGCAGCTAACATCAGATACCTCGATTGTAATCATGGTGGAGTATTGATTATTTGGGATAGACTTTTTGGTACATTCTCTCAAGAACTAGACATTGAACCGCCAGTGTATGGCTTAACAGAAAACATTGATTCTTATAATCCTGTGTATGTCGCCACACATGAATATATATCCATCACACGTGATGTGAAGCGAGCAAAAAATTGGAAAGACAAATTGAAGTATATTTTTTTAGCTCCAGGTTGGTCGCATGATGGCGAAGACAAAAGGGCAAAGGTGTTGCGAAGCCGAATTAATAAATAATGTTTTTTAGTTAGTGTTAGAGGTTAGAGCTCTTGCGGGCTGTTAGTTTTTAGCTATTAGCTGTTAGCTGTTGAAAAAGTGCTTCGACCTTCCTCCTTCTTCCTATTCCCACTGAAAAGTTTCAATCAACTCAACAACATCTTCTCTGACAAAGTCATGAATGATTTTCATCGAATCTGGTTTTACTTTATTGTTAAAATAGAGTGATCCCATGAAGAAATTCTCTGTACTATCTGTCAAATAAAATAATAATGGACTAGCAACAGGGCCTTCTATATCGAACAAAATTCCATATTTATTCTTTCCTTCGATTAAATTTTCTCGCTTATAATTGGCCTTTATTTGATGCTTACTTACCAACTCAAAGGCATCGTCCACAAGGCCATCAAAGTTTTTTCTATTTTCTATAGAAATATAACTGCAATGTAATCGTCCATTAAATTGGGGATAATAGACATCGAACCAACATGGATGAGCTGAGACATCAACAAAAAATGGTTTTTTCTTTTCTATTGTTGCATAGCTAGGATAAGCAAAACTAAAATTGCAACCTGATTCTTTAAATTCCTGATATGCTTTTTGGGGAAAGTCAACTCTTGGAAATTGTCGAGGTTTAGGGTTAGGGGCTTCTTGTTGAAAACAAGCAACCATGCTCAATATAAAAATTAGCAATATTGCTTTATGGATCATTCGATTGTAATTTTTATCCGCTCAATTCTGCGATTTGTTGCAGATAGGACACGAAAAGTAAAATGCTTAAATGGAATAATTTTTCCTGATTTAGGAATAACACCTACTATTTCTAATAAAATGCCAGCAAGTGAATCTGCATCGCCTTTTATATCTTCAAATACTTCAATAGGCTCCCCAATTAGTCGGCACACATCATTTAGTAGTGTCTTTCCTTCAAAAATATAATTGTGGTCATCAAGTTGGATATAATCCACTTCTTCTTGATCGAATTCACCTTGTATATCTCCAATCACTTCTTCTAAAACATCTTCGAGTGTCACAATACCTAAACTGCCCCCATATTCATCAACAACAATTGCCATGTGCACACGCTCTCGTTGAATATCTTTAAGCAACTCGTTTATTTTTTTTGATTCTGGTACATATAAAACGGATTTTCTGACCAATGATTGCCAATTGAAAAGAGGTCCTTGTTTGAGAAATGACAATAAATCCTTGACATACAAAATACCGATAATAGAATCAAAGTCATCATCGAATACGGGTATCCTAGAATAGCCAGATTCTTTTACCAAATCAATGAGGTCATCATAGGGTGTTTCGATATTCAATGCGACCACATCGACACGAGACTTCATGATTTGTTTGACAGTAACATCTCCAAACTTGACAATACCTTTTAGAATGTCAACATTCTCTTGTGTCTCTTCTTCATTTGTCATTGCCAAATCTATAGCTCGGTCTATTTCTGCAAGATCAGTTGTTCCTTGAAGTGGTTCAATTTTCCTTTCCATAACATCTGTCAATCTAACCAGGGATTTACTTAAAGGTGATACTAAAAACATCAAGAGGGAAAGTGGGAATGATGTGAGTTTTACAAATCCTTTATTGTTAGCATTGGCGTATAATTTAGGTATGACTTCACCAAAGAGTACAAGTATAGAACTGGCAAGGAACACAGTCAAGAAGAACTCTAAAAATGATTTTAACCAGGGTACAGAAATGCTAAGATATTGATTGATCTTCTCTGCCCAATTAAATAGGGTTGAGTCTGGCATCCATACAGTAAATATGAGATAGGATAAAATTATGATTGAAATATTAATCAGATTTTTAAACACCAAAATGGTTGCCATTAACTGCTTAGGTTTATTTATCAATCCTTGAATACGAGCTGATTGCACAGTATTATCATCTTTAAATATTGCGATATCATTTTTGCCTAAAGAGAAATACGCGACTTCAGAACCACTAATCATAGCAGAACAAATTATCAAAAAAAGCAAGCAAAATAAAAACAGTACCGATTGATTCGTTGTACTTAATAGGAAAATTGAATCCAGTAGATATAGACTGGGTAAGGGGTCAGGTTCCAATTGTGAATAATTTAATTATACCATAGATGTTTCCATATTAAAACGGAAGATCATCTTCTTCTGACGCATTGGCTTGTGGTGCCTCTGGTGCAGGCGAAGCTGGATTAGATACTGGCGCTTGCTTTACATAAGCTTGTGCATCAGCATCACTTGGGAAGCCGCCTCCGCCACTACTTGGATCTCGTTTCTCTAACATCCGCATTGTATTCGCAAGAATGTCAGTTGTATACCTGTCTTTACCTTCTTGGTCTTGCCATTTGCGATAAGTTACTTTGCCTTCTATGAAAACCATCGATCCCTTTTTTAAATATTGGGCCATACGGTCTGCAAGGTTATTCCATCCAATCACATTATGCCATTCTGTTCTTTTCTGCCACTCGCCAGATTTATCTTGATAGTTTTCATTTGTTGCCAATGAGATTTTTACGACTCTTGATCCACTGTCTAGTGTGCGCAATTCAGGATCTGCTCCTAGGTTTCCAATTAAAATAACTTTGTTATACATATTGATTGATATTCTTAGCTAAATAAATATATCGATTTATCTTTTAAATACAAGTCAATAACTTTAGGAACTGCAAAGCTGCTATTATTTTTTAGTTCGAACAAGTAGAGTCCTTCGTTATTGATCTCATCGAGATTATTCAAATATAAGCTATAAAATCGAGCGATGATTCGTTGATGAGATAAAAGTTGACTTTTAGGCCCTATTATTTTGATTTCTTCTTTGTCAATTGTCAAATCTGTAAGTGTACCGATATATGATTCAATGGCTGATATTGATAGGGCTTCTTTTTCTTTTGTTTCGATAAGAGGAAAATCATAAAGGTTTTGCCAAATATCCTTTTCCTCTCTTTTTTTGAATAATGCTTGTGTTTCAGTTCTTAAAACGATGTAGTGAAAGTACCTATCCTTTCGAGTGATAGACGCTTTTCTGATAGGTAGAGTTGTGGTCATATTGTGATCAAGTGCAAAGCAATCTTTAGCTACTGGACAATGTGAACAATTGGGTTGTTTTGGTTTGCATAAAGTGGCACCAAAATCCATGATTGCTTGATTAAATAACGCAGGTTTTTTGGGGTCAAAATAATCTTTTACCAGAATGTTGTTCAGTTCCTTTGATGATGCTTGAGTCATGACATCTTTATCAAATCCATGATGTCGTGCAATGACACGCTTTACATTGCCGTCTAACACCGCTTCCGGCAGATCATATGCAAAACTTGATATCGCTGCAGCTGTGTAGGGACCAACTCCTTTTAGGGATAAAATTTCTGTATATGTTGAAGGGAATTCACCTGAAAATTCAGTTACAATTCGTTTGGCTGATTCGTGCAGGTTTCGAGCTCTAGAATAATAGCCTAAGCCACTCCAAAGCGCATATACATCATCCAAATCGGCTGCGGCAAGTGTTTGGACTGTAGGGAATGTTTTAACAAATCTCAAATAATATGGCGTGCCAGCTTCTACTTTTGTTTGTTGAAGTATTATTTCTGAAATCCAAATCTTATAAGGATCTTTTGATGACTTCCACGGGTGAGGACGTTGATTGCTATCATGCCATTTCAACAGTCGTTTGGAGAAGGATTGTATTGGCATAGTAAAAAGGCCCTTTATTGGTTGTGCGTAAAGGTACTCTGTTTAGGATTGGTCTCGGGTAAATTGGGTAAGTAAGTGCTATAAATAAGAAAAGGAGTCAAGACAAATCTTGCTCCTTTTCTACTACTATACTAACAATTTATCTTCTTAGGCAGTCAACTTGGTTCTTACTAGATTGAAATCACCATAGTGTGTTTTGATTTTCTCTTTAAGCGATTTTCTTGCGAAGAAAATTCTACTTTTTACAGTACCTAATGGTAACTCCAATTCATCAGCTATTTCTTGATATTTAAACCCTTCGAAATGTTTCATGAAAGGCACACGTATACTTTCCTCTAGTGAATTAATCATTCTGTTTAATTCTTTCATCAAGATGTTTCCACCTGCATCATTTGAAATTACGACACTCCCAGAATTTAAGAAATACATATTTTCCGTAGAATCAATTAATGTATTTTTCTTCATCTTCTTTCTGTAATTATTAATGAAAATATTTTTCATTATTGTAAATAACCAAGCTTTCAAGTTCGTACCTGGATTAAACTTTTCTCTATTTGATACAGCTCTTAATGCTGTTTCTTGATATAAATCGTGAGCATCTTCTTCGTTCTTTGTCAAATTATAAGCAAAAGACCTTAAAGACGACTCTAAGTTTATGAAATTTTGATCGAAAACTGAATTTGAATTTGACATAGTTTGAGGTTTTTTGTTGAACACAAGTTACGTCAACATTAAACAAAACACAAGTTATCGGTAAACAAAATATGGAAAAAACTAAACAAAATATCTCAAACAAAATATAAAATGTTGATTATCAAGTGTTTATATAAAATTGATCTTTTGTTAAACTTTCAATAATATTTGAAAGTTTTATTTTTGAGCTTTGAAAACAAGGTAAATAGCAAGGATTCCGAAAACTATGTTTGGTAACCAGACGCCTAAACCTGCTGATAGTGCCGAATTATGGGCAAAAGTGACCGTGAATTTGGAGATAAGGACATATGCAGAGCCAATGACAACTCCTATCGCCAAATGCATGCCTGTACCTCCTCTTACCTTACGAGATGCAATAGATACTCCTATTAATGTGAGGATGAAAATTGTAAATGGATCAGCAGTTCTTCTTTGTAGTTCTATATAATACTTTTTGCAGTTGTCAAGTCCTCTTTCTTCTTCTCGTCTTATATATTCTCTCAGATCATTAGAGGTCATTATCTCAACTTGCTTGGTATTCAACACAAAATCTCTTGGTTGGAAATTTAATGTCGTATCCAATGTCTCTCCTTGTTTAACTGTCAAGGCTTCTTTACCAGATTCATCAAATGTCCTTATGGTGTAGTCTTGTAGTGCCCAAGTCTGTGGTGCTTCAGCGAAAGTAACCTTGTTGGCTTTAATTAATTTTTTTAGTCTCCCATTTTCATAGAAATCCTCTAAACGAAACGTTTGAATGGACGTATCTCGTTTTCGAAAATACCGCACATAGATTTTACTTTGAGGACCTATAAAAAAGTGTGTGTCTGTTGAACGAGTTTGTTCTCTTGTTTTTATTTTGTTGTCATGTTCAAATGTTGTTTTCGCCTGAGTACTATTGGGAATGACAAAATTAATTCCTACCCATAAAACAGAAGCGATAATTCCAGCGCCTATCATATAAGGGACGAGGAATCGTCGATAGCTGACGCCAGCATTTAACACAGAGATGATCTCGGAGTCGCTTGCCATTCTAGAGGTGAAGAAAATGACCGAGACCAATGCAATTAGAGGCCATAGCAGACCGTTGATCCAAGGAATAAAATTTAAATAATAACCAGTAGCAACATCAAAGAACGCTAACTCGGCTTTGAAAAACCGATGTATATTTTCTGCTAAGTCAATGACAACTGCGATTAATGAGATTAAAAAAGCAGAGAAGAAAAATGTCTTTAAATATTTCCCAACGATATATTTGTTTAGGATATTGAACACACTTATAGTCTAACTGATAATCGGTGCACCATTGTATCTTTCCAAGAAGAAAATTCCCCTAATATAATTTTACGACGAGCTTCATTGACCAACCACAAATAAAAAGTCAAATTTTGTAAGCTTGCGATTTGAGCACCTAGAGCTTCTTTACTTATAAACAAATGTCTTAGATATGCTTTTGTATGGTTTTGACTAGTTGGACAGTCTAGTGTCGCATCAATTGGAGTGAAGTCATCTTTCCATTTGGCGTTTTTAATGTTGATGATGCCTTCGGTTGTATACAACATGCCATGGCGAGCATTTCTTGAAGGTAGCACACAATCAAACATGTCGATTCCAAGTGCGATGTTCTCTAAAATGTTTGCGGGTGTCCCAACTCCCATAAGATATCTCGGTTTATCTATTGGTAGATGTTCACACACTAAACCGCTCATTTCATACATTTCAGGAGCAGGTTCACCGACAGATAGACCTCCAATAGCATTTATTTCTACATCTTTTTCTGCGATATATTTAGCAGATTCTATGCGTAGATCTTTATATGTACTTCCTTGTACAATGGGAGAAAAAAATTGTTTGTGCCCATATTTACTTGATGTATTATCGAATGCCTCCAACCCTCGTTCGAGCCATCGATGAGTCAAGGCTAATGAATTTTTAGCATAACTGTAGTCGCAAGGATATGGAGTACATTCATCAAATGCCATCATGATATCTGCGCCGATGGTCCGTTGTATGTCTACTGTGTTTTCTGGTGTAAATAAATGTTTGGATCCATCAATGTGAGATTTGAATTCTGCGCCCTCTTCTTTTATTTTCCGCTGCTGGCTCAAAGAGAATACTTGGTATCCTCCGCTGTCTGTCAACATTGGTTTGTCCCAATTCATAAATTTGTGCAATCCACCTGCTTTCTCCATAACGTCCATTCCGGGTCGCAGATACAAATGATAGGTGTTGCCTAATATGATTTGTGCTTTTACAGTATCATGCAATTCTTTTTGATGGACAGTCTTTACAGTGCCCAATGTACCAACAGGCATGAAGATAGGTGTCTGTATCTCACCGTGATCAGTTTTTACAACACCAGCTCTAGCGCTTGTTTTATCGTCTGTCTTTGTTAGCTTAAACATCATACTCTTGACATTCTACTCATATCCATTTTTAATAATATTCCCATCATCATCGAAAATATCAATAAGGAAGAACCACCTTTACTAATGAAGGGTAGCGGGATTCCTACGATGGGCATTAATCCTATTGTCATACCAATATTCACAAAATAATGAACAAATAATATGCCTGCGAAACCATATGCATAGCTCATGATGAATTTTTGCTTGCTTCGTTCTCCAATTATTGTTATCCTTATTAATAGAGAAGTAAACAATAAAACAATACCAAAACTTCCGAGAAATCCTTGTTCTTCTCCTATCGTACTGAATATAAAATCAGTTGATTGCTCTGGTACGTAATTCAATTTTGTCATTGTTCCATTTAAGAAACCTTTTCCTTGAAGACCTCCCGACCCGATAGCTGCTTGAGATTGAACAAGATTGTATCGAGACCCATGAGGGTCTGTTTTTTCTGGCTGAAGCCAAACATTGATTCTATCTTTTTGGTGCGGTTTTAAGAAATTATGAAAGGCATAATTCGAACCAAAGGAAAACATAGAAAGGATCACAACACTGACCAATAAAGCTATAGAAAATGTCGCTTTTCTTTGCTGTATGAGATATACCATGAATACCAGAAATAAAAGTAGTACACCTCCAATTGCTGGCAATTGATATCCTTGAAAAAATAAAATACCAGCTGCAACGCTAATAGATGCGACTGCACCAAACCACAACAGTTTATTGTCTAACTGTGTCAAGTAGAAAAAGAGACCAACAATAAATAAGCACAAGATCACCAAGTATGGCGAATAGATCAATGAGAATACAAACACCAAGACAAATGAGAAACCAAATATATAAAGTATAGGACTTAACCCTGCCCGATAAAACATAATTAAGAAGGACGAGAAGACAATTGCTGAACCAGCATCTGGTTGCAGTAAAATCAGTAATGCAGGTGCTATCATCATTGCAAACACAGCAGCCAATGACTTTAGTTCATCGACGTTAAATCTGATAGAACTGATATAACTGGCAAGTGCAAGACAAGTCCCCAACTTTGCAAATTCTGATGGCTGGAATCTAAATCCAACTAAAGAAATCCATGATTTTGCGCCTTTCACTTCTACTCCAAAAATGAGCACGAAAAAGAGCAATATAATGGCTAAACCAAAAATGGGATATGCAAATGTGAGCCAGACTTTCCAATCTACAATGAGGCACATAAAAAACATGACTAATGATATGCCTATCCAAATCAGTTGACGTTTTAGTGAATCAGAAAAGAATAAGGCGTTGCTGTCTTGACTATGTTCTGTTGCATACAACATCAATCCTCCAATAACGACTAAACTTATGTATAAGGAAAAGCTGATCCAGTCAAAGCTGGCTTGAGATCTGTTTCTTATCGAGGGCATGACCTAATCCGTCAACAATTCTTCCTCCCGAATATCTGCTACAATAGGAATTGCTCCAGGAAAATCCTTTTTTATTTCAATTAAAAATCCTTGATAGTCCAGCTTTTCTTTGAATGCACCCACTTTGACTAAGTAGTATGGGATTTTATGTTCCCAGTCAGAATTCATTTCTGGATATAGGTTTCTAAATTTTGATAGAGCTTTTTCCATTTTGAATCTATCATCTGTGGTGACGATTTGGATTCTATAGCCTTTAATCGTACTTGTCTCTTTATGATAGTTCTTGTATTGAGACATCAATTGTTGTACACCGTCATGTTCTCTGATTTGAATGCCTTGGGCATAACTTTGCAGAGTAAATAGACATGCAAATATTAAGAGTGTAATTTTCATTTTTATAATTTAATGCCACGATTTATAAGAGACATGTTTTCATAACGAAATTTAAGAACAAAATAATCTAAATAAACTGCTTTTTGGAATGTACCCCCAGTTTAACAGCTAATTAGATTTATCGAGAGGTATGGAAACCAATGTCGTATTTTGTTAGTCTTTTGGAAAATTAGCAGTTACGATTGAAATTCCATTTGTCATGATTTTTAACCAAAAATATCGCCACATGAAGCATTTTTGTAACGATTTCGCACGGTACTTCGTACCGTGCTATTAAGATGTCGCACCTATGGCGCTCTTCAATTACTTAAAACGGACAAAATCCATTCTAGCCATTACGACTTGCCGTGACATTGCTTGTACTTCTTACCACTTCCACACGGGCAAGGTTCATTACGACCTACTTTTGGGGTTTCTCTTTTGAAGGTTTCTGGTTTTGCAGGTCTTCTCGAAGCACCTTGGGCCGCAGCTTTTGCCATTTGCTCCTCTCTACTTGTTTTGACATTACTCAAATCTGTTTTTTCAACACGAGCTTCTTTGACAGTTCCTTCTCCAGGAATCACGAGATTACCTTTCATAAGATAAGCGCAAGTCTCTTCATTGATTCTATAGATCAACTCTTCGAAGAGTTTGTATGCTTCCATTTTATAAATGACAAGCGGGTCTTTTTGTTCAAATGACGCAGCTTGTACAGAATCTTTGAGTTCGTCCATAGACCTCAAATGCTCTTTCCAATTTTCATCTATGATCGCAAGCGTGACAGCTTTTTCAATGTCATTCATGATGCTGGCACCTTTAGTATCTACAGCATCTTTGAGATCAGCTGATATAGGCAATGACTTCTGTCTTCCGTCCGTAAACGGAATAGCAATTCTCTTATATCTGTGGCCTTCATTTAAGAACACATTTTCAACAATTGGTCCAAGGACGTGAGCGATGTTATCTCCTTTTCTTTGGTATTGTTCTCCGACTTGATCTTGCAGTTGGTCGATTAAAGCAGGTACTTCTCCTTCAGCAAAGTCAGCAGATTCGATTTTTGGATCAACACCCAAGACTCGCAAGCATTCATTTCGAAACGCTTCATAGTCATTGATGCCTTTATAATCTTCGACAAGACTTTCTGTCATTGCGGTAAACATATTATTAATGTCTAGTGCCAGTCGATCACCTGATAATGCATTATTACGTTTCGAGTAAATTGCACCACGTTGGATATTCATGACATCATCATATTCTAACAAACGTTTTCTGATGCCGAAATTATTTTCTTCTACTTTTTGCTGAGCCCGTTCGATGGACTTTGTCACCATGCTGTGTTGAATGACTTCACCATCTTGATGACCCATCTTATCCATCAACTTGGAGATTCTTTCTGAATTAAATAAACGCATCAGATTATCTTCCAAGGACACATAGAATTGTGACGATCCCGGATCTCCTTGTCTACCTGCACGACCTCTCAACTGTCTGTCGACACGTCTAGAATCGTGTCGTTCTGTAGCAACAATGCCCAAACCACCAGCTGCCTTTACTTCGTCAGAAATTTTGATATCGGTACCACGACCAGCCATATTGGTTGCGATTGTCACATTGCCTGCATGGCCCGCTTCAGATACAATCTGTGCTTCTCGTTGATGCTGCTTGGCATTCAGAACATTGTGTTTGATGCCTTGTAAGTCAAGCATTCGACTTAATTTTTCAGATACATCCACTGACGTTGTACCAACGAGTACTGGTCGTCCCGCTTCAGTAAATGCTCTAATCTTATCTATAACTGCATTGAATTTTTCACGAGCTGTTTTATAGACAAGGTCTTCTTCATCTTTTCTGACGATCGGTCTATTGGTTGGGATAACAACAACATCCAATTCGTAAATATCCCACAATTCTTTTGCCTCCGTTTCTGCAGTACCAGTCATACCACAAAGTTTATGGTACATCCGGAAATAATTCTGAAGAGTAATGGTCGCATAGGTTTGTGTGATGTCTCCGACTTTGACAGATTCTTTAGCTTCCAGTGCCTGATGTAGGCCATCAGAATATCTTCGCCCTTCCATCATACGACCCGTTGACTCATCGACGATTTTAACTTGATTATCAATGACGACGTACTCCTCATCTTTCTCAAAAAGTGTATAGGCTTTTAATAACTGACTTACTGCATGCAGTCTTCTGGACTTTATAGAAAAATCTTGAATGAGTGTATCCCGTTCGTCTGATAATTTTGTTCCTGACTCTTGTTCCTCTTCATCAATCGCTTGCATTTCTACTGCGATGTCTGGCATGACAAAAAAGTTATTATCAGATTCACCGTTAGAGAGAAACTCAACTCCTTTTTCTGTCAGCTCTACGCCTCTATTTTTTTCGTCTATAGTGAAATATAATTCTTCATCTACCAAGTGCATTCGTTTTGACTGCTCCTGCATGTAAAAGTTTTCTGCCTTTTGTAGTGTTACTTTTACACCTTCTTCACTGAGAAATTTTATCAATGGTCTATACTTTGGTAAAGATCGATAAGCTCTCAATAAAAACATACCGACTTCACCCTCTTGCATTCCAGAATTTTCAGATTTAAAGAGACGTTTCGCCTCTGCTAGATACTGGGTAGATAGCTTCCGTTGAGCCGCAATTAGTTTTTCAACTTTAGGTTTTAAGGTTATATACTCTTGTTCTTCTGTACCAGTTGGCACGGGACCAGAAATAATCAATGGTGTTCTAGCATCATCAATCAACACAGAATCCACTTCATCAATCATGGCGAAGTGATGCTTGCCTTGGACAGTTTCACCGATAGATCTGACCATGTTATCTCTAAGATAATCAAAACCAAATTCATTGTTTGTTCCGTAAACAATGTCCTTGTTATACGCTGCAATTCTATCCGCTGAATGTGGTTTGTATTTATCAATACAATCAACGGTCAGGTGAAGAAATTCGAATATTGGTCCAACCCACTCGCTATCTCTTACTGCCAAATAATTATTCACTGTAATGACATGAACACCTTGTCCCGATAAGCCATTCAGATAGGCAGGTAAGGTGGCAACAAGTGTTTTACCTTCACCAGTTTGCATTTCTGCAACCTTTCCGTCATGCAAGACCTGTCCACCGATCAGTTGCACATCATAGTGAATCATATTCCAAGTGATTTCTCCACCTGCAGCTAACCATGTATTACTGTAGATTGCATCAGACCCTTCTATGGTAATGTGTTGATGTTTGGCAGCGATATCCTTATCCTGCTCTGTAGCCGTTACACGTATTTGTAGATTTTCTGTAAATCGTCTTGCCGTTTCTTTAACAACAGCAAAAGCTTCTGGTAGAATATCCCTTAATACATCTTCGAGGTGTTTGTCTCTTTCTTTTTTTGCCTCATCAAGATCTTTGTACAATTCCTCTTTTCGTGACATATCTTCTTGTGAAGATGCTGCTTTTGAAACCTCTTCAATATCTTGATCAATACCTTCAAGGTGTTGCGCTATTCGTTGTCTGAACTCTAGGGTTTTATTACGTAAATCATCATTCGACAATGATCGATATGCGTCGAAATGTTCATTAATCTCACTGACTTGCGGAGAGTATAGCTTAACGTCTCTATCGTATTTAGAACCAAAAAGTTTCTTTAGTGTTTTGAACATGATTCAATATTAGTGTGCAAAGATACGAGTCTTTAGATCACAATCTATGCCATTATAAAAATGCTGACAGCATGTCTGTATAATTTAAAAAAGACTGCAATTTTGGCTGATAGCAGTACTTTATTCGGTTATTTCGCCAGCTCGCATGATCTACAACATTCTCTTCTGCCTTTGATGGTTGAAGCCTTTTGTCAAATGAATAAAATGTCACTAAAGTTCAAGACAACTAAGAATGAACAACTGATGGCGAATTCTTCTCAGTAGATTGACAAATTCTGTAAATTCTAACGCAACAGTACTTGATTTGCTTGTTCTTTTTTGGAGAAAATTCCAATCTATGGTGTGTGATATTTGGTAAAAAAGAAGAGCTTGTCTGAATATGACTTTAGATATAATCATTAGTATAGACTATCTTACGATTTCAAAATGACTACTTACATGAAAGAATTCTTAATTATATTACTTGCTTCGATGTATTACCTCACTAGCTGTTCTTCAGGAATGACATTTGAAGAAATTATTAACAAATAAATTGAAGGAGACTGAAAGCGAAGATCAAGATGATGTTACTCTTTTCAGCGTGACGGATATCACCAATCCAATAGTTGTTTGTGGAGGAGTTGTGTGCATATTTATGTTTTTGAGTAGTTGGGCAAATCATTCCTCGCAGAACGTCAGTGAAAATCGTTATTTAGTGGACAATTTTAATGAGGACTTGTCTTCCTCATGGCGCGGCAGATACGATGACTACAATTCTATTTATACGATAGAATCAACAGATGACAATTCTTATCTATCAGCTAACTCAATACAGACAGATAATTTTATTATCAAAGCTATAGATGTTGACTTGGTGGAATACCCGTATTTGAATTGGAGATGGCGAGCACATACCTTACCAGTTGAAGGTGACGAAAGCATCAAAGCCAAATGTGATGTTGCTGCATCTATTGCAGTTGTGCTCAATAAAAGTCGGATAATCCCAAAGTCAATTAAATACTCTTGGTCTACTAGTTTAACTCAAGACAGTCTCACGAAAAGCCCTTTTGCATTTTGGCCTTCCAGATGTGACATCAGAGTCATGCAAAGTGGAAGTGAAGAAAGTGGTATCTGGGTACATGAAAAAGTCAATGTGTTGGAAGACTATAAATTATTCTATAATAAGAATCGAGTAAAGTCAAAGACAGCCAACGCTATTGTGATCTTGACAGATTCAGATAACACAAAATCTCTCTCTAAGGCAGATTATGATGACATTTATTTTTCTAAAAAATGATTATTCTATTGGAGTTTAGCAGCTACGATTGAAATTCCATTTGTCATGATTTTCAACCAAAAATCTCGCCAAATGGAGCTTCTTTGTAACGATTTCGCACGGTACTTCGTACCGTGCTATTAAGATGTCGCACCTATGGCGCTCTGTAATTTCTTAATTAAACGTCATTCTAAAAATCATGACAATTTAACTGTCGTTCTCTGAGGACTGTGTCGTTTCAAACTTCAGAGAACGGAGTGGTCCCGTTTTGCGGGATCGAGGTGGTCGATCTGCACAAGCTTATCTTGTAATTATTCTGCAATAGCCAAATTTTACCTACACTATACCTAAATTACACATATAGCAAGGAATAAATTTTGCACGATTTTTATAAAAAACGCGCCAAATTGGCCCTCAATTTCTATATTTCCGTCACGGGATAAATCCCGTGGCTAACGTAATTTGATCCCGCTGGGATCATTCAGAATTACGTAATATTCGAATTCTAAGCGGCATAGTTGCGACATATTTATAGCCACTCAAATTTGCTCAAATTTCTTATCTTATTCGATGATACCGCCACAGGTTTCATCTGTGGCTAATATAATTTGGGCTAATTCCTAAAGTCGTGTGCTGGAGTATTTCCTTAAGGAGAAGTGTTTACTGACTCTGAACAGAAAGAAGTCAGTATTTCTAGCCCCATAATTTGTATTAATAAATCGTTGAAGGTTTCGATTGAGAGCTTCTGCCTTAGCATTGGTTTCTTTAGATCTG